>Ga0210099_1000290_pt1 | contig 17596 bp, 17 predicted proteins | sample Joice_ThreeSqA_D_4_FD_184872 | JGI IMG/M metagenome (GOLD analysis project Ga0210099, IMG submission 184872) | Wetland microbial communities from San Francisco Bay, California, USA, that impact long-term carbon sequestration - Joice_ThreeSqA_D2... | ecosystem: Environmental > Aquatic > Marine >...
GCAAGCAAAACCAGCGCACCGACTGCGCTCAGTGCCCAGTACGCATGGAGCGTCATGGCCTGATGCCCCGCCTCGTCGTGATCGACGCTGTTATAGGCAAACCAGCCGAACACGGCTGCGATACAGGCGAATATGGCAGCCGCCCACAGCATCCAGTGTCCGAAAAACAAGCATTGCTGTGCCCACGGCTTGGCCTTGAATACAACGCCACATGCAACAAAAAACACTGCTGCTGTTGCAAAGGCAATCGGAAAATGCACGAATGCCGGATGCCAGTTCGGAATGATTTCAAACATGCTCTTCTACTCGACCTTCAGTTGGCGGTAAAAATATTAATAATGGGTCCATCAGGCTTTACCGTAAAGCTCATCCGGCTGAATCTCCGCACGAAGCCGGATTCGATATACTTTATTGACCGGCAGCACGGCAACGATTCCATCTCCCTCCAGACCGGTGTGCGCAGTCTCCATGATGGCCTTGGCAATGGCTTCGGCACGTTTGGCAGACATGAATATTTCGATCCGCGCGTGTGCCGTCATGCAATCGATGCTGTAGAAATCGGTGTACTCGCCGCAGCCCTTGACTTGCATCACACTGTAACCATGTACCCCAAGTTCCCGCAGGCGCAGTTCGACTTTATCCAGAACTTCACAGCGGATAATGGCCGTCACTTTACAAAAATCAGTATTAGCTTCCATTGCCAACCCTCCTTCTGAAAAAACTAAAATTGTTCCCTGCAGGTATCAGCGCGGGTTCAGATTGGTGCGTTCTTCCAGCACGATCAGCACCCAGCCGTAAATGACCGGCAGCACCACCAGGGAAAGCACCGTGGCGGTAACCATGCCGCCGATCATCGGTGCTGCAATGCGCTGCATCACATCCGAACCGGTTCCGCTGCCCCACATGATAGGTATCAGGCCTGCGATCACCGCGGTCGCAGTCATCGCGATCGGGCGCACGCGTTGGGTGGTGCCAGCCAATACGGCAGCCATGATTTCGGCTGCATTCAAATGTCCGCCGGCTTCGGCGCGCCGTCTGGCGATGGCCTGGTCGATGAAGGTCAGCACCAACACGCCGATTTCGGCAGATACCCCCGCCAGCGCGATAAAGCCTACCGCCACCGCCACCGACATGTTGTAGCCGAGCAGCCAGATCAGCCAGAATCCGCCGATCAGTGCGAACGGGATGGACAGCATAACTACCGCTGGGGCTGTCAGGTTGCGGAAGTTGAAATAGAGCAGCAGGAAGATGGTCAGCAGCGTCAATGGAACTACCACTTTCAGGCGCGCTGCGGCGCGTTCCATGTATTCGAACTGGCCAGACCACACCAGCGAATATCCTGGCGGGATCATGACCGTTTCTTCGACCTGTTGTTTGGCTGCGGCGACATATCCACCGATGTCGCTGGTCTTGATGTCAACATAGATCCATGCATTGGGTGTGGCATTTTCGGTTTTCACCGCAGGCGGGCCGCGTCGCAAATTCAGCTCGGCCACCAGCGACAGCGGTATTTGCGCACCTGTGGGTGTCGGTATCAACACACGTTTCAATGATTCGATGTTGTCGCGCAGTTCCCTCGGGTAACGCAGGTTCACCGGATAGCGCTCCAGGCCCTCGACAGTTTCGGTCACGTTCATGCCGCCTATCGCCGATTGCACCACGTCCTGAACTTCCCCGACGGTCAAGCCGTAGCGCGCCGCTTCTTCGCGCTTGATGTCGAAATCCATGTAGTATCCGCCGGCGGCCTTGTCGGCGAATGCAGAAAGCGTGTCCGGCAAATTCTTCAGCGTCTTCTCGATATCACCCGCAACTTTTTCCAACACATACAGATCCGGGCCTGAGACCTTGATGCCGATCGGTGTCTTGATGCCGGTGGATAGCATATCGATACGTGTCTTGATCGGATATGTCCATGCATTGGCAACACCGGGAAACCTGATCGCCATGTCCATCTCCTTCATCAATTCCCTGGTGGTCTTGCCGGGATTCGGCCATTCCGCTCTGGGTTTCAGGCGTACCGTCGTTTCCAGCATGGACAACGGCGCCGGATCGGTAGCGCTATTGGCCCGGCCGGCCTTGCCGAACACATGTTGCACTTCGGGAAATGTCGCCAGTATCTTGTCGGTTTGCTGCAACAACTCCTTCGCCTTGGTGATGGAAATTCCCGGATAAGTTGTCGGCATGTACAACACATCCCCTTCATCCAGCGGCGGCATGAACTCGGATCCGATTTTCATCACCGGATAGACCGATACGGCAAGCAGCAAAAGCGCGATCAGGATCGTCAAATTGCGCCTCAACATGGCGATTTCGAGCAATGGTGTATGCAAGCGCTTCAGCCATATATTGAGCCGGTTGTGTTCTTCGCTAGGGATCCTGCCGCGTATCAGCAGGCCCATCAGCACCGGAACCAGCGTGACCGCCAGCAGTGCGGCTGATGCCATCGCATAGGTCTTGGTGAACGCCAACGGCGAAAACATTCGCCCTTCTTGCGCCTGTAATGTAAATACCGGCAGGAACGAAACGGTGATGATAAGCAGCGAAAAGAACAGTGCAGGTCCGACCTCCCTGGATGCAGTGGCAACCGCTTCCCATCTCGCATACATGATGTTGCTTTTTTCACCGAGGTGCTCAAGATGCTTGTGGGCGTTTTCTATCATCACAATCGCGCCGTCTATCATCGCGCCGATCGCGATGGCGATGCCGCCCAGCGACATGATGTTGGCAGACAGGCCCTGCCAGCGCATGATCATGAACGCGATGAGTATCCCGATCGGCAGGCTGATGATGGCGACCAGCGCACTTCTGGCATGCATCAGGAACAACAGGCAGATCAGCGCGACCACGATGGATTCCTCGATCAGCTTGTGCTTGAGGTTGTCCACAGCCCGCTCGATCAGGTTGCCTCTGTCATAGACCGGAACGATCTCCACGCCTTCCGGCAAACCCTTCTTGAGTGTATCCAGTTTTTTACGCACGCGTTCGATAGTGGCCAGGGCGTTTTCGCCGTAGCGCATAACAACGACACCACCTGCCACTTCTCCCGCGCCATCGAGTTCTGCCAAACCGCGGCGCAACTCAGGTCCTAAATGGATATTAGCAAGTTGTTTGAGATAGATCGGCGTGCCGCTCATATCCACGCCGACCGGTATCACTTCCAGATCCTGCAGGCTCTTGATGTAGCCGAGACCGCGTACCATGTATTCGGTCTCGCCCATTTCCACAAGGCGGCCGCCGACATCGTTGTTGCTGCGCTGGATGGCCTGTTTGATCTTGGCAAGCGGGATGTTGAAGGCGAGCAATGCTTCCGGTTTGACTTCGATCTGATACTGTTTGACGTATCCGCCGATGGAGGCGACTTCGGAGACGCCGTCTACCGTCTGCAGCGGAAAACGCAGGTACCAGTCCTGGATCGTTCGCAGTTGCGACAGATCGTGGCGGCCCGTCTTGTCCACCAGCGCATATTCGTAGATCCAGCCGACCCCGGTGGCATCCGGACCCAGCTTGGGCGACACGTTTCCAGGCAACCGGTCGGCCGCGTAGTTCAAGTATTCAAGCACACGGGTGCGTGCCCAATACATGTCGGTGCCGTCATCGAATATCACGTACACCATCGAGAAGCCGAAGAACGAGTAACCTCGCACCACTTTCGTCCTCGGTACCGACAGCATTGCCGTGGTGAGCGGATAGGTCACCTGGTCTTCCACCACCTGCGGGGCCTGCCCGGGGAAGCCGGTGAAGATGATGACCTGAACATCCGACAGATCCGGGATGGCATCCAGCGGAGTCGACTTCATCGCCTGAAAGCCCGCGAACGAGATCAGCAGCGTGGCGATCAGAACCAGAAAGCGGTTCCTGATCGACGCGTCAATCAGCGCACGTATCATTGCCTGCCTCCTGCCACCGTCCCGCCATCATGCTGGTGTTCATGCGCAGCAGCGCTGCCGCTATCGGCCGGCTCGGGCTGCATGGATTCCGTTTGCATCGGCGGTGCTTCATCCCCTGACGCGCTCGAGCTTGATTTGGAATACTCCAGCATCTTTGCCGTTGCCTCCTTGAGCTTGGATTCGGAATCCAGCAGGAACTGGCTGGATGTCACCACGATCTCGCCGGGCTCCAAGCCTTTCACGATCTGTGTTTGCCCATTGGCCGACACGCCGACCGTCACATAGCGCGGTTCGAACTGTCCGGGCGATCGCTGGACAAAGACCTGCTCCTGGGTGCCGGTGCGCACGATGACTTCCGAAGGTACAACGATCGCATCGAGCTTCCTGTTCGACTGGATATCGACGTTCGCGAACATGTCAGGCTTTAGTGCCAGACCGGGATTGTTGAACTCAAGCCGAACCTTGATGGTGCGCGTCTTTGCCTCGAGATAGGGATAGATATAGGCCACCTTGCCGGTAAAAGTACGACCCGGAATTCCGGCGACCTTCATCTTTGCCGAGTCGCCGGTGCGCACCCAGGGGATATCGTCTTCATAGAGATCGACAATCACCCAGACGCGGGTCAGGTCTGCGATCATGTAAAGCTCGGTTTCCGGCGTCAGCCGTTGTCCCTCACGCGCACCGATGCTCATCACGATGCCGTCAAACGGGGAATGGATATGCATGCCCTTCATGACCTTGCGCTCGGCAGTGAGCTGCGCGATCTGGTGTTCCGGAACATCGAGCAGCTGCAAGCGCTCCCTGGAAGAACGCAACAGGCCCGCGGCACCCTCGCGCACATCGGCAAACGGACTGTCCTTCAATTTTTCCGCATTGTCGAGCGCGAGCAAATACTCTTCCTGGGTGGCGACAAGCTGCGGCGAATAGATCGACAGCAGCATGCTGCCCTTCTTGATCCGCTCGCCGGTCTTGTCTATGAACAGTTTTTCCACCCATCCGTCATATTTTGGATGCAGGCGCGCGACGCGCTGTTCGTCATAGGTGACCCGTCCGATCGTGCGGATGTTGCGTGAGAGGGTTGTGCGTTTCACGGCAATTGTCCGCACGCCCATATCCTGAACGACGGTGGGGTCGATTCTGACCGATCCAGCTGGCGCCATCGATCCGGTGTTCTCTTCCGGATACACGGGGATGTAATCCATCCCCATCTCATCCTGAGCAGGTACTGGGGAAGTAATGGCCGGATTCATCGGGTTGCGATAAAAGAGCGCCTTCGGCTCGCTTGCTTGGGCTTGTTGGGTTATCGATCTAGCCGTTTTATCGTATGAGAGCCAATAACCTATTCCGCCGCCTATCAGCAATGCAATGACTGCAGTTACCAATATGCTCCTATTCATGAATCTTCTCCTTGTCTAACTTATCGGCAGGATCTTGCTGACTTGTCTTTTCAATAGGAATGCCAACAGCAGCTTCCAGCCGAGACCATGCCTGCCATCCCGAACTCACTGACTTCCAGTATTGTGTTTCGTAGTTGTACAGGGTGATCTGTGAACGTATCAGGTTGAAGAAATCCACCTTGTTCACCTGATAAGCTGCGAACATCGCGGACGCGGTCTGGCTTGCCTGTGGAATGATCCCGGATTTGAATAATGATGCTTGCTCTCGGGCTGCCTGATAATCGGCGATCGCCTGTTCGGTCTCGGCACCCACTTGCACTGAAGTATCCTGCAAACCGTATTCCTCTTTCTGCGCCTCGGCGCGGCGCTGATCGACTGCCTTGTCCTGGCGGCTGCCGGCAAATATTGGCAGATTTAGGTTAAGTGTGATGCTGGCGAGATCGGCACGAGCGCTTCCGTTTGGATTGTAGCCGTCGCGAAACCCATAGTTCGCGCCCAGTCGCAGATCGGGGTAGTAGTCCCTTTCGGCGAGTTGTGTGCGGGCACGTGCCGCCTCAAGCATGTTTTGCCGCGATACGATAAGCGGCCTGTTCTGTTGGGCCAGCTTGATCAGCATCTCTCTATCAGGCACTTGAGGCAGTATTTCACTGGCATGGTCTGGCAGCATTACTTCATTGCTTGCGCCGCGGCCGAGCAGCACATTCAACCCTGCAGCTTGGCTGCGCCGTGAAGCCCGCAGCGTTATTTCCATATCCAGCAGTTTGGAAAGTTCGACCTGGGCCAGCAGCACATCGGATTGCATCCCCTGCCCTGTCATGTATTTTGTTTCGGCGATTCTTACAAAACTGCGCAGCAAGGCTTGATTGCGCTGCACCAGGGAAAGGGAACGGTCGAGATAAAACAAGTTCCACCAGGTCGCGCGAACGCTGTTGATAAGCGCAATTCGTCTTTCCGCCACATCGTATTCAGCCGAACCAGCCTCCAAGTCCGCTACTTGCTCGCGCAACCCCAGTTTGCCGGAAAAGGGCAGCGTAAACCCGATACCCACCAGCTTCTGCGTCATCGCTTCCTGAGTCATCGAATACGTGTCCGTCGGGACGCTGAGAATTCCGAGCGTCAGGGTCGGATCCGGCAGGGTGCCAACCTGAGACGGTACTTCAGCCAGCGCTCGGGCACGGGCTTGCAGAGAAGCCAAACCAAAGTTGCCTGACAAGGCGGTTGCAACCGCATCATCCAGTATTAGTATCCCTTGGGATGTCACATCCGCTTGCAAAGCTGATTTGCCGTTGCCGCTCTCTACGCGAAAAGACATATCACCCGCAATGGCGGCTTGCGACAACAATACCGACAGCAGCGCACATGCTGAAGATCCATTAATGCGCATCATCATTGATACCTCCGGTTGGTGCGGCAAATATAAACAGGCGTTCCGCCTGTCGCTTCCTGACTGAATAGTTAGCTATTTAGCCGGAGTGATCCGGGTCACGTAATACTTGCCCGGGCCTTCATTCACCACCTCGAAGTCAACTTTTTGTCCTGCTTTGACATTCTTCAGGATCGCTACATCCTTTACCTGGAAGTCCATGGTCATACCAGACCATCCCAGTGATTTGATCGGCCCGTGGGTCAAATTGACAATGTTGTGCTGCACATCGATCTTGTTCACAACACCTTCTGCCTTGTGGGTTTGAGCTTGCATTGCACTGCCACCTTTCATGGCCGAGTGATCCATGCCGGGATCCTTGTCGCTTGCGAGTACCAAGCCTGAATGGGCAAATGCCAACAACAGCAAGCCGATTGAAATATTGTGTTTCATGTCGAATCTCCTGGTTTGGTTTTCAATAATAAAATCGTTCGTTATCACGCTGCATTTCCGGGACTCGATGATCCAAATTCACGATTAGCATTGATCCTGTCAACGCAATTCAGCATTCGGATTACACCGGGGTCGGATTTAGTACCGGCCAGGTGGCCGGTCAGGGAATTGCAGTTACACTTGTCCAGCGTCAAACGCGATAGAGAGGGGGTGGAAGCAGTGGGGCGTAGGTGAGGGATTTAAACTGAGTCGTGGTAATCGGGTAATTTTGTGCAATTTGATGATCTGCCGTCACATTAACTGCAACTGTATCTATAAATACGCTGCAAGCAAAATGACACACAGAGCAATTATTGCAAGTGGATGTTTGATGATCGTATTGGATGGCATGCATATCCTGGCCTGCAACTATCTGATCGTGATGATGAGAAGCAGAAACCTGGTGCATGTGCTGTTCGTTCGATAGTCCGGCGATCGTATGGCAGTCAACTGCCGTTATTTGCATCACAATCGAAGCGGCCAGCGCATTACCACTGAACAGTGGCAACCAGAAGGCCAGAATTAATATTACAAATTTGTTGGTTTTAAATACCATGAGTTTAGCATCGCAAAATTCAGTCTTATTGTCAAACAGCACGACTCGGTAGTAATGAAGATACAAAGCTAAACCTCTCAGGTGTTCGAAGAGGTCATAATAAATTTTCAGTCGACCGGAATTGGAGCATGCAGTGTGGAACAGTTATGGCTTCTTTTTCGCGCGTGGATGGGCCGCGTCATAAGTCTTGCTCAAATATTGAAAGTCCAAATGGGTATAGACCTGGGTGGTGGAAATGCTGGCATGGCCGAGCATCTCCTGTACTGCTCGCAGGTCACCTGAAGATTGCAACACATGGGTGGCGAACGAATGGCGCAGCAGGTGAGGATGCACGTTGCTGGTGATGCCCTGCTTGATGCCCCATTCCCTCAGGCGCAATTGCACCACGCGTGGAGAAATCCGCTGTCCTCGTTGCCCGACGAACAATGCAGTCTCATCCGGTTTTGCAAGTCGGTCACGCACCTTGAGCCAGGCTTGCAATGCCGCGATGGCAAACTGACCCAGAGGAACGATACGGGTCTTGCTGCCCTTGCCGGTCACGCGCACTTCTCCAGAACTGATATCCAGCTGAGCGGGGTCGAGGCTGACCAATTCCGCCAACCGCAGGCCGGAGGAATAGAGCAACTCGAACATCGCCTTGTCGCGTATCGACTCAGGCGTACTGGCGGGAAGATCGACCAGCTGTGTGGCTTCGTCGGGAGACAGTGCTTGCGGCAGGGTCCTGGCCGATTTGGGGGCACGCAACCCGGCACAGGGGTTGTCTTTCAGTCCGTGGTCGCGCGATAGATAGTTAAAGAAGCCGCGCCACGCAGATAACATGCGCGCCAGCGAACGGCCACCCAGCCCCCGGCTGTGCAGTTGTGCGATGAAGCGGCGGATGTCGTGGATCTTGAGCTGGTCAAGCGCTTTACCGGTACAAAGCTCAAAAAGATGCTTGAGATCGCGTGCATAGTTCTCAACGGTCAGTTCCGAATATTGTTTTTCATTGCGCAGCCAAGCCAGGTAGCCGCTCAGGTATTGCTGGTCGGGCCCTTCGGCTGATCTCAGGTTAGGTGTGACACCATCTTGCATGAGGCTTTGTTATTCATTGTTGTTCAAGACAGGGATGCAGTGCACTTTCTACTCCCTCGGCGATGCGTTCCAGGAACACGGTGCCCATTCCGGGGTAAAAGCGCTGCTTGTCTTCGCTGGCCAGTACCAGCAACCCGATTGTTTCATCCCCGGTGTGCAGGGGTAGGTAGGAAAAAGAGTGGAGCAGCGTTGCAACTTCGCCAAACCAGGTTGCGGAATCATGCGCAGCATGGTGCAGGCAAACAGGTTGAGTCAGGCCATCGGTAAAAGCAAGTATTTCCGCGCTGGGCGGATCAATGTGCCACAAACGCAATTTTGTGTGGGGCACTGAGAAAATATCCCGCAACAGCCGCTGGATGATTTCCTGTAGTGTGGCCATATCCCGGGCGGAGAATAATGACACGATGAATTCATGAACTTTAAGCTGCAGAGCATCGTTCTCCTGGGCGAACGACAACATCTCGCTGAGCTTTTTCTCCAATTCCTTGTTCTTCTCCCGCAGCGCGAGCAACTGTCGCTCGCTAAGCGAGATCGTGCGGCCACCGTGCGGGTGCGCCAGATTGATCTGGGCAAGCGTATCGGAGTGATCTTCAAAGAACTGCGGGTTATCCTGCAAATAACGTGCGATTTCTTCATCTCTCATGGATTTCCCCTATAAATTGATTTCGCCTGTAAAGACTGTGATTGCCGGTCCCGTCATCAGCACCGCTGCTCCATCGCCATCCCAGGAGATGGTCAGAGTCCCGCCTCGAGTGGCGACACTTACCGGAGTGTCCAGCAGACCGCGCCGGATGCCTGCCACAACTGCGGCACAGGCTCCCGAACCGCAGGACAGGGTTTCTCCAGTGCCGCGTTCATGGACGCGCAACATGATGTGGCCGCGATCGATGATTTGCATGAAACCGGCATTGACGCGGTTCGGGAAGCGCTGGTGGTGTTCGATGAGCGGTCCCAGTCTTTCCACCGGCGCCTGTTTGATATCCTCTACGACCTGCACTGCATGCGGATTACCCATCGACAGCGCGCTGATATCCAGTGTTTCGCCGGCCGCTTCCAGCGGTTCACTCACGGTTCCGTGACCGCCTTCGAAGGGAATGCGGTCCGGTTCGAATACCGGTGCACCCATGTCCACGGTAACGCGCCCGTCCTGCTCGAGTCTTGGCTTGATCATGCCACTGTTGGTTTCGACCACAATCTCGCGTTTCGTCGTAAGTTCCTGCTCATGCACGAAACGCATGAAGCAACGTGCTCCATTGCCGCATTGTTCGACTTCCCCGCCATCGGCATTGAAGATGCGGTAGCGGAAATCGGCGTCATTGCCCTGGGGTTTTTCAACCAGCAAGATCTGGTCGCAGCCGACCCCGAAGTGTCGATCTGCCACAAGGCGCAACTGCTCGGGATTGAGCTCGATGTCCTGGCGAAATCCGTCCAGAACCACAAAGTCATTGCCTGCGCCGTGCATTTTGGTAAATTTCAAAATCATTTTAGTTCATTATGTCTGAAGCAATCCGTCGTGTGGTCGTTGACCATTCCGGTTGCCTGCATATGGGCATAGCAAATGGTGCTGCCGACGAATTTGAAACCGCGTTTTTTCAATTCCTTGCTCATCGCATCCGATTCCGGCGTTCTAGCCGGGATTTCGGCAAGACTGCGCCATCCATTTTGTTTCGGTTCGCCATCGACAAAGCGCCAGATAAAAGCACCAAAGCTGCCAAATTCTTCCTGTACATCGAGAAACCTTTGCGCGTTGGTTACTGCTGCAGCAACCTTCAAACGATTGCGTACGATACCCGGATCCTGCAACAGCGACTCTATTTTACTCGCATCGTAGCGGGCAATGTGTGCCGGATCAAAATCGTCGAAAGCAGCGCGGTAATTTTCACGTTTGCGCAGGATGGTGATCCAGCTCAATCCGGCCTGTGCGCCTTCCAGAATCAGGAATTCGAACAGGCGCTGGTCATCGTGCAGCGGCACCCCCCATTCCTCATCATGGTACTTCTGATACAGAATGTCATTTCCGGCCCAGGCGCAGCGCTGGCTGCCGGAGGAGGATTTCCTGTGATTGGCGGGGTTCATGACGGGTGAGCGCCAAGCCGGACAGCCTCTCGCCACATGCAGAGATCCATTACCACGGTGATTCCTGCTTCACTGGCACGTTGTGCGGCCGCTTCATTGATGACGCCTTCCTGGAGCCATATATTCCTGATGCCGAGCCTGATGCAACTCTCCACGATGGCGGGAACATGTTCGGCAGCACGAAACACATCCACGATGTCCGGCAATTCGCGCAGGCTTTCCAGATCCGGGTACGCTTTTTCGCCCAGAACCTCTGCAATCATTGGCCGCACGGGGATGATACGGTAGCCAAACCCCTGCAATCCTTGTGCAACCCGGAAACTTGGGCGTGCAGGGTTGGGCGACAGTCCAACCACGGCGATGCTGCGCACTTCGTGAAGCAGGCGGCTGATTTCTTCTGGGCCGGGATTGGAGAAATGCATGGTGAGTTCGCTAAATATTGTGCGGCTATAATATACCACCGTCATGCAAATCAAAGAGGTTAAGCCTTGAGCGCGATCCATGCATCACAGTTGTCATTCTTTGCCGCACACGCGCCTTTCGATCGCATGGAGCACGAGCATCTGCTGTGGTTGCTGGAACATTTGCGCCTTGCCTATTACGCGAAAGGCGAGGTTCTTGTCGATCCTGCCCACGGCAATGTGGAACGGCTGTTCATCATCAAGCAGGGACTGGTGCAGGGCTCACGTCCTCGCAGCGCCGAAGATGCGGTGTTCGAATTGCACGAGGGCGAGACATTCCCGGTAGGCGCTTTGCTGGCAAAGCGCGCTGTTACTTCGGTGTACCGGGCTGCCGAAGACGTGTTCTGTTTCGAGTTGAGCGCAGAGGATTTTCACGTATTGCTGGAGTTGTCGCTGGTGTTCAAGGATTTCTGCACGCGGCGTATCGCCGCGCTGTTCGACCAATCGAATCAGGCAATGCAGGCGCAATTCGCACATACCGCCAGCGAGCAGCAATCGCTTTCCAGTCCGCTTTCCGCAGTGATACGTTTTGCCCCGGTATCCTGTACCCCGGATACCACTTTGCGGGCGGCGTTGGGGATCATGCACGAAGCAAGGGTGGGATCCATGGTTGTAGTGGATGGTTCGAACAAGCCGCTCGGAATCTTTACCTTGCACGATCTTTTGTCGCGCGTGGTGTTGCCGGGGTTGTCGATCGATAGCCCCATCTCCGAGGTGATGAGTCCCGATCCTGTATCGCTGCCGCCGAACGCAGCGGCTTACGAGGCGGCGATGGCTATGGCACGCGCCGGCTTCCGCCATGTGCTGGTTACGGGCAGAGACGGCGTGCTGCAGGGTATCCTTTCCGAGCGTGATCTGTTCTCGCTGCAACGCGTCGGCCTGCGCCAGATCAGTGGCGCTCTGCGCCAGGCCGAGAATGTGGAATCGCTGGTGGCGTTGAGCAAAGACATCCATACACTGACGCACAACATGATGGCGCAGGGAGTCGCGGCGGAACAACTGACCTTGTTCATATCGACGCTCAACGATCTGCTCGCCGAGCGCCTGATCGAACTGGAGTGCATTGCATCCGGTTTGCTGGACACACCGCTGTGTGAAGAGATTTGCTGGCTGGTGATGGGTTCCGGCGGACGCTATGAGCAGACACTGAATACCGATCAGGATAACGCACTGCTTTTCACCGTGCCGGAAGGTATGACGGCAGACCAGGTGCGTGAGCAGCTGTTGCCGGTGGCGTTGCGCATCAATCAGTCACTCGCGCGTTGCGGATTTCCGCTATGCAAAGGCAACATCATGGCTTCCAATCCGAAATGGTGCCTGTCGATGGACGAATGGAAAGCGGTTTTCAGCGATTGGGTTGATCAGGGCTCTTTGGAAGCTCTGATGCATTCCTCGATATTTTTCGACTTCCGTCCGATGGCAGGGCAAAATCACCTGGCGGAAGAACTGCGCAATTGGCTGGCCAGGCTGGCGCGCAGCAATTCGCGTTTCCTGCACCAGATGGCCGCCAACGCGCTGCGTAACCGACCGCCGTTGGGACTGGTGCGCGATTTCGTGCTGAATGATTCGAGCCGGCTAGATCTCAAGATCAACGGCCTGACCCCGTTTGTCGATGCAGCGCGCATCTTCAGCCTGGCGACCGGAGTGATGCAAACCAGCACCATCCAGCGCTTGCGCCAGAGTTCGCCGGATTTGCGCATTCCACCCCACGAAGTGGAAGCCTGGATCAATGCCTTTTTGTTCATCCAGATGCTGCGGTTGCGGCATCATTATGAAGCGATTGCTCCCAATGGAAATGCCGAAGCACAACAGCTGGACAACCTGATCGAACCGGGGCAGTTGAACGATCTTGATCGCCGCATCCTCAAGGAAGCATTTCGCCAGGCACGCAAGGTACAGGTCAAACTGGCGTTGGACTATCAGCTTTGAAGGCATTGCTGCAGCGCTGGTTCTCCCCCAGGCCGCATCTTGGCCCGCAACAGGCGGCGCGTTTGACCGCCTGGCGTAAACTGCCGGTTGCCGGCCGGAACAAGACCTTTGAACGCTCCCGCTGTGTAGTGCTGGATGTCGAAACGACCGGACTGAATCTTGTTAAAGACTCGTTGATTTCCATCGGTGCGGTTGCGGTGGAGAACGGTCGTATCGTGCTGGCTGACAGTTTCTACGTCGTGTTGCAACAGCGCGAGAGCAGCCGAAAGGAAAATATTCTGATACATGGAATTTCCGGATCGGTTCAGCGGGAAGGTGAATCCCCAGTCGACGCCCTGCTGTCATTTCTGGAATATCTCGGCAAAGACCCTTTGGTCGCATTCCATGTCACTTTCGACAGAACAATGATTCGCCGTGCCATACGTCAATATCTGGACATTTCGTTCGAACTTCCATGGCTTGATCTGGCGTATGTCATGCCGGCACTGTATCCGGAACTGATGCACAGTCATCGCGGGCTTGATGACTGGTCTCGATATTTCAACATCCGCAATGAGGATCGCCATAACGCCGTGTCAGATGCACTGGCTACGGCACAACTGCTATTGATCGCGATCAAAGTGGCAAATCAAACTCGCGATACCGGATACGAAGGACTGCGTAGCCTTGAACGAACATACCGTTATACCAGCGGCAAGGGATGAAGCCTTGAAAACCTTTTGATTGTTAAGGCTATTGCAGGTTTGCTTGTAATTTATCTGAGCTTCTATACAATCTTACAAATCTCAAGTTGAGCTGTCCGAGATAAATAGATTCGATTCGAAAGCAACAATAACAGAGGAGAACAACTATGGATAAAAGCGGCGAGGCCTATTGGAAGGCCACATTGGGTTTGGTGAGCAAGATACTGGCAGTCTGGTTCCTGGTCTCTTTTGGTGCAGGCATCTTGTTTGCCGACTGGCTCAACAACATTCACTTGGGAGGTTATCCGCTGGGCTTCTGGTTCGCCCAGCAGGGATCCATGTACATCTTCGTGGCGCTGATCTTCATCTATGCCAAGAAAATGGGCGAGATAGATCGCAAATTCGACGTTCACGAATAAACTAGGGGGATAACATGGATCTGCAAACAACTATCTATCTGGTGGTAGGGGCGAGTTTCGCACTTTACATCGGCATAGCGATTTGGTCGCGTGCCGGTACTACCAGTGAGTTTTACGTTGCCGGCGGGAGCGTTAGTCCGCGTTTGAACGGCATGGCCACGGCGGCGGACTGGATGTCTGCCGCTTCTTTTATCTCCATGGCGGGTTTGATCTCCAACATGGGTTATGGCGGCGGCTTGTTCCTGATGGGATGGACCGGCGGTTATGTATTGCTGGCTACATTGCTGGCACCGTATCTGCGCAAGTTCGGCAAGTTCACCGTGCCGCAATTCATTGGCGATCGTTATTACTCGAAATCGGCCTCAACCGTCGCCGTGCTTTGCTTGTTGGTGGCTTCGCTTACCTACATCATCGGCCAGATGACCGGTGTCGGTGTCGCGTTCTCGCGCTTTCTCGGTGTTTCCAAAGAGACTGGTGTGTATGTCGGCATGGGTGTCGTGTTCACCTATGCGGTATTCGGAGGCATGAAGGGCATCACTTACACACAGGTAGCACAGTATATCGTGCTGATCTTCGCCTACACCATACCGGCCATTTTTATCTCGATGCAACTGACCGGCAACCCCATCCCTCAGCTTGGCTTGGGTTCCAGTTTGTCCGGGCAGGACATTTCGCTGCTGGCAAAACTTGATCAGGTGGTCACTGAGCTCGGCTTTGGCCGGTACACGACTACCACAGCCGGAAGCACGCTCAATATGTTCGTCTACACGTTTTCTCTGATGATCGGTACTGCGGGTCTGCCACACGTCATCATGAGATTCTTTACCGTGCCGACCGTTGCCGCTGCGCGTTCTTCCGCCGGCTGGGCGCTGGTATTCATCGCGATCCTGTACACGACGGCACCTGCTGTAGCAGCAATGGCCAAAACCAACTTGATCCGTACCATCACACCGGGTGTGGTGTTGCAAAATGCCGATGTGTATGGCAAGGACAATGCGATTCAGTACGAAGAACGTCCCGACTGGATGAAGCGTTGGGAAGCGACCGGATTGCTGAAGTTCGAGGACAAGAACGGTGACGGACGCATCCAGTATTACAACGACAAGACCAAGGATGAAGCTGTCAAGGCGAAAATCGATGCGGCTGGCTGGAAGGGCAACGAACTGACGGTGAATGCCGACATCATCGTGCTGGCCAATCCCGAGATCGCGTTATTGCCGAATTGGGTGATCGCGCTGGTGGCAGCAGGCGGTTTGGCTGCGGCGTTGTCTACTGCGGCGGGTCTGTTGCTGGCGATTTCCTCCGCTATTTCGCACGATCTGGTTAAGGGTGTATTCAGCCCCGGTATCAGCGAGAAGGGTGAGTTGATGGCAGGCAAGATCGCCATGGCGTGTTCCATCCTCGTCGCCGGCTATCTGGGGCTGAATCCGCCCGGATTTGCGGCGGGAACGGTGGCGCTGGCCTTTGGTATCGCGGCCAGTTCGTTGTTCCCGGCCATCATGATGGGTATCTTCAGCAAGAAGATGAACAAGGAAGGCGCAATGGCCGGCATGCTGGCAGGCCTGGGGATCACGCTGTTCTATGTGTTCGCTCACAAGGGGATATTCTTCGTCAAGGGCACGGAGTATCTGGATACGATCGGCGGCGCCAACAGCTTCTTCGGGATCACTCCTGAAGCGTTCGGCGGAGTGGGTGCGATGATCAACTTCTTCGTGGCCTTCGTGGTGGACAAATTCACCAAAGAGCCGCCTGAACACATCCAACACCTGGTGGAACACGTCCGTACTCCACGCGGATCCAAGGCGGTAGACGGCGCGCACGCATAGAAGTTTGATATTCGCGTAACATGGACCCCGCCGGAACCGGCGGGGTTTTTTTTGGAGAGACCATGAAATTCGATATCAGCGTGGCGATGACCTGGGTACTGTTCATCGCGCTTTTCCCGATGGCATTTATCTGGCTGCGACGTGCCTGGCGCATCGCAGTCAAACGCGATTACTCAGAGGTCGCGCTGAAGGGCGGCCTGTCGCCGAAAGATCCGCAGAAATACGCGCCTTATGCTGCTGCGATCAACTTGCTGGCAGGTGTGATCGTATTAACAATCATTATTGGCGTTATTGCGGCCTATTACGATTATGAAACATGGAGCGCTTCCGCCGGCATTACAATCTGGTTCAAGATCATTGCCGACTTCATACTGGGCCGCCATGCGCATTCGTTCAACTTAAAAAAGAAATCAGAATAAGTATTGTTGAAATTTAGATATTGGTTGCAACATTTCATCGGGTCGCCCAATGGACAATCTGGGGTAAAATGCGCGCCATCGTCATTTCATAACGCGCCCGTAGCTCAGTTGGATAGAGTATTGGTTTCCGAAGCCAAGGGTCACAGGTTCGACTCCTGTCGGGCGCGCCACATTTCTGTGGAGTTTACAACTTGGGGAACTCATCAGTCGCCACCGTGACTTCCGAAATGTTTCGCCCCATGTCGATAATACAGATTCAATCTGGCATGGCGTGCAACTGGAATTTGTTCGTTTACTTGCCCATGACGTAGTTGCCCTTCTTATACTGATGAAAATAGTATGTCTGTATCAGTCATTGAAAGAAGCGCCCTTGATGACAGTCGGGTCGGCGAATTCGGGAGCAGGGTAGATAGTCATGTACCTGACGTTCTCGAAAGGTATCACGTGCATTGCGCCATCAGCTTCGACGATCATGGTGCGTCTTTTTATGATCTCCTCTATTCCAACCTTGCGCCGGTAGGCATCTTCGGTCTGTTTCTGGAAAGATACGCTGATCTTGTTTCCGTCCATGAAATGGATCACCAATCCGCGAGTTTGCTTTTGTTCCATCTTCAACCCCCTTTGTTGTAAAACCATATCAACTAGTAACCCAAAAGGGCTCATCCGATGATTAGATCACGCCCGTCAGAATTGTACTTCTGCTTTGGAACCAAAGCGAGCTTTGAGTATTGGTTAGGTCAGACATATAATTTTTCCTGTACCCGGTTGAATTGCGTCGGGCGCGCCATCAAGACCAATCCCTGATTATCAAGGGACGAACATCATGATGGTTACGGGCGCTCGGGTGCGAAAGTGTGTATTAACAAGTATACTTGTGTCAAAGTGACGTTTCATCAACCGAAGCTATTCGAGGAGATGCCGGGAATCACCAATGACATACCTGTCTATGCAGACGGTTTCGCCGGTATCATTTAACCAGTGGAGAAAACAACCATGTACGTATTACTACGCAGACTT
>Ga0210099_1000291_pt1 | contig 17567 bp, 20 predicted proteins | sample Joice_ThreeSqA_D_4_FD_184872 | JGI IMG/M metagenome (GOLD analysis project Ga0210099, IMG submission 184872) | Wetland microbial communities from San Francisco Bay, California, USA, that impact long-term carbon sequestration - Joice_ThreeSqA_D2... | ecosystem: Environmental > Aquatic > Marine >...
CATTCGGGCAGCAAATTACTAATAAAAATAAGGAAGAAGCATTATTGGAACAGTTGCAATCGTCTATTACTTCGCTTCAATCTCAGGAAGATCTGGATTTTAGTAATATTGCACAAATTCAGCAAATTGGAAATAATAATAATGCTTCTATCAATCAAGCACTTACCGGGATAAGTGTTTCGGGAAACGTTGCCGAGCTGATCCAGAGTGGAGATTTAAATAATGCTGTTTTAACACAAAACGGAAGCGGGAATAATCATAATGTTACTCAAACTGGTAATAGTAATATGTTTGAGGCCAGTGTGAACGGTGATAATAATTCTTCAACTATTGAACAACTCGGTAACGAGAATATCATCAATCAGAACTTGCTGGGTAATAATATGGCTTTTGTTCTTTCCCAGGTTGGAAATAACAATGAGATAAACCAGACCGAGAATGATCAGCAGTCACGCCAATACCAGATTACACAAACTGGTAATGCAATGAAACTGATTATAACAAACGGTGGGTCTTTACCATAAATTCTGATATGGAAAATTAATGAATACACTGGCAGCCATATTATTTAGTTTATTACTTTCCTGGAATTGGGGAGGAACTTCTCCCCAATTCCCTGTTAAAGATGGTTCAGCAACTTCACAACAATTCTTTGCAAAAATTCATTTACTTCAGGAAAATAAAACGCTTGAAATAAAAGGTACTTTTTATAACGGCAGTGAAAATGATATAAATATTGACTACAAATTAACAGTTATAAAATCAGGTCAATCGAATAGTTCTTCAAATCAATCCGGTAGTTTCAAAATAAACAGTAAAGAACAAGTTGTTCTATCCGCCGTTACCGTGAATTTAAATAAAAAAGATTTTTATAAAATTAAACTTAAAGTTTTTAAGAACGATCAATTAATTACGGAAGACAGTACAATTTTTTATGGAGATGAATAACAAAGAATTATTTTTTTATAGTGGGAGAAAATTCATGGTACGAGCTAAAAATATTTTATGCATTGTAATTATATCTATACTCACACTCTTTCAGATATCATGCAATGAGGACACAATACAGCCGGAAAAGGTTGGCAATATATCCGGTACAGTATTAGATGCCGATGATAATACACCAATTAGTGACGCCAGCGTTACTACCAGTCCTCCAACAAATTCCTTGGTAACGGATAATTCAGGTAAATTTGAATATAAAGACATTACCGCCGGAGAATATACCATTGTCATAAGCAAAAACAATTATCTTAAAAACTCGGTATCAGTTCAGGTTAAAGACGCTGAAACTACAACACCAATAATATTGCTTAACAAAAGTACAACAAATAATACTCCGCCAAATGAACCATCAAATCCATTTCCTGAAGAAAATGCTGCTAATCAATCTGTTTCATTAAATCTTGCGTGGTCAGCAAGTGATCCGGATGCAAATGATACATTATGGTTTGATGTTTATCTTTATAAATCGAATAATCCTGTTAAAACACAGATTGCTTCAGATATAACTGACACGACTATTTCGCTAGAAAACTTACAGTATAACACAACATATTTTTGGCAGGTCGTTGCAAAAGACGGTGAAGCATCGACGAACAGTAATACCTGGAGCTTCACTACCAAGGCTCTACCAGATAATCCTTACTTGTTCGCATCCAATAGAGATGGTAACTATGAAATATATACTTCAGGCAATACAGATAGTACTACAATTCAACTAACTTCTAATTCTAACAGAGATTGGTGGCCTAGGTTTAGTCCTAACAAATTAAAAATTGCCTTTGTATCGGATGAACAAGTAGACCCGCAGATTTACACAATGAGTACAGATGGATCAAATGTTTCCAAAGTTACTACACTTCCTCTTGTCGGGTATCATAATAATGGAATTGGATTTAGCTGGTCGCCCGATGGCGGACATCTTATTTATGCTAATTATAATAAGTTATATATGGTGGATCAGTTTGGAGCCAATTTAACTCAGTTAGCAACCGCACCGGCAGATAGACATTTCCGGGAAACAGATTGGTCACCAGCTAGTAATAAAATAGTTGTTTTAACTATAGGTGAAAATCCATACGATTCGGAGATTTATTTGATGGATGCAGACGGAAGTAATATGACTCTTCTTGTGGATAATTTACCAGGACTTACAGAAAGTCCATCCTTTTCCACCGATGGTAATAAGATTGTTTTTACAAGAGATGTTTCCGGTTATGAAGTTCCAAGCGGTCGACAATTAGATTCGCATATTTTTATAATGAATGTAGATGGTTCAGATACGACTGATATTTCAGTAAATAAACCAGGGGGCACAAATGATTTGCATCCCAGATATTCTCCCGACGGGGTTAAAATAATATTTGAAAATGTTCCAAATGATGGATCAGGTTCGAACGATATATGGATTATGGACATGGATGGGAATAGCAGGCAGAAAATAATTTCTAATGGTGAAATGCCCGATTGGAAATAGATTGAATCCTCATCGTTGGAAAGATTATTAAAAAGAATTGCGAGGAAAAGAACGAACTTACAGAGTCTTAAGACCTAAATTAACTTCTCTATTTACGTTATTATATGTAACTACTTTTTTTGTATTGATGTTGATGAGATAATTTCATTTTCTTAGATTAACAAAAGAGATTCTGGTATCAATCAACAAAACAATAGGAAACAGTATGATTAAGGAAAAAATTCTTAAAGCACTTAATAAACAGATCAATGAAGAATTATATTCTTCCTATGCTTACCTCGCTATGTCGACACATTTTACATCTGCAAGTCTGGATGGATTTGCACATTGGTACAGGCTTCAATCGCAGGAAGAATACGGACATGCAATGAAAATTCTTGACTACATAAATGAGAGAGGGGGAAAAGTTACACTTCTGAAAGTAGATCCGCCAAAAGCAGGGTGGAAAACTCCAATTGAAATTTTTAAGGAAACATATAACCAGGAAGTTGCTGTTTCTAAATCGATCAACGGTATAGTAGAACTTTCTCTGGCTGAAAAAGATTATGCAACAAATAATTTTATGCAGTGGTTTGTCAGCGAACAGGTTGAAGAAGAATCAACGGCTTCGAGATTGCTTGACAGAATGAAACTGATTGGTGATAATAAAAACGGTTTACTTATGCTTGACAAAGAATTGGGAATGAGAGCTTCTGTGTCTTAAACCTTCATTTCAAAGATTTAAGGTAGTCGTAACTTATTAAGTTGCGAATTTATATAATTTGCGCACGCTGAAGCTTGCGACTACCCCATAAAATTCATTTTATTATACCTAATTTTTTACATCTGCTAAAGGTATGACGGTTCCCCTCATCGAATGAACTTTATTTGCAACAGGCAAAACTACTTCCTTGCTCACTCTCTTTTCAAAATAATCTCTGAAACGTGTAACCATATATTTAACCGGCCATGCCGCAGCTTCACCGAGAGCACAAATTGTATTCCCCTCGATATTATTAGCAACGGAAATAAGTAAATCGATGTCAGAGATTGAACCATTTCCAGCCAAAATTCTATTAAGAATTTTCAACATCCATCCAGTACCTTCTCTACATGGTGTACATTGTCCGCAGCTTTCGTGATAATAGAATTTTGCAATTCTTGCTAAAACTTTAACGAGATCGGTATCTTCGTACATTACCATAACTCCGGCAGTACCTATTGCTGAACCAACTGTCTTTAACGATTCTGCATCCATCTTAACACCTTCAATCTGGTCACCTCTTATTGGAGGCATAGAAGAACCACCGGGGATTACACATAAAACTTTTTTATCTCCCGGTACACCGCCGCCATATTTGTATATAAGATCTGTCAACAAAGTACCGCTTGGCAGTTCATAAATTCCGGGTTTATTTACGTGACCGCTTAATCCATAAAGTAAAGTTCCCGGATGCTTTGGTTCACCTATTGCAGAAAACCATTGCCATCCTTTATTAATAATTGGCGGGACATTTGCGAGTGTTTCAATATTATTTATCGTGGTTGGACATCCCCACAAACCATTCTGTGCTGGGAAAGGGGGCTTTACTCTTGGATAACCTCTCTTCCCTTCCAGTGAATTCATCAATGCTGATTCCTCACCACAAATGTAAGCCCCGGCACCTTTGTGAATATAAATATCACAATAAAAATCGATTCCGAATTTCTGCTTCATCTTTTCGCCTACATAACCTTGCGAAGATGCATCCTCTAAAGCTTTTGCCAATAGCTTTATCCATTTATGATATTCGCCCCGAATATAGATATAAGCAGATTTTGCACCGATTGCATAAGCAGCAATTAAAATCCCTTCTATTAGTTGATGAGGATTAAATTCAAAAATCTGCCTGTCTTTAAATGAACCTGGTTCACTCTCATCGCCGTTTATGCAAAGATATTTAGGCTTGGCCGAAGTCTTTGGCATAAAACTCCATTTTAATCCTGCAGAAAAAGCAGCTCCTCCCCTGCCCCTCAAACCCGATTTTTTAACCTGGTCAATTATATCATCAGGAGATTGACCAAAGGCTTTCTTCGCAGCAGAATAACCACCGTTAGCTTCATAAACATCAATTTTATGAAAATCTTTTATATCGGGGAGAACTATTTTTTCCATTCTATTTTTTTTCTTTCAGAGAGTTCAACAACTGGTCGACTTTTTCTTTGTCAAGATTTTCATAATAATCTTCATTTACAGCAATCATAGGAGCTGTACCACAAGAACCCATACACTCAACTTCCTCAAGAGAAAATATGCTATCTTCCGTTACCTGCATATTATTAATATTTAATTTTTCTTTTACTTGTTCGAAAATACCATAACCACCCTTGAGCATACAAGAAACATTCGTGCAAACCTGGATATGATATTTCCCCATCGGCTTTTGATGATACATTGTATAAAAAGAAACAATACCGAGAACATCTTCAGATGTCATTTCAAGAATGGATGCAACTTCTTTAATAACTTCTCCCGATATCCAGCCATTCTGTTCCTGTGCAATCCATAACGCTGCCATTACAGCCGGACGTTTGACAGGATATTTCTTTATCTCGTTTTCTATTCTCTCTAAATTCTCTTCTGTAAATTTGAAATTAGTCATTGGTCAATGGTCATTTGTAATTTGTCAATAGTCATTGGTGATTCAATTAGTTGGGATTTTTTCCAATTGAGCTAATATAGCTATTAAGTTTCTTCCCAATAAAATCTAAATCATCATTGAATTTTCTAAATTGCTCATTCCCAATTAAAGTTCGATTGTTCGCTTTGGCACGCCAAGTTCTAGTTTCAAATAATGATCCTCTTGAATAATAACAAAATTGTTTGTTTTCTTTATAAAAGAATCTTCCAAAACCTTCACTTAAATTTGTTGCTATAGAATCCACTGCTTTAATTAATTGTTTTCCTATAGTTTCCTTATCAAAATAATTCCATTTCATAACGATATTCCAAACTTCTTCACCAGTATTCATTGCCTGTTGATATACTTGCAATTCTTCTAATTTCATTTTCCCTCCATTTATTAACAATGACTTACTGACTAATGACAAACCCTACTTATCCGCCTCGCCCATTACAGGGTCTATACTTCCAATAATTGCAACAACATCAGATACCATATGCCCTTTTACAAGCATAGGCAATGCCTGGAGATTTACCATCGAGGGAGAACGAATTTTACATTTCCATGGATGACCTTCGCCTTTACTAACAAGATAAAAACCAAGTTCACCTTTAGGATTCTCAACTGCACTGTAAACTTCTCCAACAGGTGGATTAATTCCAAAATTAACGATCATAAAATCATGAATCAGTTCTTCCATCTTACTGTAAATTTCAGTCTTCTTAGGAAGAACTTTTTTAGGACTATTTGCCAGCGTTTCTCCCTGCGGCATTTTATCGAGAACCTGTCGAATAATCTTTATACTTTCTCTTGTTTCATCAGCTCTTACAAAGTATCTGGCTAAACAATCCCCTTCTTTATAAACAGGAATATTAAAATCCATTTCATTATAAAATAAATATGGTGTTGCACGACGAAGGTCAAATTCAACACCGCTGCCTCTTAAATTTGGCCCGGTCAAACCTATCTCAATCGCGTCTTCACCAGAAATAACCCCCACACCATCCAGACGCTCGATAAAAATACGATTAGTATTTATAAGCCTTTCGCACTCATCGAGATTTGGTTCATACTGGTCGATAAACCACTTTACTTTTGCAAGTGCCTCCGGCTGAGCATCATTTGCAACACCGCCAATACGCGTGTAACTATTAGTAAATCTTGCCCCGCAAAGAATATCCCATATATCGAGAATTTTTTCTCTTTCTCTTAAAGTCCAAAGAAAAACAGTTAAAGCCCCAACATCCATAGCGAGTGCACCAATAGCAACAAGATGTGAAGCAATTCTCGCCATTTCGGTGATTATCATCCTGATGTATTGAGCACGCGGCGGAGCTTCTATACCAGCAAGTTTTTCAACTGCCAATGCCCAGGCAACATTATTAGCGAGAGGCGAAAGATAGTCAAGACGATCGGTGTGAGGAATAAATTCATAATAGCTCATATTCTCAGCCATCTTTTCATAACCACGATGCAAATAACCAAGTTCAGGAACACAAGCTATAACAGTTTCCCCATCCAATCTTAAAAGCAATCTTAAAACACCGTGAGTTGCAGGATGCTGCGGACCCATATTCAGAATCATTTCATTTTCAAGAGAATCTTCAACAGAAATGTCCGAATCAACTTTTAAAAGTGCCTGGAGAATTTTGGGATGAACTTCTTCTTTAGTTAATTTTTCCATAAAATCAGTTTTCTTTCTTCGGTAACGGCAATGACCCTGGAATTCCCATTAAAGGAAAATCTTTTCTCAAAGGATGATATTCAAACTCTTCCGGCATATACATTCTTCTTAAGTCAGGATGGTTATTAAAAGTGATGCCGTACATATCATAAGTTTCACGTTCGTGCCAGTCTGCAGTTTTCCAGATAGATGAAACAGATTCAATATTAAAACCTGCCTTGCCGTCTGGCAGATCGCTTTCATCAATATCAGCTTTTAACCTAAGGCGTGTATTCAATTTGAGAGAAAAGATATGATAAACAACTGTGAACCTGTTTTTCCTTTTTGCCCAATCGACAGCAGTTACATCTTCACATAATTTAAATTGTAATTCTTCATCATTCTTCAAAAAATCGGCTATAGGAACAATATGCTGTTTATCAAAAGTTACAGCAACCTGATCTTTATAATCAGTTATATCAAATTTAATTTCCGGAAATTTTTCAGTGAGCTTCTTAGTTACGAGTTCTTTTAACTTCATTTAATAATCTCTTTACACAATGCTTGGAATAATGAACTGTTGGGGAACTGGAATAATGAGAAGACTCAAAAAAAATCCAATATTCCACTGCTCCAATATTCCAAACGTTTTGCTTAACATCACCTAATTATTTTGTATTACCGGCAACTCCGGAAGCGGTTTGTCCTGGTAGTCTCTTGCTTTTGACCTGCCGATTTTTTCCTGTATCTGCATAAGAGCATTTAAAAGATTATCGGGGCGCGGCGGGCAACCGGCAAGATAAATATCAACAGGAAGGAACTGATCTATTCCCTGCACAACAGAATAAGATCTGTACATTCCACCGGAAGACGTGCAGGCACCCATTGCAATAACCCATTTAGGGTCCGGCATCTGGTCATAAATTTTTCTTACTACGTGAGACATTTTATATGTAACTGTTCCCGCTACTATCATACAATCAGACTGGCGCGGTGTAAAACGCATAACCTCGGAACCGAATCTTGCAATATCATATTTAGGATCGCCGGATGCCATCATTTCAATTGCACAACAGGAAATTCCCATAGGCATCGGCCATACTGCACTTTTTCTTGCCCAAGCAACAAGTGCGTCAACGCTGGTTGTAAAAAAACCATCCTTTGTTAACTTGGCTTCTAATCCCACTTAAAACCACCTTTCTTATACACATACAAATAGCCTAACTCAAGCACAATTAAAAAAATAACCATAGAAATAAAAACAGAAATTCCCTGTTCGTTAAATAATTTTTTAAATTGAACAGCCCAGGGATAAACAAAAACGACCTCAAGATCAAAAATAATGAACAACATTGCGATGAGGTAATACTTTATCGAAACTCTTTCGCTTGTTGACCCGACCGGTTTCATTCCGCTTTCATAAGTTGAAAGTTTTTCTGCATTTGGTCTTTTGGGTCCAAAAATTTCAGATGAAAAAACAGTTACAACCGCAAATATTATTGCAAAGGCGAAAACTGCTAAAATTGGGATATATTCAAGTATCATTAGTTGACGAAAATTGTTTTTGATTAAATCAAAATTATCCAAAAATTGCCTGATTGTCAATTTAAAGTGGATTACCCCAAATCGTTTAGCTCAAGTCTTTCCACGAAATTATTTCCACTTTTAAATAAATAACAAACTCCATATTTTGCAGTTAAACTCAACAGATTTGTTCTTAAGTGAAAAGAATTAGGATTGTTTCAGTACTGCTTTTATTACTTCTGCTTTATAACGGCTGCGAACGCCCAACTGAAACAACGGATGATTCGAATATTCCTCCTGCTGTTCCTACCGGATTATATATTTATTACGCATCAGACGGAGAAATTACAATTGATTGGTCATCAACCAATGAAGGTGATGTTAAGGGATATAATATTTATCGCAGAACCGATTCAACAGAATCAAAAAAAATTGATTATACTAGTGATAGTTATTATTTCGATGATTCTTTGAACTATAACGTGACTTATTTTTATAAAATAACTTCAGTAAATATCCGGGACAGAGAAAGCGGATTTTCTAATGAAGTTTCTGCAACTCCCATAAACAGGTACAAACCTTTTAAGCCCTTAGGGTCGCAAATAAATGGAAGGAACTGGGAAGGTGATATTTCGATTTTTATCAAATGGTCACAAGGCTATGAAAGCGATATTAAAGGTTACAATGTTTATAGAAGTATTTCTCAAGGGTTCATATCGGACAGCAGCAATATTATTGGCTTTACTAATGGAAATAGTTTCTCGGACACTTTAAATATTAATTTTTACACAAACTACTTTTATAAAATAAGAGCTGTTGATAAAGGCAATCTTATAAGTGACGAAAGCAACGAAGTAAGTGATCTTGTTCTTGAAATACCCGGGGTAATTTATCCTAAAGACAACTCAACAGTTAGGCCCTTCAATCAATTTTTGATCAAACCTATTCACGTGCCCGCTACTTATAGAATCGGTTTACAAACTAACCAATATTTTGATGAAGTATGGAGCACTACTGTGGAGACAAGTATAACAGATGACACTCTGAAAATTGACTTCACTCCTTCTACTTTAGAAATTAACAAAACTTATTATTGGAGAATTGCTACATATTCCGGCATCAGCCAGGATCCCAATAGTATTTCAAAACTATATAGTGTTATATTTAAAGAATAAGGATGACCAGGAAAAATAAAAATACTTTAAACTTCCTCAGAAAATTTTTATTGATTTTTATTTTTGTATTCGTCAATACTTCACCGGTATTCTCTCAAACTCCTTCGGATAGCCTGGATTTTATACCGCTTACTAAATCTATCAATCTTCTCAGCTCTTATCTCGAAAAACGCCTGAATACATATTCATTAAATACGGGATTTCTTTACAACAAAGATTTGAGTGATTTTAATTTCAGAGTTCATGAAAACTTTAATTCCAAACTCGTTAAATCAAACACAAACAACAGAAGAGACGAACAAAATTTTTCTTTATCAGCAGCATATAAAATATCGAATGCCATCAGTTCAGGATTTTCGGCGGAAAATAAAATTCTGTCCGACAGCAGACAAATAGAAATTAACCAGGCATCTATATCTAATGTTTCCTTGTTCACTCTTTACTCACCGGAGCCTAATATGTTTTTTTCTCCTTTTATCGGATACTCGAATAACCGCCAGATCGGAGAAAATGATTACGGTTTGATATATGGAATTGAAGGATCCACACATGAAAATGACTTATCTGATTTAAGTCTAAGCGCCCAACTAAAACTCAGGAATGAAGATATTTCTCCAAGGAAAAATCTACTGCGATATTTAAATCTTCTTCTTAATAATAATTTTGCGGATAATGTATCTAACACATTAAGCGCAAGATTTACACAAAACAGGAAAGATTTTTATTATGTGGCAAATCAGCAAATTGCGAGTGAGTTCAACATTGTCAACAATATCCAGAGTAGAATTGAAACAGCATATTCTCTCGAAGATAATGTTCACATCGGAAGCTTCTTTGACGTTTTTACACTTGACACAAGAGGCAGGGCAAGCTGGCGCGATATAGACAGAGATACCCGTTATATGCCCTCGGTTATCACTTCGAGCTCTGTATATGATACAAAGATTAATGAGCTAAGAGTAGAATTTGAATCTGTGATTAGTTATAAATCAAAATTTTTCACAGGAAATTTGAGAGGATTAATTACAGAAAGAGACGAAAAAAATATTACTAAAAATTATGGTAATAATGATTTCTTTTTTGAAGAAAGGTCGAACCAGGAGAGTCAAAAAAACAACAATTCATCAAGGGCATCCTTATCTTTATCGGGTGATTTTAATCTTTCTAAAAAGGATAAATTGTCTCTGAGTTTTTTGCAGAATAAATTGCGATACGATACACCTAGCCAGGAAAATTTTGATGACAGGGACGAATTACTTTCGATACTCCGGTTAAGATATTCAAGATTTCTTACACCATTTTTTGAAGCCTTTGTCAGCACAGAAGGAACATTCAGCCACATTGTCTATCTGTTTTCTGAAAAAAGCTCTAACAACAATATAAACAGGGTTTTAAAGTTTGCCGCAGGCGGAAATTATACGGGTAAAAATATCAGCTCATCAAACACTTTCGAAGTATCTGCCAATTATACAGTATATGATTTTGAAGACTTAAACCCTAATTTTAAAAGTTTCTCATTCCGCCAATTTACTGCAACTGATTCTTCAAGTATTAAGATATTTAAGGATTTATCCTTTGAGAGTGACGGATACTTAAAGCTTTCTGAGCAAGGTGATTTTCAATGGTCATCATTTTCTGCTCAACCAACACGTTATTTAGAAGAAATTTATGCGGAACCAAAAATAACTTATAATTTAAACGGCATACTTTTAGCTTCGGGAATAAGATATTTCTCCTTAAAAGCATATAATTATAAAGTGAGAGAAAAAATCCCTGATTCAAGGTACATTAGTATTGGTCCCTTGATGGAAATCTTTTTTTTAATTAAAAAGACCCTCTACTTCAGATTATACGGTTGGTATGAATTTATCAATACTAATAATACCATCAGGCAAGAGCAGGCAAACTTCACAATGCAGATGAATTGGAACTTTTAATTGAATTAAAAATATTTTTCCTTATTTTTACTACAAAACTCAGGTAACTTTTGGCTGAAAATCATTATCATCTGGAAATTGAGAGCGACCCGAACAATCTTATCACTGTAGAAGAATTCGTCAACTACTTTGGAATGGACCTTGGCATTGATGAAGATAAAATGTCGGGACTTATGTTGTCGGTTACCGAAGCGACTACCAACGCAATTATACACGCAAATAAATGTGATATTAATAAAAAAGTAGAACTCGATGTATTTGTCAATGATGGGTATATAACTATAAAAGTGAAAGATGAGGGCGAAGGCTTCGATCCTGCCAAAGTTCCTGATCCAACTGAACCGGAAAATCTTCTTAAAGATTCGGGAAGAGGTTTGTATCTTATGAGAATTTATATGGATGATTTGAAATACAACATAACCCCCACCGGAACAGAAACAATTCTAACATTAAAAACCAAATAATATTTAACTCTCTCTAAGTCTTCTTAAAAAAATCTTTTAATCTTGAAATTTTGCCCCGTAGGGATGCCTTTGGCATAATCTTGTAATCATATTTTAAGCTTATTAATATTCCCCAAAACATCCGCAGCTGATTTTTGCAATGCTTGTAATTCTTCAGGTAAAAGATTTAACTTAACAATATTCATTATTCCTTCCGTTCCTAATCTAACCGGCACTCCGCAAAAGACATTTTGAAGACCATATTCCCCGGTTAGAAAAGCAGAACAAGGCAATATTCGTTTTTTATTTTTCACTATTGATTCTACTATCTCAACTGCAGCTGAAGATGGAGCATAATAAGCACTTCCTGTCTTAAGATAATTTACTATTTCAATTCCTCCTTTACGTGTTCTCTCAACCAGTTTTTCAATTTTATCTTTACTTATAAATTCAGTAATTGGTATTCCACTAATCGTTGTATATCGAACCAAAGGAATCATTGAATCTCCATGACCGCCCAGCACCATAGCATCAACATCTTTTACTGAAACTTTAAGTTCATCTGCAATAAATGTTCTGAAGCGTGCTGTATCTAGAATTCCCGCCATTCCCATCACACGATGTTTTTCAAATCCACTAACTTTAAAAGCAACATAAGTCATAACATCAAGCGGATTTGAAACAACAATAATAATTGCCTGTGGAGATTGCTCAACTGATTTTTCTGTAACAGATTTAACAATATCTGCATTTGCAACAAGAAGATCGTCCCTGCTCATTCCCGGCTTTCTTGCAAGACCAGCAGTTATTACTATAATATCAGAATTTTTTGTGTCGTTGTAATCATTGGTTCCTTTTATATAAGTATCGAAGGATTCAACCGGCCCACTCTCAAGCATATCAAGAGCTTTACCTTGTGGAATTCCTTCGACTACATCGAGTAGTATAACTTCTTCTGCGAGTTCCTTTTCTGCAAGCCGCTGTGCAGTTGTTGCCCCAACATTGCCGGCGCCAATAACAGTGATCTTTTTCATAATGTTAAAAATAGTTCATTAGTAAGTTCAAGTTCAAGTGTAAGTTCAAGAATTTAGAATAAAACCTGCTCTTGCCCTTACACTTGCTCTTTACCTTTGCATATCGTATAAGACATTTTTATTTTACGTTTAATATTTAGAGTAAAAATTATCAGGGTGAAAAAATGTCACGAAAAAAAATTGCTTTAATCGGTGGAGGGCAAATTGGTGGAGTACTCGCTCAATTAGCTGCTTCAAAACAACTTGGCGACATTGTAATGTTTGACATTGTTGAGGACCTGCCGCAGGGAAAAACTCTCGACATAGCAGAAGCTTCAAGAGTGGACGGCTTTGATGCAAATGTAACAGGGACAAATGATTATAAAGATATTAGCGGCGCTGATCTTATAATTATTACAGCAGGATTACCGCGCAAACCCGGCATGAGCAGAGATGATCTGCTCACAACAAATGCAAAAATTATGAAATCTGTTGCGGAGAATGTTAAACAACATGCACCGAACGCTATTGTCATAATTATTTCAAATCCTCTCGATGCAATGGTAACTCTTTTTAAAAAAGTTACCGGTTTTCCATCAAACAGAGTTCTGGGACAGGCTGGCGTACTCGACTCATCACGCTTTTCATCTTTCATTGCTTGGGAACTCGGTGTATCTGTGAAGGACATTAATGCTATGGTTCTCGGTGGTCACGGTGATACTATGGTTCCGATTATAAGATATGCAAATGTAAATGGCATTCCTGTAATGGAACTTCTTGAAAGAAAGTACAATGATAAAGCCAAAGCAAAAGAAGTAATGAGCAATCTTGTTCAAAGAACAAAGATGGCTGGCGGAGAAGTTGTAAAACTTCTTAAAACAGGTTCGGCTTTCTATTCGCCTGCTGCTTCTGCGATTGCAATGGCAAAATCAATTATCTTTGATGAAAAAAGAGTTCTGCCTGTTTGTGCTTTTCTTAATGGTGAATTCGGAGTTAACGGATATTATGTCGGGGTTCCGGCAGTACTTGGTTCAAACGGAGTTGAAAAGGTAATTGAGTTTGAATTAGATTCAGAAGAGCAAGCCTCACTTGATAAGTCAGTTAGCGCGGTAAAAACTTTAGTAGCTGATATGGAGAGATTGGGACTTTAAGTGCAAGAGTAAGTTCAAGTTCAAGACTTGCTCTTGCTCTTGAACTTACACTTCAACTAAGATTTTGGATAAACGTTAACGAATTTCCTATCGCCTCTTTTCGTTTCAAACTTTACTACGCCATCAGCAATTGCAAAAAGAGTATCGTCTCCTCCTTTGCTTACATTAGCGCCCGGATGAAACTTTGTTCCTCTTTGTCTTACAAGAATATTTCCTGCAATAACATTCTCACCACCGAATCTTTTTACACCGAGACGCTGTGCATTACTGTCTCGTCCGTTTCTCGATGAACCCTGACCTTTTTTATGAGCCATTATTCAGTCTCCTTCTCTTTAACTTCTTTTGTCTCTTTTCCTTTGGCAATCTTGGTTACTTCAATTCTTGTTAGCAACTGGCGGTGACCATTACTTTTTTGGTAACCTGTTCTTCTTTTCTTTTTGAAAACGATTACTTTATCATCTCTCAAGTGTTCAAGAACCTTAGCAGTAACTTTAGCTCCACTTACGGATGGGTTACCAACTTTTGTTCCTTTGTCATCTGTCAATAATAAAACATTATCAAAAGTTACATTGGCTTCCGCTTCTTCTTTAAGCCTTGGAACATTGTACTTTCTATTTTCAGAAACTTTAAACTGCTGTCCGGCAATTTCTACAACTGCTACCATTTGTATCCTCTTTTCTTAAAAATCAGATACTAAAGTTAAAAAAATGGGAGATTCAAAGCAATTAAAAGAAGAGGTAAAAAATCATTGAAATAATATTTAAATAATAGAAAAACCATTAAAAACGATTTGTAATCTAATTATTTCTATAGAGTACGGGTTGAACCCCTATGAGGTTCAAAAAAATTTTAGAGAATTTCACATTTTTACAAACATTAAATTCCTACGGAATTTCTATAGTAAAGAATCCCATAGGGATTCAATATTTGTAATGATATGAATAACACCTCAAACCAAGAAACCCATCGGGGTTCAACAACAAACAATAATGTTGAAACAACACTTCTATCTTTAGAATTACTAACAAAAGAATTATATTTGTTATTATATTTTCTCAATTAAGAGGGGAGAAAAAAATGACATCAAAAAAACTTATCGAAGAATTCTTATCTGAAAAAGACATTGCCGTTGTAGGTGTTTCCAGATCAGGGAAAAAATTTGGATACACTCTTTTCAAAGATTTAAAAACAAAAGGCTACAACGTTTACCCGGTCAACCCGAATGCTGCTTTTATTGATGACGAAAAATGTTATCCGAGTCTTTTAGCATTGAGAGGAAAAGTTGATGCAGCTGTACTTGTTGTACCTCCTTTTGCCACTAAAGAAGTTGTAAAAGATGCTTACGCTGCCGAGATTAAAAAAATCTGGATGCAGTTAGGATCAGAATCTGAAGAAGCTGTTATTTTCTGTGAGGAAACGGGTATTGACGTTATACAAAATGAATGTGTTTTAATGTTTGCAGAACCTGCAGCTTTTTTTCACAAAGCACACAGATGGGTTAATGGTTTGGTTGGGAAGTTGCCGAGGTAAGAAAGTAAAAAGATTATTTTCGCAAAATTAATTTTAGTTCACTAACTCTATTTAACCAAGGGCTTTTTCTATGAATCATCCTATGACAGTTAGGACAAACCATAGCGAAATCTTCGGGATTTATTTTGAAAACACCTTTTCGTTTAGAAACCGGGATCAAGTGATGTGCTTCGATAAAATCTCGTCCTAGATAACCATACTTTTCTTCGAAATTAATTTCACATACTTGACAAAATAATTTCCCATATTTTTTCTTAAAGTTTGCCTTAGCAAGTTTTACTACTTTTGAATTCCTTTCCCTATACTTATGTATTCTCTCAAATTCCTTACCCTCAGAAAAATCTTTTTCTTCATCAATAACCGTATCAACAAGTTGGATTAAAATGAAAATTAAGTAATCAAATTGTTCATTTTCAGATGCTCCGAGTTTTGATAAGTCTATTCTTCTATCCTTACGGCTAGTCCTCCCTTCTTTTATAATTGCTCCTTTAGGGTCGTTATTTACATTTGACATAACATAACCCTTACCCATTAATGTTTTGTCTCGATTTTTATAAACAAGTACAAATAAATTTTCTCCATTTAACTGATAACTTCTTCTTGTATAAATACCTTTTTTATGCGGACCGTCATTAGATTCAATCTCAATTCCATACTGAATTAATCTCTTTCTTAACTCTCTATCAATTTGATCAATGTGTAAATTTTTCATTAGATAGCATCCTCCTCTTACTTCTTCAATCTAAACGAAAACTCACTGCCGACTCCAGGCTCACTTTTTACTTCTATTTTGGAGTTGTGAGCTTCTACAATATGTTTTACAATTGCAAGTCCCAAGCCTGTTCCGCCAACAGCACGTGAGCGTGCTTTATCTACTCTATAAAATCTTTCAAATATTCTCGCAATATCTTCCTGCGAAATTCCGATTCCCGTATCTCTAATAATAATTTTCCCGAACTTCGGTTCTTCCTCGACAAGAACTTCTACTTTTCCCTGCTCAGTATATTTTATTGCATTCATAATAAGGTTTGTAAACACCTGTTTCAATCTAACCTTGTCACCAAATAACTGCAGTCCGTCTCGCGCGGGAAAATAAACAAGCTTAATGTTTTTTTCGTTAGCCATCGGCATCATTTCCTGGATGATCTGGTTTATATATTCATTAATATTAAAATAGCGGTAGCTCATTCTCATTTCACCTGATTCGATCATCGAGATATCTATCAGATCATTAATCAGAACATTGAGATTAAGCGTGTGCTGGTTTGCTTTATCGAGAAAATATTTATTTACCTTATTATCGTCCAATGCTCCATCGAGAAGAGTTTCAATATAACCCTGTATTGCAAAAATGGGAGTTCTTAATTCGTGGGAAACATTCGCAAGAAACTCTGTTCTCATTCTTTCGAGCTTTTTAAGGTACTCGATATCATTTTTATCCTTTTCAAACATCTGCTGGATTTCATCTTCAAGAGCTTGAAGATTTTCAGTCAGTTTTATTTCAGAAGGATAATTGAAAGAATTTTTCCTTATTCCCGCTACAACAGATTTAATTTCGTTTAATTCTCTTTTTCTTTTATAACCTATAAGGTTCAGAAATACAAAGCTTAAAACCAAAAGCAGAATTATAAGAGTAAGTACGATAGTTTTGTCATTTATAAAAAGGAAGAAGAAAAGAATAAAGATTACATTAAAGAATAAAAATTCTTTAAGATATACTTTAGATGAGGAGAGATTATTTTTTATTTCATTCCACACTTTTAAACCGATATCCCACCCCTTTGACTGTTTCTATAAGGTCGGAATAATCACCAAGTTTTTCTCTGATTTTTCTAATGTGAACATCGACTGTACGATCGACGACATAAACTTCGGGACCCCAAACATCCTTAAGCAAAATTTCCCTTCCGAAAACTCTGCCCGGATTATTTGCAAGATAATAAAGAACTTCAAACTCTTTACGCGGAAAAATCTTAATCTTTCCTTCAATGCTTACTTCATATTTTTCTT
>Ga0210099_1000293_pt1 | contig 17464 bp, 21 predicted proteins | sample Joice_ThreeSqA_D_4_FD_184872 | JGI IMG/M metagenome (GOLD analysis project Ga0210099, IMG submission 184872) | Wetland microbial communities from San Francisco Bay, California, USA, that impact long-term carbon sequestration - Joice_ThreeSqA_D2... | ecosystem: Environmental > Aquatic > Marine >...
ATGAGAAATAATTCTATTTTTTTCATAAGACTTCGGATATTTATAATTTTAAACATAGTTATAAAATGTGAATTTTGTAAAAAATATCAACATTTTTTTGTGATATGATTCAACATAGAAAACCGACACTTTATTTTTTTTAAATAGTTCTTCTTTTTTTCATAATAAAAACTTAGCTTTTCACCCATAATTATTATTTAAATATGAAAATCGATTGGAGAAAGGAAATCCAGGACCTAATTGATTTTTAATAACCATAAAACATAAGGAGAATCCGTAATGAAGAAACTTTTATCAGTTTCAATTTTTATAGTTCTTGTTGCTTCCATCTCTTTTGGTCAGACTTATAAAAAAGGAGATAATAACCTGAACATCGGTATTGGACCAGGGTTAGCAGGAATTTATGGAAGTATGGATGTTCCATCTATTAGTGTTGGATACCAGGTTGGGGTTCACGAAAAATTTTCTGTTGGTGGTATAGTTGGATATAGTTCTTCTTCATACGATGGAGGCAGCTATCTTGGTAAAGATTACAAATGGACTTATACTTATATCTTTATTGGAGGAAGAGGAGAATACCATTTTATAGATGCAAATATAGAAAATCTTGATATTTATGCTGGCGTAACTTTAGGTTATAACATAGTAAGTGTTTCAGAGCCTACAGGATATAGCGGTTTCTATTCTTCTGAAGGAAGTTATCTCCTTTATGGATTCCATGCCGGTGGCAGGTATTACTTTACACCCAAAATCGGAGCCTTCTTAGAGTTAGGTTACGGAGTAGGTTATATTGTTGTTGGAGGTACATTCAGACTTTAAAAAGTTTTCTTTTAGAACTTGATAAAATCCCATCGTAAATGCGGTGGGATTTTTTATTTGTACCTGCCTTTTTTATTTTTCATCTAATATTTATTTAAGGAATTTAAATGAGATTTGAACGTTCGGCGGGGGTTCTTTTGCATCCGACTTCATTACCGGGACAGTTTGGAATCGGAGATCTCGGAAGTGAAGCTTATAGTTTTGTAAACTTCCTGGAAGCATCCGGACAAAAACTCTGGCAGGTTTTTCCTTTAGGACCAACCGGCTATGGGGATTCTCCATATCAATGTTTTTCTGCTTTTGCAGGAAATCCTTTGCTAATAAGTCCGGAAAAATTAGCGGAAGATGGATTTCTTTCTTTGGATGAGATTGAAGCATACCCTAATTCCGATCCGCATAAAATTGATTATGGACACGTAATTAATTATAAAAAATTAATTCTCAGAAAGGCTTTTAATAATTTTAAGAAAAATACAAACGGTCTGGAAGAGTTATACAGTTCTTTTTGCAAAGAGAATGATGAATGGTTAAATGATTTTTCTTTTTTTATGGCTGCAAAAGATTTTCACGGTGGAAAACTCTGGACTGAGTGGGATAAAAGTCTTGTTGTAAGAGATAGAAAGGCTTTGGAAGAATGGAAACAAAAACTAAAAGATGATATTAATTATCATAAGTTCGTTCAATTCCAGTTTTTCTTTCAATGGAGTAATCTCAAAAAGTTTGCAAACGAGAAAGGGATAAAGATAGTTGGTGATATGCCAATCTTTATTGCTTATGACAGTGCTGATCTCTGGGCTAATAAGAGTCTGTTTACAGTTGATAAAGAAGGAAAGCTCGAAACAGTTGCCGGTGTTCCACCGGATTATTTTAGTGCAACAGGTCAGCTTTGGGGAAATCCACTTTATCGCTGGAGCCTAATGGAGAAAGATAATTTTTTGTGGTGGCGGCAAAGAATGTCAAATATGCTTAAACTTGTCGATATAATAAGAATAGATCACTTCAGGGGACTTGAAGCTTTCTGGGAAATTCCCGGTGGTGCGCCTACTGCAGAAAAAGGGAGATGGGTTAAAGCTCCCGGGGGGAAATTATTTAACACTTTAAAAAAACATCTTGGAGAGTTGCCGATACTTGCAGAAGATCTTGGTGTAATTACAAAAGCTGTGGAAGATTTGAGAGATAAGTTTGAATTTCCAGGGATGAAAATTTTACAATTTGCTTTCGGAACCGGGATGGAAAGAAGATTTCTTCCACACAACATTTCTCCTAACAGTGTTGTATATACCGGTTCTCATGATAACGACACAACCCGCGCATATTTTGAAAAAGAGAAAAAGGCGGATAATGATATTTATATTCATTCTCAAAAATATTTAGATTATGATGGCGAAGAGATTGTGCATAAATTAATTAAAACTGCCTATGCATCAGTTGCCGATATTGTTATTATTCCAATGCAGGATGTTCTTAATCTTGGTGGTGAAGCAAGAATGAATTTTCCTGGTAAACCAGCCGGAAACTGGACATGGCGTTTTACCTGGGAAGAGGTCCCTGATTTCATTTCCGGTGCCTATAAAGAAATGGCTGAATTATATGAACGTCCTCCTAAACCAGAAAAAGTAACTGAGATTGAAACAGAAGAATAATTATTTAAAGACTTGAATTTTGTTCGTGATTTGTTTTCTTAATATTTGTAAATATGATTAGTTACCTGAAAGAAATATTTAAACTGCCCGGGGAAACCACACAATCATCTGGAGTTGATAAAAAAGTGCAGGTTGCTACCTGCGCTCTGCTTATAGAAATGGCTAATGCCGATGATAATTTTACGGAAGAGGAGAGAGAAAAAATCATCTCGGCTATGCAAAGCATATTTGATCTCTCAAAGGAATATGTTGATGAATTGATCGAGCTTTCTCAAGAAAGAATTAAAAAAAGTATCGATATTTATGGTTTTGCAACAACCATAAATCAAAATTTTTCTAAAGATGAAAAATTCGAGCTTCTAAAAAACCTTTGGCGGTTAATTTATACTGACGATACTCTCGATATGAATGAAGATCATTTGATGAAGAAAATTGCAAATACACTTAATATGGAACACAGTGACATAATAGCGGCAAAGCTTATGGTAAAAGAAGAGAATCAAAAGAGTGATAAAGATTAAAAACAGCGCCAAGTTTTAACTTATACTTGTAATACTTCTTACAAGATTTTTATTATGGTTTTTCAGAAGTGGATTTGTTATTGCCGTTGTTCTAAAAACTTCTTGAGTTCCTGTAAAACTATTGGCCAGGCTTCTTTAACTGCCTCATAATACCAGTCCCAATCATTGCTATCTCCGTATCCATCTTGGCAGAGGTAAAGCTCTGTTGCCGCTCCCTTTTCTTTTACTTCAATTTTTAGAGACATCGGACCGAGTATTGATTTTTCAGGATTAAAATAGAGATAATTATCAATGTAAAGATTTTCTGCAGGTTTGTATGAATTTATGATGCCAGAAGAAATGTATTTGAAACCGGCTTCGGAAATATTCCAAACAAGAGCATAAGTACCGCCATTTCTTTTTTCAATTAAAGATCGCTCTACTCCCCACCATTGTTTCAGAAGATCGAACTCGGTGAAGGCATCAATTACTCTTCCGGGAGTGTTTTTGATTTCTAATTTTACTTCAACTTTTCTCATAACTCTGCTTTTTTGTTTAACAATGCTCTTATTTTATTTACAGTTGTTTGATTTCGTGTAGTCAATGGTATCTTCAGTTTTTTCTCAAGAAGTAAAATTGAAAAGTAGCTGCTTTTCTTTTCATCTTTATGAACTTTACAAAAAACCTCATCCTTTTTAAGAACAAAACTTTCATTTTTATTATTCATTGATGCGAGAATATTTCTTGTCTCTTTGTTTGTCTTATCATATAAGAAAGCAATATAAACTCTCGTATCTTTGTCTGGTTCATCATTCTTAAAAGGATTATTCTTTACAATATCTTCAATCTCTTTTTCTGTTCTTAGCATAACCAAAACCTCATAACCTAAAGATGATTTTAGTTTCTTTTCAATTTTTGTTATTACAGTATTTTTATCTTTCCCGGCTGTCTCAAAAATTACATTGCCGCTTTGAATAAATGTTTTAATATTCTTCAGCTTTAATTCCTCAAATATTTTCTTGAGCTGTTCCATTTTTACAACTCTACCACCAACATTAACTGCGCGTAAGAAGGCAACATATTTAATCATGGAATTTTACTCCTTTAGAAAGCATCTCTAATATTAGCTTCATTCGTATTTCTCTTATCTCCGGTTTTTTAGCTGTTTGCAGTCTCCAGGCAATTGCATAAGTATTTGCTTTATTTAGTCCTTCGAAAAAAGCTTTGGCTTTTTTGTCTTTGGAAAGTTCTTTGAGAAAATCTTTAGGCAAAGTCATTTTGCCCGGAGAATCGTATGCTTTTTGCCATCTCCCGTCGGACTTGGCTTTTTCTACTTCGGTTAATCCGGCGGCTTTCATCTTACCGAGTTTAACAAGCCGGTTTACATTTTCGGTGTTTCTTTTCGACCAGATACTTTTACTTTGCCGCGGTGTGAATTTTTGTATCCAGGATTTTTCATCATACGACTTTAGCTGACCATCAATCCAGCTGTAACACAATGCTTCATCGAGAGCCTGGCTATAAGTAATTGTTTTTATACCGGAATCTTTTTTGAAAAACTTTAACCAGATACCTTCCGATAGTTTGTGATTTTTATGCAGCCATCTTTCCCATTCCTTTGGGGATTTGAATGGAATAATTTTAAAATCTTTTAATGCTGTCGTTTTGTTTACATTCTTTATCATAAAAATGAAATACCCTATTTGAAAATAATATGTAATATGAAGAAGTTTATATTAATATTTAAGAAAAATTTATCGCGAATAAAAGTTTTTGATAAATGAGACTGAGAATCTAATATGGACTTAAACGACATTGCAAAAGCACGGTTGATTAATCAACAAATTGCGGGAACGAAATTTAAAACTACTAAAGAAATTGTACAGTGGATGTGTGCAATGCAGGCGCAGGATTATAACATGGCAAAATGGGCTGTCGGCATCCGGCTTCCCGGATCAACTGAAAAAATGATTGAGAATGCTGTTAATTCCGGTGAAATTTTAAGAACACATTTATTGAGACCGACCTGGCACTTTGTTACAGTAGATGATATAAACTGGATGCTTGATTTAACTGCACCAAGGCTTAAATCATCGCTTAAATCAAGATGGAAGGCAATGGAATTGACCGAGAAAATTTTTACAAAAAGTAATAAGGTTTTAGAAAAAGCATTGAATGATGGAAAACATCTTACGCGGGAAGAATTAAGAATCATACTTGAAAAAGCAAAAATTCCTACGAGGGATCAAAGAATAGTTCATCTTTTGTTCAGGGCAGAATTAGACGGTTTAGTATGCAGCGGCTCTGTACAAGATAAAAAGCAAACTTATACTTTGTTAAGAGAAAGAGTTCCGAAATTAAAAACAGTGAACAGGGAAGAATCTCTAACTAATCTTGCGGACAGATACTTCTCGAGCCACGGTCCTGCAGCATTACAGGATTTTGTCTGGTGGTCTGGTTTGCAGGTTAAAGAAGCAAAGCAGGCTTTGGAGATGATAAAATCAAAATTTATTTCTGAAAAAATAGGCGCACAGGTATATTGGTTTTCCAATTCTTTTTTGTTTTCTAAAATGAATAAGAAATCAATTAAGTTTTTGCCTGCTTACGATGAGTTTATTATCAGTTACAAAGATAGAAGTGCTGCAATTCCTTATGAAAAACAGAAGAAGGCGATTTCTAATAATGGTGTTTTCTGGCCGACAATCTTAATAAACGGGCAGGTAGTAGGAACCTGGAAACGAACTATAAAAAAAGAAAAAGTAATTGTTGAAACTAAATTTTTTCAACAAACAGGTAAAGAGTTAAAATATTCGATAAAATCGGCAGCAGCAAAGTATGGAAACTTTCTTAATAAAAAACCTGAGATAATTTTTGGATTGAAGTATTGATTATTTGTCTTTTTTGCTGATAATCAGCGATGGAATTTTTCTTCCTTCCTTAGAACATTTAATTAAAGTATTGAGCCTGCTTAATTTTGTTTCTTCTTTCTTTGCACTTATTACCCACCAGGTTGAGAGTCTTCTTGCTGAAGGAGGGAGAGTTTGAAAATACTTCCACGCTTTTTCATTTGCTTTGATTATTTCCTCAAACTCTTTTGGAAACTTTACATTCTTTTGTTCAAAAGAATAACGGTTTGTTTTCTTTTCATCTCTTTTTTTGAAGACTTCGAGTCCGGCTGGTTTAACCAAACCAAGCTTTATAAGTTCTTTAATCCTTTTTGTATTTACCGCGCTCCAGTTACTTCCTTTTCTTCTCGGAGTGAAACGGATCTTATAACTTTCTTCATCAATAGATTTACAGATGCCGTCTATCCAGCCAAAACATAAAGCTTCATCAACAGATTCCGGCCACGTTATACTAGGTTTGCCTGTGTCTTTTTTGTAATAACCAACCCAAAGTTCATCAACTTTGTTATGGTTTTTTTCAAACCATTTACGAAGATGAGATTGTGTGGGGAAGAAAAGGATAGACATAGAATTTATCGGTTATATAATTTTATTAATAATTTAGTCTATTCTATGGTTACTATTCTGAACTCTTCATTTTCAGATTTACAGTTCAAATAAATATTGGGTATTTTAATGTCAAGTTCATCATTAAAAATAAAAGTAAAAGAAAGAATATTTTTCCCGGTGATATTATAAGTTTCGCCATCATCTTTGTAAAATAGCTGAACTTGGAATTGGAACGGATGTTCAGACGGAATAGCAAGTTGTTCTTTTAATAAATGTTTTATACCCTGTTTTGAATATGAAATAGGAATTTGACATTTAGAAGAGGGCATTAATATAAATGGTTTGTCTATCCCGGTTAGGCCACTACGAAGTTTTTTAGTTTTTATATGTACGGCCGTTAAAACAACAACTTGTTTTCTATGATTGATAAAGCTAAAGTTTAGGAGAGGAAGTTGAGTTTTATTATTAAATCTATTATAGAATCTATAAGGTAAATTATCATCTGCAATCCAAGAACAACTTTTGTCCATGAAAACAGAAGCAAACTCAATATCGTTAACAGAGTTTGGAAGACTTTTTTTTACATTTTCAACTTGCTCCTTTGTAATTTCATGTTTAGTAATTTTTGAATGACAATTTGGACAAACTAAAATTAGATTCGAGAAGTTGCTATTTGCGGGGTCCTCATCTATGTGATGAACTTCAAATTGTCCTACATCCATACTGTCACAGAAAGGACACTTAGAATTTATTTCACGTTGTAATTCAGCTCTTACTTTTGTTGGTATCTTTTTACGAGGTTTTTTATCCATTAGAATATTTTATATTCTCATCCCATCAGTACACAAATACCAGCATTGTTTACAATATCATCAACACTGCAGCCGCGACTAAGATCGAAAAATGGTTTTTTTAAACCTTGTACAAGTGGACCAATTGCCTCTGCTTTGCCCCAGCGCTGTGCAAGCTTGTATGCAATATTACCCGAATTAAGGTCGGGAAAGATTAAAACATTTGCTCTGCCTGCTACTTCACTGCCGGGCGCTTTTCTTATTCCAACTGAATCAACAACTGCAGAATCAAATTGCAATTCGCCATCGACTTTAAGATCAGGTCTCCTTTCTTTTACAAGCTTTGTTGCTTCAATAACTTTATCAACAGTTTCATGCTGTGCGCTTCCTTTTGTAGAGAAGGAAAGCATTGCAATGTAAGGTTCTTCATCCGTTAGTTTTTTATGATTGCCTGCAGCAGAAATCGCTATATCTGCAAGCTGGCTTGCATCCGGATTTGGAACAACTCCGCAATCGGAAAATGTATAAGTTTTTTCCGGCTTAACCATTATAAAGTAACTCGACACTATTGAAATACCATCCGCAACTCCGATGCATTGTATTCCTGCTCTAAGAACATCAGCAGTAGCAGCGAGAGAACCGGCAACACTTCCATCCGCCATTCCTTCTTTAACCATCATTGCAGCAAAAAAGAGATCTCGCTTAACAGTTTCTCTTGCCTGCTCGATTGTAATTCCTTTTTTCTTCCTGAGATTAAAGTAGATATTTGTAAAATCACTAAGCTTGTCTGATTTTTCCGGGTCAATTATTCTTACACCAGTAAGATCAACCCCGAGTTTTTCAGCATCGCTTCTGATTTTTTCTTCATTCCCTAAAGTTATAATAGATGCGACTTTATTCTTTGTAAGAACTTCAGCAGCTTTCAATACTCTTTCGTCAGAAGATTCCGGCAGAAGAATTGTTTTTTTTCTTTTTGATGCTTTATCAAGTATGCTCTGTAAGAATTCCATTTCGTGTCTCCATTAATAAAAATTACAGTTTAAAATTATGAAAAATATTTCTTTTTATATGATGTCAATTAAATTTTTTAATAAGCTTATCATAATTACTATGTGAACCTACCCAGAACCAAACTATGGTCTTTTTATTCTTTATAATGCCAATTGCTCTGTAGCCGAGAGAAATGCGAACAGAATAAATCGAATTTTTTGTCTTTAGTTTTTTGAATTCAAGACTGGGATGAGAAGAGTCTTTTTTCCAGAGTTTATAATTCTTTCGAGCGTTCTTTTTTACATTTTTAGGCAGGTTGTTGAATAAACTTATAAAATCTTTAGTTAATTCCGACTTCACAATTCGTTAAAACCGGATTCTTTTGTTTCCTCTTTCTCAGAATCTTTCAAAGCTTTCTCACCTAATTCATCCAGAATTGTATCAGGATTTTCCAATGAACTCTGCCAATTGATTTCCTGATCAATATCTTCTATTAGTTGTTTTGCAATTTCTTCCTGTACGTTCTGAGGTAATTCAGAAATTCTTTCAAACAATTTCGTCATTAGTTCTGTCATTTTAATCCAAAAGTTTTATAGCTTATTCTTAGTTTTAAAATAGCATCTTTTGGTAGATTTCTCAACTTATTTGTTTGTATTTATCGTCAACCATGCCTACATTATTTCATAATTTATATTATGCCCAATAAGTTGATTTTTGATGCTAAAGCCGATAAATTCACTATCTTGATTTTAATATGATAGCCGATAATATAAAGCTGGTCCTTAGAAAAATTGATGCTAAATGTGCTGAAATTGGACGAAATTCAAACAAAATTAAATTAATTGCAGTATCCAAGAACTTTAGCACGGATGACATAAACCGCGCTTTTGATGCAGGATTAAAAGAATTTGGTGAGAATAAAGCACAGGAACTGAATTCAAAGTTTGATGTGCTGGGAAATAAAGTGACCTGGCATTTTATCGGTCATCTTCAGAGTAATAAAGTTAAGTTTGCAGTCAGATCAGCTGAATATATTCACTCTGTTGATTCCCTGTCTCTTGTAAAAGAAATCAATAAAAAAAGTGAGCAGTTTAGTAAAGTTCAGAAAATTCTCTTGCAGGTAAAAACATCAGAAGAGGAAACTAAAAGCGGAATTGAAAGTGAAGATGAGGTGTTTGGTTTTGTTGACAGGTGTAACGAATTAAGCAACATTGAACTAATAGGATTAATGACAATTGCTCCTTATACAGATGATGATGAAGAAATTAGAAAAAGTTTCAAATATTTGTGTAAATTAAGAGATGATTTGAACAAAAAGGGATTTAAGAATATAAAAGAACTCTCGATGGGAATGACATCTGATTTTGAAATTGCTATTGAAGAAGGTGCAACGATGTTAAGAATAGGTTCGGCAATTTTTGGGCAGAGAAATTATTCAAAAAACTAAAAAACTAAATGGAACTCTCCTCAGAAAATATCAGGAAACAGGAATTCAAAAAATCTTTCAAAGGATTTGATAAGGAAGAAGTCCTTGCCTTTTTAGAAAAGATTGCTAATGATATTGATGAACTTCAGATTGAAAACGATTCATTAAAAAAAGAAATTGAAACTCTGAATGAACAACTTGCAGGGTACAAAAAAATTGAGAAAAATATAGAGGACACTCTTGCTAAAACAGAGGAGACTTCTAAGAAATCGATGGAATCTGTGAGAAAACAGATTAGCAGGATGATACAGGAAACTGAATTAAAAGCTCAGCAGATAGTTGAGAAAGCAAAAGAGAACGCAAATGATGTTAGAAATTCGCTTGTTCAGCTAAGAGAAGAAAAAACTCTCATTATTGCCAAACTTAAAGCAATTATTAATTCGCAGGCTCAGATTTTGGAAATGAAAGTTGAAGAAGATGCGAAAGAAAAAGAAACCGCAAAACCCGAAAAGAAAATCAGCAAGGTTGATATTGATCCGGAAGATATAGCAGATAAATTATAACTATGGAAGATCTCTTAAAGAAAATAGAAGAAACTTTAGTAACTATAAGAAAGATAACCAAGGATAACTATGCTGTTGGAATTATTCTTGGTACCGGTCTCGGCGGACTTGTAAATGAAATTAGTATTGAGCACGAAATTGATTATGCAAATCTTCCTCATTTTCCTTTATCGACTGTAGAGTCTCACAAAGGCAAATTAATTTTCGGGACAATAGGCGATAAAAAAGTTGTCGCTATGCAGGGAAGATTTCATTATTACGAAGGATATTCAATGCAGCAAATTGTTTATCCTGTAAGAGTAATGAAATTTCTCGGTGTTGAAAATCTCCTTGTTTCAAATGCATGCGGCGGAATGAATCCGCAATACAGAAGAGGAGATGTAATGATTATGACGGATCACATAAATCTTCTTGGTGATAATCCTCTTATCGGAAAAAATTATGAAGAGCTTGGTCCGAGATTCCCGGATATGAGTGAAGCTTACAGTAATGAACTTATTAATCTTGCCGAAGAAGTCGCACTCGATAACAAGATTAAAGTGCAAAAAGGAGTATATGTTGCGGTTCCCGGCCCAAACCTTGAAACAAAAGCCGAGTACAGGTTTTTACGAAATACCGGGGCAGATGTTGTTGGTATGTCAACAATTCCTGAAAACATTGCAGCAAACCATATGGGAATGAAAGTTCTTGGTATCAGCATTATAACAGATGAATGTTTCCCGGAATCTTTAAAGCCTGTTAATGTAGAAGAAATAATTGCAACGGCAATGGCAGCCGAACCTAAAATGACAATGATTATGAAGGAAGTAATAAAGAGGTTATAAAATGTTTAAACGAAAATTTTATAATTATATTTTTCCTTTTTTACTCGGCATATTAATGTTTGCGTCGAATTTCCTTAACACGAGCCTGTTTAGCTTCGGCAATCATAATTTTACTGTCTGGTTCGTCCTTTCTGTACTTTGCTTTGCACTTGGCTGGTATATAAATAAAAGTCTTGGTTGGAGGACCGGAGGGAAAATAGTTTTCTCGCTTATCATCGCCGCAACTATTATAAGCATTATGGTAATTACATTTTTCAGAGATTATTTCTCTGCAAATGAACTCTTAACTGAAAATCTTATTCTTTACAGCTTAAGAAATGTAACTCTCGGCGCAATGACTTTCTTCGGTATGGCAATATCAGAAGTTCTGACTCTTGAAAAAGAAATGGCCGTTATAAAAGAAAAACTTGATGTATATGAGATTGAATTAAGAGATGCCAAAAAAGAGGCTGAGCTTGAAATAAGAGAAGCTAAAATTGAAGCTAAAAAAATAGTTACCGAAGCCGGAATAACTGCAAAAGAAATTATGCTGAAGAAAAACAAGATTGAAAGTGAATTAAAAGGATTTATCCAGGCAGAAAAAGAATTGATCAGGAAATACGAAGACATTTAGTTATTGAAGAATATGTTTAAGCAAAATTTAGATAAAATAAATTATCCTGAAACAGAACAGAAAATTTTAGAGTTCTGGAAAAAGAATAAGATCTTTGAAAAAAGCATTTCTTCAAGAGATGAAAAGAAATCTTTTACCTTTTATGAAGGACCGCCAACTGCAAACGGCAAACCGGGCATTCACCATGTAATGTCGAGGGCTTTAAAGGATATTGTTTGCCGTTATAAAACACTTCAAGGTTTTAAAGTTGAAAGGAAAGCAGGGTGGGATACTCATGGTCTTCCCGTCGAGATTGAAGTTGAAAAGAAATTAGGCATTAAACATAAAAGTGAAGTTATTGAATACGGAGTAGAAAAATATAACCAGGCTTGCCGCGATTCTGTTTTTGAGTATCTCGATCTTTGGGAAAAGATGACAACGAGAATGGGATACTGGGTCGATCTTGATTCTGCTTATATCACACTTAAAAATGAATATATCGAATCAGTCTGGTGGGCGCTTAAAACTCTCTTTGATAAGGGACTTATTTATAAAGATTATAAGATTGTTCCACAGGACCCAAAATCAGAAACGGTTCTTTCATCTCACGAGCTCGCTCTCGGTTACCGGGAAACAAAAGATCCATCAGTTTATGTTTTGTTTAAAATAAAAAACTCCGACGAATATTTTCTTGTCTGGACAACAACTCCCTGGACATTGATTTCAAACGTTGCTCTTGCCGTCGGAGCCAAAGTTGATTATGTGAAGATAAAACATAACGATAAAAAAATTATTCTTGCAAAAGAGAGACTCTCAGTGATCGATGGCGATTATGAAGTATTAAGGGAGATGAAAGGGAAGGAACTTGAAAAAACTGAATACGAACAGCTTCTTAATTATGTAAAACCTGACCAGCCTGACGGCAAGGCAGGCAAAAAAGCTTTTTATGTAACACTTGGTGATTTTGTAAGTACAGAAGATGGTTCAGGAATTGTTCACATCGCTCCTGCTTTTGGTCTGGATGATTATGAACTTTCAAAAAAATATGATCTTCCAATGCTTCAGCCTGTTACAAGAGGTGGCTTATTTACAGATGAAGTAACCGACTTTGCCGGAATGTTTGTTAAGGATGCCGATAAGGATATAATCATAAAACTTAAGAAAGACGAAAAACTTTATAAGAAAGAAACAATCGTTCACTCATATCCATTTAGCTGGCGCCACGAAGATGTTCCTGTAATTTATTATGCACGTGAATCCTGGTTCATCAGAACGACTTCCATTGCTGATAGAATGGTTGAACTGAATAAAACAATTAATTGGCAGCCGCCGGAAGTTGGTGCGGGAAGATTTGGAAACTGGCTTGAAGATAACAAAGATTGGGCTCTTTCAAGAGATAGATTTTGGGCAACTCCTCTTCCAATCTGGTTAAGTGAAGATGGTGATATAATTGCAATCGGAAGCATCGAAGAACTTAAAAAAGGTTTCGTTGAAGAAGATGGAAAGAAAATTTCTGTAAGTGAAATAAAAGATATCGATCTTCATAAACCTTTTGTTGATAAAGTCCTTTTTGAAAAAAATGGGAAAATTTATAAAAGAACTCCTGAACTAATTGACGTTTGGTTTGATTCCGGCGCAATGCCTTTTGCCCAGTATCATTATCCTTTTGAAAACAAGGAACTTTTTGAAAAGAAATTCTTTCCCGCAGATTTTATTTGTGAAGGAATTGATCAGACTCGCGGCTGGTTTTACACTCTTCATGCAATAGCGACTATGTTGTTCGATAGTGTTGCCTACAAAAATATTATTGTAAACGAATTGATATTGGACAAAAAAGGCTTGAAAATGTCCAAAACAAAAGGTAATACGGTTGATCCATTTCAGTTGTTCGATAATTATGGAGCCGATGCAACAAGATGGTACTTGGTTACAAACAGTCCGCCGTGGAGGCCGACACTTTTTGATGAAGAATCACTCGGCGAAACTCAAAGAAAATTTTTTGGAACTTTACTTAATACTTATTCTTTTTTTGCACTTTATGCTAATATCGATAAGTTCACATTTAAGGAAGAGTTAATTCCTTACCAACAAAGGCCGGAAATTGACAGGTGGATAATTTCCAAACTAAATTCTCTTGTAAAAGAATATACAGATTTGATGGATGCTTATGATGTTACAAAAGCTGCAAGAGCAGTTTCAAACTTTACAATCGATCATCTTTCGAACTGGTATGTAAGGAGATGCAGGAGGCGCTTCTGGAAATCCGAAATGAATGAGAATAAGCTTTCTGCTTATCAAACACTTTATGAATGTCTTATTACAATTTGCAAACTACTTTCTCCGTTTGCTCCTTTTCTTGCAGAAGAGATTTACAGTAATTTGAATTCTATAACAAAGAAAGAAGCATTTGAGTCCGTTCATCTTTCAATGCTTCCACAAGTTATTTATAATGATAGTGAGCTTGAAGAAAAAATGGAAATTGCGCAGCAAGTAGTTTATCTTACAAGAACTTTGCGTGCAAAAGCAAATCTGAAAGTCAGGCAGCCCCTAAAGAAAATTATGGTTGTGGTCGATAAGACAAAAAGGGATGCTTTAACATATATTAAAAGTGTAATACTCGATGAAGTAAATGTTAAAGAACTTGTTGTACTTGATGACGACTCTGAAATTGTAAGTAAATCCGCAAAAGCGAATTTTAAATCAATCGGGCCCAAATTTGGCAAAAGTGTAAAAGCGGTCGGAGAAGCCATTAAATCTTTTGGTAAAGATGAGATTTCGCAAATCGAGTCAGGAAAAAAAATCGAATTAAATATTGAAAATGGAAAAATTTTGGTATCTTCAAAAGATGTAGAAATAGTAAGTTCTGAAATTAAAGATACAGTTGTTGAAAGTGAAAATGGCGTAACTGTTGCTGTCGATACTGAACTTACACAGGAATTGATAGATGAAGGCTTAGCAAGAGAGTTTGTTAACAGGATACAAAACATGAGAAAAGATGCAGGCTTTGAAGTTACCGATAGAATTAAGATATTCTTTAATGGAAGTGAAAAACTTGTCGATGCAGTAAATTCGTTTAAGAATTATGTCTCGACTGAAACTCTTGCGGAAAGTTTGATTTCGGGCGAGATAAAAAACGGAAGTGCCAACCCGGCTTTTAAGAGCAAGCAGGATTGGAAAATTGGTGAGTTTAACTGCACTATTCAAATTGAAAAAGTAAGTTTTATATAAGGAGATTGATAATGGCAAAAAAAACCAAATCAAAAAAATCCGCTCCTAAGAAAATCGCTAAGAAGAAACCAGCCAAAGCTGTAAAGAAAAAGAAAGTTGAGGCTTCTTCTAAGAAGGTTTTGAAATCGAAAAAGGTTAAGAAAACACTAACTAAAAAAACTGTAAAGAAAAAGGAGAGTATGGCTAAAAGAACGACGAAGAAAACTGCCGCTAAAAGAGTAACTGCAAAAAAGGCAATTGCCCCTGTAAAGAAAAAGGCAGTAAAAAAAGTAAAAGTTCAGAGTAAAGCTAAGGCAAAAACCGAACAAGCTAAACCTGTCGAAGTGAAGGTTAAAATTGAAGATATAAAAGGTTACAGCAAAAGAGACCTCGATCATTTTAAGGAAATAATTCTTGAAAAGAGAGATGAAATAATTGAACAGCTTCAAAACCTGAAAGATCAAATGCTCGACCCAACAACAGGCGAGTATATAAATGAAAATTCTCCCTATTCTCTTCATATGGCTGAACAGGGAACCGATGCAATGGAAAGAGAAAAAACTTTTCTATATGCACAAAGAGAAAATAAATTTCTCGGTTATCTTGAAGATGCACTTAAAAGAATTGATGCGGGCACTTATGGAATTTGCATCGAATGCGTTGAAGAACCTCAACATCTTTGTGAGACCTGTCCGTTAGTTCCCAAGGCACGACTAGAAGCAGTTCCTCATAGTCAACTTTGCCTTCCAATGAAAGAGAAGAAGGAAAGGAGATAAAATTTGGGGACGATGTTTTTTAAGTTATCGAGAATGTGAAAAAGATTTGAGAATAGTATTTGTTTCTATTGTTGTAGTTGTATTAGACCAGCTTTCCAAAATTTTTGTTAAAGGATTTTCGATACCTTCCCTTAATGTTAACTTTGCAGGAATGACACAGGGACAGAGAATTCCAATAATCGGGGACTTTTTCAGATTAACTTTTATTGAAAATCCCGGGATGGCTTTTGGATATGACCCTGGAAGCCAGGTTAAATTGTGGATTTCTCTTTTCTCTCTTTTAGCAAGCGCTGGGTTGTTGGTTTATCTTTATTATATAAGAAATCAAAATTTCAGTCTTCGTTTATCAATAGCTTTTATTCTTGGCGGCGCAGTCGGCAATCTTATTGACAGAATGTTTTATGGAGTATTCTATGGATATGCTCCTTTGTTTTACGGCAAGGTTGTAGATTTTCTTGATTTCGATTTTTTTAACATCTCTCTTTTGGGAAGAAGCTACGATCGCTGGCCGATATTTAATTTTGCAGATGCGGCGGTTTCAATCGGAGTTCTTATACTGATTCTTTTTTATAAAAGACATAATAAAGAAAAAGAAGAGACTGAAGCTTTTGAAACTAATCTGCAGGTTGAGAGTAACGCAGGTCAACAGATCACAAAAGAAGATTTAAATGGCGAAACTGATAAAGGAAAAGAGATACAAGATTGAAGTTCCTGCCGGGAAGAAAAAAGAACGGCTCGATCTTTTTCTCGCCAGCCAGATTGAAAATGCCACACGATCAAGAATCCAGAAATTAATTGAAGCCAATCTTGTAACTGTTAACGGCAAGAAAGTTAAAGCAAGTTACACTGTTCTGCCGAATGATATTATAGAAGCATCTCACCCAATAACTCCACGACCCGAAGAAGCTGAGCCTGAGGAAATTCCCCTCGATATTGTTTATGAGGATGAATTCTTACTTGTTGTAAATAAGCCTGCAGGAATGGTTGCGCATCCTGCTTATGCTAATTATACGGGAACGCTAGTAAATGCACTTCTTCATCATACAAAAAGCTTAAGCGATTTGAATGCACCGGGAAGACCGGGAATTGTTCACCGGATTGATAAAAACACGAGCGGGCTTCTTGTTGTTGCCAAAGATGATTTTACTCATGCAAAACTTGCGGAACAATTTTCAAAACATTCTGCTGAAAGGGAATATAGGGCGATTTGCTGGGGAATTATTAAAGATAATAAAGGAGAGATTTCGACCAACATAGCAAGAAGCAAAAGCGACAGGAAAAAATTTGCAATCAGTCTGCCTGACCGGCAAACAGGTAAAACTGAAGGGAAAGCCGCAACAACTTTGTATGAAGTGATAGAGCGGTTTGAGTTTACAACATATCTTAAACTGAATTTAAAGACAGGAAGAACGCACCAGATAAGAGTTCATCTTTCGGGAATAAATCATCCTGTCTTTGGAGATGAAACTTACGGCGGAAGAAAAATTGTTTACGGTTCTCAGTTACCTAAAATAAAAAGTAGAATTGAAAACTTTTTAGAGATAATGCCGCGACAGGCTCTTCATGCAAAAACACTTGGTTTCATTCATCCACACAAAAAAGAGTTTATGAGGTTTGATTCCGAACTTCCTGAAGATATGAAGGAGTTGTTGGAGAAACTAAAATAACCATACAAAAAATGTATCTGTAAATATGCTTATTGGAGGAGAACAGAGTATTTCTGAGATTGCTTATCATCTTGGTTTTGAAAATCCGCCGTATTTTTCTCGCTTGTTTAAAAAAGAAGTAGGTTTAAGTCCAACGGAGTTTAAGAACCATCTTCTGAATTAAATAATCAATTACCAGGATTTACTTTTTTTCTTTTTAGTATCATAAAAT
>Ga0210099_1000294_pt1 | contig 17445 bp, 16 predicted proteins | sample Joice_ThreeSqA_D_4_FD_184872 | JGI IMG/M metagenome (GOLD analysis project Ga0210099, IMG submission 184872) | Wetland microbial communities from San Francisco Bay, California, USA, that impact long-term carbon sequestration - Joice_ThreeSqA_D2... | ecosystem: Environmental > Aquatic > Marine >...
GGAATTAGTTTTTAACAAAAAAGGATATGATGTAAGAATACTCGATCTGAAAGAGATCGCTACTTTTGCAGATTATTTTGTGATATGCTCTGCAGACTCCGATACACAGGTAAAAGCTATTGCAGATGAAATTGATAAATCGTTGAGAGACGGCGGACTAAAAAGCTGGCATAAGGAAGGTTACAGGTCTTTAAACTGGGTTCTTATTGATTATGTCGATGTTGTAGTTCATGTCTTTAAGAAAGATATGAGAGAGTTTTATAATCTCGAAAAACTCTGGGGAGATGCGCTTGTTATAGAGGTTGAAGATCCCATGTTAAAAAAAGCCAAACCGGTAAAGGGGAAAAAAACAGTTAGAAAAACGAGAACAGCGAAAAAGTAACATTAGGTCATTCCGAACTTGTTTCGGAATCTGTTTTTGATGCTGAAACAAGTTCAGCATGACAAATCATTACTTTTCCCCATCATAAAATAATTTTCGTAATTTTGTGAGTAATAATAAAATCCGTCATTCTAAGTCTGGCTTTAGCCGGACGAAGAATCTCTAAATCCATAGAAAGAATTATGAAGATTCTTCGCTTCGCTCAGAATGACTAATACGTTTAAAAAACAAAGAATAGTGAATTGAAAGAATACCTTAAATCCATTTTTGAAGAAGCTTCCGGAAAATTGGAATATCTTAAAGGATTAAACATTGTTTTCGATGTTCCGAAGAATGAAACACATGGCGACCTTTCTTCAAATGCTGCTATGCTGCTTACAAAGCAATTAAAGAAAAATCCAAGACTGATCGCTGAAGAAATCATTGCCGGGTTAAAGATTGATGATAAAGTAATTTACAAAACGGAAATTGCCGGTCCCGGGTTTATTAATTTTTTCTTTACACAGACTTTTGTTTCAGAAATAGTAAAAGATATTCTAGCTTCTCCCGATACTTTTGGAAAATCCGATAAACACAAAGGTAAAAAAGCTAATATTGAATTCGTTTCTGCAAATCCAACGGGACCTTTAACTGTAGGACACGGCAGAAACGCAGTAACAGGCGATACAATTGCAAATATGCTCGAATGGATCGGTTATGAAGTTGACAGGGAGTATTACTTCAATAATGCAGGAAGGCAAATGCGAGTTCTTGGCGATTCTGTTAGACTGAGATATTTTGAAATACTTGGTGAGAAGATTGAATTTCCTGAAGATTATTACCAGGGAGAATACATTAAGGATATTGCTCAGAAACTTTTTAATGAGTTTGGAAATAACCTTAAAGGTGAAGAACCGGAAGGCGTTTTTAAGGAGAAAGCCGAGAAAGAAATATTTAAAGAGATTGAAACAACTCTTGCCCGACTGAAAATAAAGCATAAGGTTTTTTATAATGAAAAATCACTTTATGGTGATGAAAATAAAAAGCTTCATATTGGACCAAAAGGTGCAGCATACTACAATGTAAAGGGTAAACCTAATTACAAAATAAAAGATAAAGTTAAGATTGCGGGGTTGTTATCAGAACTAAAAAAAATAAAACTTATCTATCCAAAGGAAAAAGCAATATGGTTAAAGCTTACTGAGCTTGGAAATGATTCCGATAAAGTAATAGTAAAATCAACAGGAGAGCCGACATACAGACTGCCCGATATTGCTTATCATAAAACAAAATTTGACCGCGGCTATGATTTGATTGTCGATCTTTTCGGTTCTGATCATAATGCAACTTACCCGGATGTACTTGCAGGACTGAGAGCTTTAGGATACGATACTGATAAAATTAAAGTCCTTATTCACCAGTTTGTTACAATCATGGATGGCGGGGAAGTAGTTAAGATGTCCACACGAAAAGCAAACTACATTACTCTCGATGAACTTATTGATGAAGTTGGAAGCGATGTCGTAAGGTATTTCTTTAATATGAGGAATATAACTTCCCATATGAATTTTGATCTTGCACTTGCAAAAAAGCAATCAGATGAGAACCCCGTTTTTTATTTGCAATATGCACACGCAAGAATTTGTTCTATTCTTAAAATGACTGAGCGAGAAGAGCTAAAATCCTCAACGGAAAATTTATCTTTGCTAACTACAAATGAAGAACAATTGCTGTTAAAGAAATTGCGACAGTTTAAAGAAGAAATAGAATACAGCACAGAACTTTTTGAAGCACACAGGGTTTGTGCTTACCTTGAAGAGCTTGCTGGTTTATTCCACAGGTTTTATACGGTTTGCAGAATTATAGGCTCCGAAAAGAATTTAGCCGAAGCACGAATTGCACTTGTCACAGCGACGAGAGCGGTTTTAAAAAATGGGTTAACAATTCTTGGGGTTAGTGCGCCGGAGAGAATGTAATGGGTTCTTGCTATTCGTCTAATTTGATAATATCCATTTTATAATCATCCAAATTTTGAATTGCATTAAATAATTCAAGATGATTGAGCTCTTCACTTTTTAATTCTTTAACATAGTCAATTAACTTACTATTACAATTAAAGCCAAAAATTATACCAGTTATTAATTCAGGCGGTATGTCAATTAAATAGATGTCTGGATATCTTTTTTCATTGGCCATCTCTAAAGGTAGAATCATCCGCCATTCTTTTTCATTTTGCCAACTATCGTTCTTTTCAAAAAATATTTCTTTAAGATTATGATAAAGTTCTTCAAAACTGTCCCAACTTTTCTTTTCTGGAACATAGTTTACCTGATTCAAGTAACCCATTTGTGGATCATCAATTAATCCCTTATTAAAAAATTTATGGGTAGAATCAAAAATCAAAACGAAACCGTGATACAACTTCGCATAATGTGCCCACATTGGTACGTTATCATAAGATTCCGTGAATGATAGAACGCCAAAATTTTTATTTATTTCATCATTAAGGCTATTTTGTAAATATTGATTTTCATCAGTGAAAAATGCTTTGAAGAAATTTTCGAAGTCGCCCTCTTTAATTCCTTGTTTATTTAGTTCATCATTAATATTAACATTAAAATTTTTTGATAATTTATCAAAGAAATCAGTTAATAGATTGTCTACCCTTCCCCGAAGGTTTCTATCAAATGTTTCTTTTTTAATTAATCTTTTAAACGAAACTAAAAGGTCAAATAAATCATTCAAGTATTTTGGCTGTGTGATCCGAATCTGAAGGTTTTCAAGAATATCTACCCTTTCAGGCACTACATATTTAAAAATTTTATTCACTTATGTAAAATGTCAGTTATTTTTAAACTTTTCAATCCTCAATCAACACAGAAACCGCATAAACTTTATTTGCGCAAACATTTAGCAACTATAACCCACCCCTTCTTCCCCTCCAAAAGGAGAGGACTATTTCCTTTTTTTGTAGAGTTAACCTTGTAAATGTAATGTTGAACTGAAATAAAGTCTTCTCCTTGGAGGAGATTTAGAGGTGGGTTAAAGACCTCTGTACTTTTCAATCGGCAATAGCAACCGAAATAGCATAAACCTTATCCGCCCCAGCTTTAAGTAAAACTCTTCCGCATTCTCCAATTGTGCTGCCTGTTGTAATTACATCATCAACTAATAAAATGTTTTTGCCGTTAAAGTTTAAGTTTCTTTTGGCTTTAAATGCACCTTCAATATTTTCCTGCCTTTCTTTTAAAGTCATAGTTGTTTGGGATTCTGTAAATCTTTTTCTTTTAATAAAATTTTGTGCTACAGGAATATTCAACTCTTTGCTCAATCCTTTGGCAATGTAAAAAGACTGGTTATAACCTCTCTCAGCTTTTTTAAGATGATGAAGCGGAACAGGAATTATATAATCAATTTTCCAGTCAGTTATTTTTTGTTTTAGGTTTTTTCCTAGGATGCTTCCAAGAAATTTTCCGGTTAAAAATCTTTTATCATATTTAAGAGAATGAATAATATGCTGAAGTTCTTTGTCCTTCTCAAAAACATAAAGAGAAACGAAATCTGAAATAATTCCGGATGCGGAGAATTTTCTTACAAATTCAGAGTGGATTCCTTCATCTTCTGCAAGTTTTATTTTGGAAATACAATCCGGGCAAACAACAGATTCATTTGGCAAAAGTTTTTTATCGCAAGAAGGACAAAACCGTGGCAAAAAGAAATCGAATAACGATGTAAACGCTGTGTGAATAAAAGATTGCAAAATTACAAGATTACAAAATTTGAATATTGTTGTTTGTCATGCTGAACTTGTTTCAGCATCTTTGTTAGATTCCGAAATCACCGCTTAGCGGGATCCCGCTAAAGGCGGGACAAGTTCGGAATGACGGTGTACCCAAAAAATATGTTAGCCCCGTTATGGCGTAGCAATAATTTAATAAAAAATTTGTGTTAAAACCCATAAAAGCTGTGTCTATTACATTCCCGAATCTTGCAATTTTGTAATCTTTCAATCTTGTAATTATTTATCAAAGCATTCCTGCTCTTTTTCTCAAAAACCACTCGATCGCAAAAAGCAGAATTATAGCAGCCATCAGCCACTCAGTCGACCAGAGACTAATTTCGCTCGTTACTAATTTTTCTTTTGAAGCACTTTCGTTTATTCTTTTCAGCAGAGGAAAGAGTTCTGCGTAATTCTTCTGATCAAAATATTCTCCGCCTGTTCTGTCTGCTAAAGATTTAAGAAATTCATAATTCATTCTTGGATTTACCATTTCAATATCAACTTCTCCGATATTGAATGAGCCGGCATCAGTTCCCAGTTTTGATTTATCCAGGTTTGCTTCACCGGAAAAAGAATAATCTCCCGGTTTATTTGTCTGGAAAGTTCCTTCATATAATCCATTTCCAACAGAATTTAAGATTATTTCCGATTTTTCGCCGCTACTTGTCACATTCACTTTTACTTCTGCATCTGAAACAGGATTAAAAGTTGCATCGTAAACCTGTCCTGTAAATTCAACTTCTTCTCCGAGTGAATAAATCTTCTTTGATGTTTTTATATTTACCTGTTTCTGTTCTTCGCTTGTGTTAAGCCATTTTACAGAACTGTTTATAAACCTGTCGAACAAATCGAGATTTTTTGTGGCAGTTTGTAGTTTCCATTTCCATATATCTTCTGCGAGAACAGCAATCGATCTTTTACTTCCGAGTTTTCTCGCAACAATTAAAGGAACATTTAACGGAATATCATTTGTTTTAGTCGTAGCGATTAACTCACTTTCAGGTTTGGTCGTAAAACTAACATCAGGTTGAAAAACCGGGGGCAGATTTTCCCACGAAGCAATTGGACTATCCGAATTATTCTGTAACAAAGGATTTTTCGTTTCATTCCCGGGAATAACCGGCTGAACTTCACGGTAAGAATTTGATTTCAAAGTAATGTTTATCGGCAATTCTCTTTGTAATTCATTAAGCTTTTTAAAATCAATTCCTGATGAGAGAGAAAAAAAGAACGGTTTGCTTTCATTCAGGATTTTATTTCTTACTTTATTATAAAAATCATTTGTAGTTTCAGCAGAGGGAAACCCGATTAAGAAAAGAATATCCGCGCTATCAAGCAAAATTTGAGGGTTAGCTTTTTCCAAAAACTTTCCCGGGGCAAATTGAGTTAAAGAATTAACTTTGAAGTTATCATCTTTCTCAAGTGATTCTTTTACAAATGAAATGTCGGAAGAAGGACTTCCACCAAGGACAAGAATATTAATCTTATTCCCAAGTACATTTATATAAAAAACTTTTTTGTTATTTGCCCTGGTGAATTCCCCATTTAAATCTGACGCAACGACTGTTAATTTTTTTTCGCCACCTGATTTTGGATTATATTCAAATTCAACATTCTGAATGCCGTCTTCACTTAGAGTAATTTTCTTTTGCCCGACAGGAATATTTCCTTCAAATAATGAAATATTTATCTCTTTGCCTGCAAAACCCGTATTACTCACAGTTGTTTGAATAGTAGTGGGAGTTTCTGTGTAAATGTATTCGTTGTAAAGAACATTTTTAATTGCAACATCATTTCTTCTCGAGGTATCTCCAACACCAATTGTGTAGACCGGGATGTGTAATTTCTCGGCTGTAAAAAGAGGATTTGTTCCTTCTGTAATCACACCATCGCTTATAATTACAATTGAAGAAATGTTTTTGTTTTGATTACCGACCGATGAAAAGATATTTGAAAAGTTCGTGCTTCCTTCAAAGAAATTTATTTTATCCAAATCTTCTGGTTTTGGTTCAGTAACTTTATTTCCAAATGTATAAGCTTCGAATTTATTTGCATTTGAATTTTGATTCAATTGTGAGGTAAAACCTTTTACAGTTTGTTCTCTGTTTGTTCCATCATTAATTTTTATTGATCGGGAATTATCTATGAATACCAGGCTTAGGGGACTGATAGTAATTTTTTTTGTCAGCGCAAGCACAGGTTCAAATATTATGAAAAGAAGAAGAAGCAAAGCAAGAAATCTCAAAGCAATAAGAAGAGCTTTCAGTTTTGCATTGATTACAGGAACAGTAAACCTGTAAACAAACCAGGTAAAAAACCCAAATAAAAGAATTGCAATTACAAGAAAAACCGGATCAATAGAAAGTATGAGATTAATTTTATCAATTCCGAACATCAGAAAATAAATTCTCCTTTAAGAACTGTAACAGCTTTGCCGGAGATATATAATTCATTTTTGTCAGGATAAAAAGTCACTCCTACTCTCCCGTTTCTTCCGAGAACATCACCCTGTTCAAAAGTGTAGCTTAACTTTTCCTTATCGTTTTTTATAAAACCATTGTGAATTAAAACTTGAAGTAATGGACCATTCATAGAACCTGTTACTGGATCTTCATTAATTCCATAGAAAGGTGCGAAAAATCTTGAATGTGCAAAACTTTCTTTATCTGCCGTTTCAAGTGTGTAAACAGCTATACAGCTGAATTCATTTTTTGTAGCGGTTAAATCATAAAGAGTTTTAAAATCAGGTTTTAAGAAACTAAGAGTTTTAAGTGATTTAATTTTTATGTACAAATATTTATTCTCAAGCAAAATGAAAGGAGTTTTATCATCGAATTCAGAGATATCACCACTAAGTGCATTTAGAATTTCTTCTTTATCTCCGGTAAATTCTTTCATTGAGTAAAGAGGAATTTTCATGAAATATCTACCATCCTTAAAGCCGCATCTTAAAATGCCCGATAGAGTATTGAATCTTACTTCTTCTCCTTCTTTTAAAAGATTGTTTTCATTTAGAAAATGTAAAGAGGCAATTGTTGCGTGACCACAAAGTTCGACCTCAACTGTTGGAGTAAACCAGCGAAGATTATAATCTGCTTTATCAGGTTCATTAGATTTTGTAAGGAAAGCTGTTTCTGCAAGATTCATTTCTTTTGCAATTAATTGCATTTCTTCTTTAGACAGATTCTCTTCAAGTGTAACACCTGCTGGATTTCCACGGAAAGCCTTATCTGTAAAAGCGTCTATCTGAAATATTTTAATTGTCTTTGCCATTTAAAAGCCTTTCAATTTTCCATGATTTCATCATATCAAAAGTTTTGTAGTCTGTCAAATCAAAATGAATTGGAGTGACGGAAACATAATTCTTTTTTATAGCAGCATGATCAGTTTCCATTTCAGTATCTACTTCAACAAGATTTCCTGTAAGCCAGTAGTAATCTTTGCCGTAAGGATCCTGTCTTTGTTCATACATATCATCCCATTTGGATTTTCCTTGTCTTGTAAGTAAAATTCCCGAGATTTCATTTTCAGGAATATCAGGTACATTTACATTAAGCAGAGTTCCTACAGGAAGTTTTTTACCTGCAATTTCTTGTGCAATCATCTTTGCAACTTTAGCAGCAAATCTAAAATCAGTAACCGTGTGACTTGTTACAGAGATTGCGATCGATGGAATATCCATAATTGCAGCTTCTCTTGCCGCAGAAACTGTTCCTGAATAAATAATATTAATTGCGGTATTCGATCCATGATTTATTCCTGATATGACAATATCCGGCGGGATTTTCATTATATTTTTTATTCCCATCTTTACACAATCAGCCGGGGTTCCATCAACTGCGTAACCGAAAAAATCGCCGTTCTTTTTATATTTTATTACACGTAAAGGGACCTGCATTGTAATTGCGTGTCCTACTGCACTTTGTTCTTTTAAAGGAGCAACAACTGTAACTTCCGCAATTTCTTTAAGTGCTTCTACTAAGGCTAAAATTCCTGCCGATTCAATTCCATCATCATTTGAAACTAATATTCTCAAGAAGGGACCTTTAATTCTTTGTTAAATAATGTTAAAAATAACATAAGTCACATAGAGTAACAATGGAAAGATGAAGGGTTGCATGGGTGCATGATTTTCATGCATCCATACAAACATGCATTCACGTTCGTTCTTCGCATAAATTATGTATTTTAAACAGGTAATTATTTTAACTATGCTGATATTAAAACCATACATCTTTAAGAGGTACGCCGAAATAATTTGCGGAGTAAGTACAAAAATCGGTGCTGATAGAAAGGCTCCTTATTTTTTCAATTTGTCTTTTTCAGTTGGAGATGATGAAAAATTAGTAGAAGAGAACAGAAATTTATTTTTTGAAAACCTCGGAATTAAGCCCGTAAATGCAGTATATCAAAAGCAGATTCACGAAGACAACATAACATTTGTAACTCAAGGTGGTCAAGTCGGTGAAAGTGACGCAATGATTACAGACAAACAGGGAATTGGTTTGGTCATAAGCGTTGCAGATTGTGTTCCGATTTTACTTTATGATCCGGTAAAGGAAATAATTGCGGGTGTTCATTCAGGCTGGAGAGGAACAGAGAAAAAAATCTTACTTAAGACTTTGAATGAATTAAAAAAGTATGGATGTAAGACGGAAAATTTAATTGTTTATATCGGTCCGTCAATCAGCAAAAATATATATGAGGTTGGAAAAGAAGTTGCCGAATTATTTGATAAAAAATATCTTGAACAAAAAGGTAAAGGATTTCTTCTTAATGTTGCAGGAGTAAACTTTGATATATTGCTTGATTCAGGAGTTAAGAAGAATAATATTCAACTTTCTTCACTTTGTACTTTTGCAATGAAAGATGTTCTCCATTCTTACAGGCGGGATGGAAACAAATCAGGACGTTCCTATGCTGTTATTGCACTGAGGAATAATCAGTGAAAGAAAGAATAAAGGATATATTAGTCTTCGCCTTGATTTGCTTAATATGGGGATCGACATGGCTGGCAATTAAGACAAGTTTGTTTTCGCTTACTCCAATGTTTTCTTCGGGTTTCAGATTTTGCATAGCATCGATAGTAATTCTCATTATCGTCAAAATCAGGAAGATTAAAATTCATTCAGATAAAACCTCTTTAAAATTATACCTGATAATGGGTTTCTTTTCTTTTGTACTTCCGTACGGATTAATTTACTGGGCTGAACAATTTGTCTCTTCAGGACTAACGTCAGTTCTGTTTGCAGTTTATCCTTTTTTTGTGCTTCTCTTTTCATACTTACTAATTCCTGATGAGAAAATAGGCTTTTACAAAATATTTGGGATAATTTTAGGTTTTGGCGGAATACTTGTAATTTTTTCTGACAGCTTTGGCGGAGACATTTCTTCTTACTTAGTCGGTATGATTGTAATTGTTCTTAGTGGAATTATGCAGGCTGCAATTTCCGTAATAATTAAGAAACATGGATTTCATCTTAATCCGCTTTCGATGAATCTTATTCCGATGGCGATTGCAGGAATATTCTTAACATTAGCCGGTTTTTTAATGGAGGATTTTTCACAACTTAAGTTTGATTCCGGCGCAATTCTTTCTGTCCTTTACCTTGCTGTTTTCGGAAGCATAGTTACATTTACCTCATATTACTGGTTACTGAAAAGAATTAGTGTCGTAATCCTTTCTTTAATTGCATTTATTAATCCAACAATTGCTTTAATACTTGGTGCTATTGTATATAATGAAAAATTGTCTTCTCAAAATTTATGGGGAAGTGCTCTTGTTTTAACAGGGCTTCTCTGGGCAAATCTTGAAAATTTTAAGAAACGTACTGTTTAAAGAGAAACAATTTCTAATCTTAGATTTGGTTAAATTAATAGATCAGAAAAATGCAGGTAGTTAATGCTTAATATTATAAGAATAAAGAAGGTGACCTTCTACGGTTATCATGGCGTCAGATCAGATGAACAAAGTGTAGGCGGAAAGTTTGAAGCTGATGTCGATATTTACACTGACTTTAGTAAAGCAGCGAAGAACGACGATCTTAAGAAAACAATAGATTATCATAAAGTTTATTCTTTTATGTATCAACTCGCATTGGAACAGAAATATTATTTGATCGAATCTCTTGCAATGAAAATTGCTGATGAGTTATTGAAAAAGTTTGATAATATAGAAAAAGTTGCAGTGAGAGTAAGAAAAAATAATCCGCCGCTCGGTGGAGTTGTTGAGCATGTTGAAGCTGAAGTGATTAAAGAGAGAAGTGAGGTTGGTAAATAGTTATTGGATATTAAGTTATTAGTTATTGGGAATGTCCAGAATCAAGTATCGAGATAAGATGAAAAACATTGCATACATAGGACTTGGTTCAAACAAAGGTGACAAAGTTAATTACTTAAGAAAAGCTGTTGAAAAAATTAATACTGATAAAAAATGTAATATCGAGATATCTTCTTCTTTATATGAAACAAAACCATTAGGGAATCGTACACAGGAAAATTACTTGAATGCCGTTATACAAATTTCAACTGGTTACACCACTATCGAGCTATTTAATTTCGTGAAAAATATTGAAAAAGAACTCGGGAGAAGTAAGACTGAAAGGTGGGGCGACAGAGAAATCGACATAGATATTCTTTTTTACAACGACCTTATTTATTCAGATGAGATAATAACTATTCCGCACAAAGGAATTCCTAACCGGGATTTTGTTCTTGTGCCTCTTTGTGAGATAAATTCAAGCCTTATTCACCCTGAATTAAAGCAAAAAATTTGTGATATTAATGTTGCCGATTCTGAAAAATGTATAATAAGGAAGTTGCTGGAAAAACTTTAATCCGAGAGAAATAATTGAACCAGAATTCTGAAGTAAGATATATAGCAATTGAAGGCGTAATTGGAGCTGGCAAAAGCGCTCTTGCAAAAAAAATTAGAGAAAAACTTAACGCGGAATTGGTGCTCGAACAGTTTGAAACAAATCCCTTTCTTGAAAAATTTTATTCCGATAGGAAAAGATATGCTTTCCAGACACAGATGTTTTTTTTAATAAATCGATTCAAACAGCAGGAGGAATTAAACCAGGGCAATCTTTTCACAGAATATACAGTTTCCGATTATATATTTGAAAAAGACAGAATATTTGCTTATTTAAATTTATCAGGTGAAGAGTTAAAGCTTTATGAATCTATTTTTCCTTTGCTTGAGAGAAACCTTAACAAGCCTGATTTGATTGTTTTTCTTCAGTCGAGTGTTGACAGGTTGATCTATAATATCAAGAAAAGAGGAAGAAAGATTGAGAGAAATATTACGCGAAGTTATATTGCAGAACTGAGCGAAGCTTATAACAATTTCTTTTTCAGATATAATAAAGCTCCTTTACTGATTGTTAATTCTACTGAAATAGATTTTGTTCACAACGATGAAGATTTTGATGAATTGTTTAAACAGATCTTCCGCGAAGACAGGGGCATAACTGAATATTTTAAGCCGGAATCGAGGCGGCTGTTATGATAAGATTTTTTTTGTACTTAATTATTTTTTGGCTCGCTTATGAAGTAGTAAAACGAGTGATCAGATTTTTTATTTCTCCTTCTGAACAAACCCAGAACCGTGTTCATACTGAGAATATCAGGAGAAATAAAAGAGAATACAAAAATGTTGAAGATGCTGAATTTACCGAAATAAAATCCGAAGACAATAAGAAAAAAGATAATTAAGCCGGATGGCAAAACAAAATATATTTTCTAAACTTACTTTAGCAATACTAGAGAATTTTTTCTCTATAGAAGAAAACAAATCTCTTCAAATCGGGGAGCCTAAAAAGTTTTTAATCGTAAGACAGCATAACCAGCTTGGTGATCTGCTTTCCGGAGTATCTCTTTTCAGAGCAATAAAAGAAACTTATCCCGACAGCCATATTACTTTAATTGTAAGTCCCTTTAATTATCCGGGTCTTGTTAAGAATAAATTTATTGATAAGTTTTTCATTTTCAATAAGAATAAAATTTACAATCCTTTTTACTTTATTAGATTTATAAAACTATTAAGAAAAGAATATGATGTTGTAATCGTACCCGTGGTAGTTTCAATTTCATTTACAAGCAATCTTATTGCGAGAATATCGAATTCAAAAATTAGAATTGGTGCCAAATATTTAAATGGGATGAAAAATGACAGTGACTTTTTCTTCGATAGAAGAGTTACTCTCGATTGGAGAATGCATCCGGATTCTAACGTTTCCGAAAGAAGTCTCGATATAGTAAGGCCTTTCGGAATTAACACAACAAACTACCGCGCGGAGATAAGTTTTGATGAACAAGATGTGAAAGAAGCTGACAAATTCATTGCAAAGATCAAGGTTGAGAAGAAAGACTTTTTAATTGGGCTTCACGTCGGAGCGGGTAAACCTCAGAACAAGTGGTCCGCAATAAAGTTTGCAGCATTAATAAAAAAATTAAAAGAAAATTATTCCGCTAAATTTTATTTAACTGGCAGCTCTGCCGACAAGGAAATAATCAGGTTTGTGGAAGTTAATCTTCCTTTTAATGTGGCTTTTTTCTTAAATAAAAAAATTCCTGAATTAGCAGCGCTTGTTTCAAAATCTGACCTTTTCATATCGAATGATACGGGTATAATGCATGTTGCCGGTTGTACAAACACACCCCAGATTTCCGTCTTTGGTCCCACAAACCCATTCAACTGGGCTCCTATCGGAGCAAATAAATATTTTGTTAGAAAAAGTGAACTGATTGATGATGTTTCCGTAGAGGATATTTTCAGTCTTTGTAATATTCTGCTTGCTAAAAGCAGGAAGGAAATAAATATTGCAAAGTAAGAATTATGCCGCGGTAGATATCGGGACTAATTCGTTTCATCTTATAATTGTAAAAATTAACCAGGATGGCTCTTTAACTGTAATAGATAGAGAGAAAGAAATCATCAGGCTGGGTTCCCACAAAGGTAAAGGGTTAAGTTTAATTAGCACCGATGAAATTAAGAAAGGTAGCAAGGTATTAAGGAGATTTAAGAAACTGGCTGGGATATATAATGCGGAAATTCATGCAGTTGCTACAAGTGCTGTAAGAGAATCGGAGAACAGAAACGAATTTATAGATGAAATTCTGGAGAAAACAGGAATTGAAATTGAAGTTATAGACGGCAGAATTGAAGCTGAGTATATTTATAAAGGTGTGAGAAAAGCGCTTCATTACAAAGATAAAAAATTATTATGTGTTGATATTGGCGGGGGAAGCACCGAAATAATACTGGGACAAAATGATGAAATTATTTTTGGTGAAAGTATAAAAATCGGTGCTGTGAGATTGAGCAAAGAATTTTTTCCTGATTTTATTCTTACAAACGATGGAATTGTAAAGTGCAATAAATTTATAAAAGAACAAATAAAAGAAACTAAACAACTGAATTTAGATGAAAAATTTGATATCGCTGTAGGTGCTTCGGGTACAATTCAAGCGGTAGCGGGAATGATTCAATATCAAAAATCAGGTAAAAAGGTCAAATCTCGTAACGGATTCGTTTTTACTAAAGAAGAACTTGAGAAAGTAACAGATGAAATATTGAAAAGAAAAACTCCTGAACAAAGAGTTAATATTGAAGGAATGGAATATAAGAGAGCAGATATAATTCCTGCAGGTATGCTTGTACTAAATAAAATATTTGAGATATTTAGAATAAAAGAGATAATTATATCGGAATTTGCTTTAAGAGAGGGCGTTGTTTTGAGTATGCTGGAAAAAGATCAATCTTTACAATTAAGTTCCAATCTTTAATTATTACCTGTCACTAAGTATATTTAAAAGTTAATTTATTAATTATAAAATGCTAAACATTCGCAACTTCTGCATAATTGCACATATAGATCATGGCAAATCAACACTTGCTGATTGCCTTCTTGAAACAACAGGGACCATTTCTGCAAGGGAGGCAAAGGACCAGATACTAGATGATCTCGAACTTGAAAGAGAAAGAGGAATAACGATAAAATCTCACGCCATCCAGATGAAATACAAAGCTAAAGATGGCAAAGCCTATATTTTTAATCTAATAGATACCCCCGGTCACGTTGATTTTACTTACGAAGTCTCACGGTCGCTTGCTGCTTGTGAGGGTGCTTTGCTTGTTGTAGATGCAGCACAAGGAGTTGAAGCCCAAACTATCAGCAATCTTTATCTTGCTATAGATGCCGGGTTAGAAATAATTCCTGTTTTAAATAAAATAGATTTGCCGAGCGCAGAAGTTGAGAAAGTAAAGGGACAGATAATTGATCTCATTGGCTGCGAACCTGAGGAGATTCTTTTAGTCAGTGCAAAAACAAAACTTGGTATTAATGAAGTTCTCGAAAGGATTGTAAATAAAATTCCTCCGCCAAAGGGAGATCCGGAAGCACCTTTGCAGGCTTTGATATTTGATTCTGTATTTGATGCTTACCGTGGAGCAGTTGCTTATATAAGAGTAATAAACGGAACTTTGAAAACAAATGATAAAATAAAATTCTTCGTAACTGATAAAGAATGGGAAGCTGAAGAGATAGGGATTCTCGGACTAAAAAGAATAAAGACTGATGAACTTTCTGCTGGAAATGTTGGATACTTGATCGCAGGAATAAAAGATGTTCACGATACAAAAGTCGGCGATACAGTAACACACACAAAAGGTGGAGTTAAAGAACCATTACCGGGTTATAAAGCTGTAAAACCAATGGTTTACAGTGGATTATATCCGACCGACTCCGAAGAGTTTGAAGATCTTCGCGATGCTTTGGAAAAATTCAGGCTAAATGATTCAGCACTTATTTATCAGCCGGAAACTTCTGCCGCACTCGGGTTTGGTTTCAGATGCGGTTTTCTTGGTTTGTTGCATATGGAGATTGTTCAGGAAAGATTATTGCGTGAACATGATCAGTCAATTATTACTACTCTTCCAAACGTTGAATATTATGTTTTCAAAAATAATGGCGAAAAAGTTATTGTAGATAACCCAGCTCTAATGCCTCCGGTTGGAGAAATAGATTATGTCGAAGAACCTTATGTTAAAGCACAAATTGTTGTCCCTAGTGAATACGTTGGCAATATAATGAAACTTGCTATGGACAAAAGGGGAGATTATAAGAACACCACTTATATTGATCCGACAAGAGCTGACATACAGTTTGAATTACCACTTTCAGAAATAATATTTGATTTTTATGATAAGCTAAAATCTATGACACGCGGCTATGCTTCTTTAGATTATGATTTTATCGGTTACAGGGAATCTGATCTTGTCCGGCTTGATATTCTTCTTAATAGTGAACCTGTCGATGCTTTGTCAATGATTGTTCATAGAGATAAAGCTTACGACTGGGGAAGGAAAGTCTGCAGCAAGCTTAAAGAGCTTATACCTCGACAAATGTTTGAAATTTCAATTCAAGCAGCAATTGGAACAAAAGTAATCTCAAAATCTGTGGTTAAAGCGTTGAGAAAAAATGTCCTTGCAAAATGTTACGGTGGAGATATTACAAGGAAAAGAAAACTTCTTGAAAAGCAGAAAGAAGGCAAGAGAAGAATGAAACAAGTCGGTAATGTGGAAATACCACAGGAAGCTTTTCTGGCAGTGTTACAAATAGAAGATTGAAGGATGCTAATTGTTGTAGAGGTTCAGCGGCGCTGAACCTTACTGTATTAAATGGTTTTGAAAAGTCAAAATAAAAACGAAAAGGAATCCTCAGCAATTAAAAGAGTAATCAAAATTTTTCTATGGACTTTATTACTTGCTCTAATTTTAAAATCATTTTTTGTTGAGGCTTATAGAATTCCTACATCTTCTATGGAAAAGACACTTCTTTCCGGGGACTTTATCTTTGCGAATAAAGCAGCTTATTCTATTTCTACGCCAAGACATATTCCCATTCTTGGGACAAAAATCAGAAGCTTTAATCTTGTTTCATTTTCAAAGCCATCAAGAGGTGACATTGTCATTTTTGAATTTCCTGAACATAGAGAAGGCAATAAGATAATAACTGCCAACTACATTAAAAGAGTTATTGGTTTGCCTGGCGACACAGTAGAAGTTATTAACAGTGTTGTTTATGTAAATGGGAAAATTTTTTTAGATGACCACAAAAATCTTAACCTAAAAAAGGAAAAGATTTTTCCGGATAATAAAGTCTTTCCGATAAATGGAGATTGGAATGGCAAAGATTATGGTCCCGTTTTTATTCCTTATAAAGGATTAAAGGTTGAAGTAAATTTTAAGAATATTGATAAGGTTGGTCTCCTTATTAATAGGGAATATGAAAAAAAGGTTGTAAGTGTTGAAGGAAGTGTAATCAATATTGAGGGAAAACCAGTAAGGGATTATACATTTAAACAGGATCATTATTTTGTTATGGGTGATAACAGGCGAGTAAGTATGGACAGCAGGTACTGGGGAACTATTCCTGGAAATTTAATTATTGGCAAAGCGGAACTAATTTATTGGTCAACGGATCCCGTTTTATCTGCATTTAAGTCTATCAGGCTTGGGCGATTATTCAAAATTATAAATTGAGTCCCTCTAGAAATGGCTATTTTTTAAACCAAATTGAGCTATATTTATAGAAAAAATCGTCAAATTTATTATGCGAAATATTCTTACAGTTTTGGTAATTCTGCTCATTTCTGTCTATTCCTTTCCTAAGGATAAGTACCTTGTTTATTTTAAAGATAAAGGCATTACTTCGGGACAAACTCTCAATAAAACAACTACTTTGTATAAAGAAGCTCTAAATAACCTTACAGAAAGAGCAATTGAACGAAGAAGAAAAGTTATGGGAAACGATATAATATCTTATGATGATTTACCTATTAAGAGTGAATACATAAATAAATTAAATTCATTGGGAATTAAAATAGTACACAAGCTTACCTGGTTTAATGCTGTTTCGGCTTACTTGGATGATTCCCAACTAACAAAGGTTAGAGAATTTCCCTTTATTGATAAAGTGGAACCGGTAAAAGTATTGAAATTTATTAATGAAAAAATAAATGAATCCGGCATTGAAAAAAGCAAATCCATTACAGATCGGGATTACGGCTCATCGTTTACACAGCTTAATCTTATGGATGTTCCGATTGTTCATTCAAAGGGAATTACAGGGAAAGGTGTCTTGATTGGATTTTTGGACAGCGGTTTTAGATGGAAAACTCACGAAGCATTATCCAATGCAAATGTAATTGCCGAATATGATTTTGTATTCGATGATTCAGTGACTGCTAATCAACCCGAAGATACTTCTTCTCAGGATAGTCATGGTACAAGCGTTTT
>Ga0210099_1000295_pt1 | contig 17388 bp, 17 predicted proteins | sample Joice_ThreeSqA_D_4_FD_184872 | JGI IMG/M metagenome (GOLD analysis project Ga0210099, IMG submission 184872) | Wetland microbial communities from San Francisco Bay, California, USA, that impact long-term carbon sequestration - Joice_ThreeSqA_D2... | ecosystem: Environmental > Aquatic > Marine >...
CGGCTGGCCGGCTGGACCGACGGCGACATCGAGTCCGGATTCGACGCCACGTGGGAGGAATACCTCAAGAGCCTGGACCTGGAGCTCGTGGGACGCGGTGATCGGGTCCACCCGTATCCGGGAGTGCGAGCGCTGGTCGCCGCGATCGAGGACGACGGGAGGTTCGCCGCGGGGCTCGTGACCGGTAATATGGAAGGCGGGGCCTGGCGGAAGTTGCGCTCGTGCGGACTGGAAGGCCATTTCAGGTTCGGCGCCTACGGTTCGGATTCCGAGCGCCGGGAGGACCTGCCACCGATCGCCCGCCGGAGGGCGGAACGTGAGTATGCCCGGAATTTTGATCTGCGAACCGCGGTGGTGGTGGGAGACACACCGGAGGACATCAAGTGCGCCCACGCGAACGGCGCCAGGGCTCTGGCGGTCGCGACCGGGCGCCATTCCGTCCGCGAGCTGCGCGATTACGACCCCGAAGCAGTGTTCGAGGACCTGAGCGACACTTCTCGATTGATGCGGGTGCTGGCCGATGAATAGTCAGTCGTTGAAGACGGACGTGTTCGTCGAGGGCAGCGGGGTGCGACGCGGAGCCCGCGTTACCGTGGCGGGCGTGGCACTACTGTGCGACGAGCTGATGGTCCCGTACGGAGAGGTGTTCTGGGTATCCCGCCGCAAGGGGATGCTGCTTCTGTTCGCCGTTCGCGCCACGCTCGCGATCAAGGGCTCGGGGCGCGAGCTCGACCAGCTGTACCAGCTCATCACGGAGAGAGTGGACCTCACGGAGCTTCGGCGCCGCATCGTGAAGCAACTGGGGCACGAGGTGGTGCTGTTCACGGCCGGGTGCGCCGTATCAGGCTCGATCGACGACGAGAAGGTCGGAGGTCTCTTCGTGGCGGCCGTGACCCGCAGAGCTCTCTACCTCCTTTCGGGCGACCGCCAGCTCACGGTCGCCTGGCCTGCGCGGGCCGCCAGTCGCCGGCCGGCGCGCAAGCCGGAGTCCGGGGAGCGCGACGATGACTACCTGGTCATCGGCAAGACCGACACCTCGCTGACGGTACGCTATCTGTTTCCGGAGGAGCTGGGCGCCGTGCTCTTCGCGGCTTCCCAGCAACCGCCCGAGAGCACCGAAAGCAGGCCGCTCGAATTGTTCAGCCGGGGGGAAGTGTCGCCTCCCCCGCAGGCCGGTCTTCCGCCTTTCTCGCTGGCCGCCGGCTCGCTGCACGAGGTCGCCGAGCGGGCGGCGGCGAACGTGCCGGGAGAGCTGCAGAGCCGGGTTGGCATGCGGGACTACTTCTTCGAAACGCATTTTCAGGAACTGGGTGAGATCGCGCTCGGACCCCTCCTGCTGCGCAAGTCGGCGGCCGGAGGCGCATACAGCCTCGAGAAGGCGATCGAAGCCATGAACTCCGGAGGCCTGCGGGAGGACACGCGCGCCGCGGTGGCCACGGCGACCGATCGATTGGCGGAAGTCTATGCCCGAGAGCTGGAGAGAGTGGCCTCGTCGCGGGGCGTCGATGTCAGCGTCGAACGGGACGTGGTTCTCGGGGATGCCGGCAGGGCGTTCCTGTCGGAGCGCATGCAGGGCCCGTTCGATCGGCTGTGGGAGCGATTCGGAGATCTGGGCGAGCAGGAGAAGGAGCTCCGCCGTCGGATCGCCGACCTGGAGGCCGGTCACCCGGACCAGGACGACTCGGAGATGCACGGAGCGGCGGAGGAGTGGCGTGCCGCGATGGTGCGTCTCGACCGGGGATACGAGGGGGCCTGGCGCGAGATGGTGGAGGAGATCGAGCGAGCCTGGTCCACGGATCTGCTGCCGCGCCTGGAACGTGTGGGCCAGATCGAGAGGCCCCGCATTCCGGAGTGGGCTCAGCTGGCGGCTCTGGCAGCCGTCACCCTGCTTCTCGCGGCCGTACTCGTCTTCCTGCTCGCCCGCTGACTCCGCGACCGGCCCTCACGGAGCTTCGCAGGTCACCTCGAACACCGTTTCGACAAGGCCGCCGGCTGGTACCGTGACCGACCGGGGGTTATCGCCGTCGACCGCACAGTTGTCGGCCACCGTCGATTCGAGCAGCTGTATCCGGGTCACTCCGGCGGCCACCGAGCCGACGATTTTCGCGTCCGTAGCCCCGATGGCGATCGGACTGCCGAACTCGATGACGACTTCGTATCCATCGGGATCGGGAGACACGCCGGACGTGGTCGTGACGACCCTCAGGCTGCCCACGACATCCGTGCAGATCACCTCGTAGGTCGTCTCGATCACGTCCTTGCTGGGCACCATCACGTTGCGGACCGGATCACCGACCAGCTGGCAGTTGAGCGCGATGTCCCCGAGTCGCACCGTATGTTCTCCGGTCACGAGTTCGGCCGCCAGGATCGTGTCGTTGGCGCCGATCGTTCCCGCGTCCAGGTCATCGACGGCCAGCGTATAGCCATCGTCAGGGTTCGGCCCGCTCGTCGAGGTGACGACCTGCAGGCCGCCTGCCGTGGTGACACAGGCGACCTCGAACGTCGTCGCGACCTTGCCGCCATCGATCAGCTGCACGGGTCGCGGGTTGGCTCCGGCGACGGTGCAGTTTTCCGCGACTTCGGTGAGCGCGACGGAGTAGCTGTCGACGGCCCGGTTCGCGAATTCCACGCTGTCGTTGACTCCGATGATCGCTGCGAACACCCCGTTGACCTGGATTTCGTATCCATCCGAATCGAGCTCCGGCCCGGTGCTCGTCGTCAGAACCGAAAAATCGCCGCGCGGTCCCGGATCCGTGGTACCGCCTCCATCGCCACCGCATGCGCCCAGCACGAAGCTCGACGCGGCGCACGCCAGAAGGACTGCCTGCCTGGGGAATTCCATTCGAAGTCCGGTCAATGTGGGTATCTGCGCTTCACTCCTGCCGGCACTCCGCGTTTCACCCACGAAGCAGATGTTCGTTCCCGCCGGACGGCCGGCTTGCCGGCGAGGTCGCGCAAAACACGCGCCGTGTTATCTTGGGCGGCTGACATTCGGCGGTCCGGCGACCGGCAACCGGGGCCGATGATAGTCGTCTCTGCCGGCGCTCGACAAGGAGCACATCTTGGCCAAGGCAAATGGCAGCGGTAAGGGATTCTTCATTCTGATCGCCATCGTGGTGGCGGTAGGGGGCTACCTTCTCGTGCGCGCGGGAGGCTCCCCGGAAGCTCCCGAGCTCGCTCCGGTCGCCCTCTCCGGCGGTGACGTAGCGGCAGACATGTCATCGGGTACGGCGCTCGGGCCGGAGGATGCTCCGGCGGTGATCATGGAGTTTGCCGACTTCCTGTGTCCGCACTGCCGACAGTTCAACGCCCTGAGCGGAAAGCTCCTGCGGCAGAACTACGGCAGCTCGGGAGACATGAGGTGGATCTCGTTCGATTTTCCGCTGTGGCCCGAATCGTGGGCACCGGCCATCGCGGCCCAGTGTGCGAAGCGGCAGGGCAAGTACTGGGAGATGAAGGACCTGCTGTACGCCCGCGTGGACAGCTGGAGGAGAGAGTCCAACCCCAACCGCAAGTTCGTCGACTATGCGCGGGACCTGGGGATGGACGCCGACGCCTTCAAGTCGTGCGTGGATGGGCAGGAGACGCTCGCTGCGGTCCAGGCGTCCAAGGCGTACGGGGAGTCTCTCGGGATCTCCTCGACGCCGACCATCTACTTCAACGGTGAGCCGTACACGCTGACGGGTCCGGACTACGGGTATGGCGGTCTCGAGGAGCGCATCAAGGCCGCCGCGGCCGGTGAATAGCATTCCGGGATCGACTGGAATGTCCTTCGAAACGCGAATGCGGGGAATGGTCCTGGTCTCCCTCGTCGGGCTCTTCGTCGCCGTGTACCTGCTGCTGTACCACCTCGGCTACTACGGTTCCCTCGTTTGCGGTTCCGGTTCGTGCGAAGTCGTCCAGAGCTCGGAATACGCGCGCTTCCTCGGGCGTCCGGTGCCGCTGTGGGGCTCCCTGTGGTACGGCGGGATGCTGGTCCTGGCGTTCGTGGGGCTCGGCCCGGCGGGCGGCACGCGCTGGCTGACCTCGCTCCTGGCGGTCGGGGCCACGGGCGGCCTCCTGTTCTCCGCCTATCTGACCGCGATCGAGCTGCTCGTCCTCCATGCCGTGTGCACCTGGTGCGTGACGAGCGCCATCCTGACGGTGCTGATCTTCGTGCTCGCAACGCCCTGGCGAGCCCTCAGGCCCGAGGCATCGCCGGGCGGATGAAGAAAGGGGGAGACCGCTCGGACTCCCCCTTCCACCTTCCGTCACCGTTGTCCGGTCGTGCGTCAGGCGCTGGCCCGCCAGAATCCTTCGAGGGCATCGCCGTGCTCCGATCCGCGGAGCTTGTCGAACGCGCGGTTTCGGATCTGCCGGATGCGCTCCCGCGTGACCCCCAGCAACTCGCCGATCTGTTCCAGCGTCATCTCCTCGCCATCATCCAGACCGTAGTAGAGCACGAGGATCTTCCGCTCCCGTTCGGTCAGATAGCTCTCGAACATCTTCTCCAGGAACTCTCTTCGGGCCTGGGCTTCGACGTCGATCTCGATGTCCGCCTCGTCGGCGCCCGAGAAGCGCTCGCCGAACGACGCGCTGTCGCGGTCGGACTTGTCGAGCGGCGCGTCGAGGCTCAGCTCGGCGGACGCGACGCGACGCAGAGCCCGCACCGTCTCGACCGGCTCCTTCATCTCCTCGGCTATCTCTCGATCCGTCGGAGACCGGCCCAGCTTCTGGGTGAGCGCCGTCTCGGTGCGTGACAGCTTCACCAGATTGGAGTTCTGGTTCAGCGGGATGCGGACGGACCGGGTCTGCTCGGCCAGGGCCTGCAGGACCGTCTGGCGGATCCACCACACGGCGTAGGAGATGAACTTCACGCCCTTGTCCGGGTCGAACTTCTTCACCGCCTTGAGGAGACCCTCGTTTCCTATGCAGACGAGCTCCGCCAGGTTGAGTCCCCGTCCCTGGTACTTCTTCACGTACGATATCACGAACCGCAGGTTGGCGGTGACCAGCCGCTCTGCCGCGGCGCGGTCACCGGTGCGCGCCCTGCGGGCGATCTCGCGTTCTTCCATCGGGTCTTCGATCAGGGGATAGCGCTCGACGTCCTGGAGGTACTGATCGAACGAATCCAGAGCCCTGGCGTCGAAGAAGATCTGCTTTCTACCGGCAGCGTTCATAAGCTCCGATTCTCTTGCTGTCCTGATGCTGTGCTGATGTCCTGCTGTTCACTCAAGTACACCTGTCTCATTCCAAGCCCAACTAATACACTGAACATTCGTGAGGTTCCGTCAACCCTCCCGGAGCGCTTCCCGCAGCCATTCCTCGTCGTCGGGACCGAGCTCAACCACTCCGGCGGCTTCGGCCGCTCCGCCCGCGCCGGCCCACTTCCGCAGGCGATTGCGCGCCAGGAAGAAGCCGAGGATCAGCACTGCCAGGGGAAGTCCGTAGACCAGGAGGTTGACTCCCCGGGCCTGCGGCTTGAGGAGTATCCACTCGCCGTACCTGCTGACGAAGTACTCCCTGACCTGCTCCGGAGTCTCGCCCGCGGCCAGCTTGTCGCGCACGAGGCGGTGCATCTCGCGGGACAGTTCGGCGTTGGACTCTACGATCGACTGGTTGCGGCACACGGGACAGCGGAGTCCCGATGCCACCTCGGCGGCCTGCGCGTCGAGCTCCGCCTCTCTCGGGTCCGTCAGGGCGCTCCGGCCCGTCGTGTCATCCGGCGCCTCCGTTTGCTGCGCCGACGGGGTCCCTCCGGGAGTCTCCTGAGCCGTGCCCGGCGCGGGACCTACCAGGAGGAGCAGGATCAGCAGTGAAGCCGCGCCGCGACTCACGGGGCTCCTCCCGCGGACGCCGCGGTCGCAGGCGCACCCGGAGCTGCGAGCAGCGAGTCCACCTGGTGCCGTACCAGCTCCCAGGTGACCGGACCCACTTTCTTGTGCGAGATCCGGCCGTCCCGGCCGATGAAGAACGTCTCGGGAACCCCGTACACGCCGTAGTCGATGGCCGTCCGCTGCGTCGGATCCAGCACGTGCGTCCACTCACCGCCGAACTCGGCCAGAAACCGCTCGGCGTTCGCCTTGGAGTCCTGATACACGACTCCGAGGAGCACGACCTCGGTGCTGTCCCACGTGCGCTCCGTCCTGACCAGCACCGGGTGCTCGGAACGGCAGGGAACGCACCACGAAGCCCAGAAATTGAGGATCACCACTTTGTCCTGCATGTCCGCCAGCCGGAGGGTGTCACCCTGGAAATCGACCAGCTGGAACTCGGGCGCCACCTGACCCGCCATCGGTGATGGCAGGACGTAGGTGTCACGCCCCATCCCCCAGTACAGCAGCCACAATACCGGCAACGCCGCCAGGGGAAGGAGCCAGCGAAGGTGCTTCTTCTTCATCGGGTTTCTATCCGTCCGTTCACGATCAGACGGTCACCGCCGCGGGCTCGTCGACGAGCTCGGCGGATTCCTCTTCGAATGCGATTTCGGCCGCCGATACGGCCGGCCGGCCACTGCCGCGTTGTGGCATGACGGCCAGGATCGCGCCGAGCGCCACGATCATGCCCCCGATCCACAGCCAGGGTACGGCCGGGTTGACGATCGCCCGGATCGTGGCGTGCCGGCCCTGCTCCTGGTCAAACGCCATCAGGGTCAGGTACAGGTCCTCCTTGAGGGACGACCGCACATCGGGAGTGCCCACGGGCTGCTGCGCATTGGGGTAGTAATTCATGCGAGGCTGCATGGTCCCAGCCTCTTTTCCGTCGTGGAAGATGCTGAAGGTCGCGCCCACCACGAACCTGTGGTCCTGCTCCTCGGCCCAGAGCTCGTCGAACACGATCCCGTAGTCTCCGATCTGAGCCAGCTCCCCGCGCTGCAGGGTCACCTCGCGCTCGAAGCGCCAAGTGCCCGAGATCGCCAGGGCCACCACGATCACCACGATCCCGGCGTGCACGATGTAGCCGCCGTAGCGGCTGTTGTTGCGCGTCAGGATCTGCGCGAGCGCCCTCGGGCCCGACACGCCCGCGATGCGGCGTCGCGCACTGACTCCCTTCCGGAACTCCTCCACGACCGTCGCCATTACGAAGCCGGCGAACGTGAAGGTCACCAGGGGCCAGAAGTTCCGCGTGCCCAGCACGAAGCCGAGCAGACCGGTGGCGAGTCCGACGACGACGGGCACCAGGAACGCCCGCTTCATCTTCTCCGGCGTGGTGCGCCGCCACGGCAGGGCCGGTCCCACTCCCATGAGAAAGAGAAGGAGCACGCCGATCGGAATCGACACCATGTTGAAGTACGGCGGCCCGACGCTCACCCGACTGCCGTTGAAGGCCTCGACGATCAGCGGGAAGGTGGTTCCGAGCAGCACCGTGAACGTGAAGGCGACGAACAGCAGGTTGTTCAGGATGAACGTGCTCTCGCGCGACACGACCGCATCCAGCGACCCCGGCGCGTGCAGCCGATCGGAGCGCCACGCGATCAGGATGAGGGACAGGACCATGACCAGGGCGATGAACGAGAGGAAGATCGGCCCGATCAGCCCCTCCGTGAACGCATGGACTGAGTCAAGAATACCCGATCTGGTCAAAAATGTCCCAAACAACGTGAGCAGGAACGTCCCGATGATCAGAGACAGGTTCCAGGTCTTCAACATTCCCCGTCGCTCCTGCACCATCACCGAGTGGAGGAACGCCGTGGCGGTGAGCCATGGAAGGAAGGAGGCGTTCTCGACCGGGTCCCAGGCCCAGTAGCCGCCCCAGCCGAGCACCTCGTAGGACCACCAGCCGCCGGCCACGATGCCGACGGACAGGAAAGCCCATGCGGCTACCGTCCACCGGCGGGTGGATCGGATCCACTCGTCGTCGAGCTTGCCGCTCAGCAGGGCTCCCACCGCGAACGCGAACGGCACCGATAGCCCCACGTAGCCGAGGTACAGCATCGGGGGGTGCAGTCCCATCAGCGGGTGATTCTGAAGAAGCGGGTTCGGTCCTGGACCATTGGTCGGCACCGGGAACACTTCGCCGAACGGATTCGCGGGGCCGGTGAGAAGGCCGAAGAAGAACAGCCCGACGAAGCCGAGCACTCCCTGCGCGAACGGGACCAGCCTCGAGACCGACTTCCGGTTCACGAACGCCACGAGAGCGCCGTAAGCCGAGAGAATCCAGCCCCAGAACAGGATCGACCCGTCCAGGCTGCTCCACAGGGAAATGGCCGTGTAGTACGGCGGCGTTTCGAGGCTGCCGACGCGCGCCACGTACTCCACGCTGAAATCGTGGGTGAGGAGCGCGACCTCCATCGTGATGAAGGCCGTCGTCATGGCCGCGAACACGAAATACAGCCCGTAGCGGGCGGCCCTGATGAGTCCCGGCTTGCGGTTGAAGCCGCCCGCGATGCCTGTGATCAGCACCGCCAGGGCGCCGAGAAGTGCTGCGGCGATCGAGACGCTTCCGATGAGATTCAGCATGCGCGCACCGGCCTACGAGTCGGACTTGATGAGGGACTCGTACAGCTGCGCCGGCTTCTCGCCGTGCGGCGGTTCGTATTCGTTGGAGTGCTTGACCATCAGGTTGGTGGACTCGAAGATCCCATCGTGCGTGTACCGGCCCTCGACCACGACCCCGATACCCTCCTTGAACATCGCCGGCGGCGCGCCCGTGCTGCGCACCGGCACCTCACCGATGCTGTCGGTTACCACGAATCGCAGGTCCAGCTGGTCCGCGTTCCACGTCAGCGATCCGGGCTTCACCTGGCCACCCAGGCGCAGCGGTTGATTGACGATTTCATCCCCTCGCTCCGCGAGCTCCGCCCGGAGCTCGCTGGGGGTCAGAAAATAGACGACGTTCGTGCTGAGGCCGCCCGCGATCAGCAGCGCGATCCCACCGGCGATCGCGAGCACACCGATGCCGGCCCATATCTTCTTGGACTTGCTCATGTGACGGAATGTCCCTTGTTGTCCCGAGTGGAGATCACTCTCCAGCGCCCACAACCTCGAACGACTCGACGGCGCGCGCCGTCGTCCGCTCCCTCGAATTCAGCCTGAACGTGTACCACAGCAGCGCGCCCCAGGTGACACCGTAGCCCGTTACCACGAAACCGCGGTTCTCCATCGCCACCCGGCCCGTGTACGTCCATAGCAGGATCAGGGCCAGAATGTAGACCACGCTGATCACGCTCCACTTACGCATTGTACGCCATTCTCTTTTCGAGTTCCCCTTCGAGCTTCGACAACCGGATCCGCCGGACCATCAGGTACGCGTACACGAGCGTGAAGGCCGCCAGGTTGAGCATCAGCGTCCACAGGATGTCGGGCGCCACGCTGCGAGGGCTGGAGGGCGGCTGATGGAGCGTGCGCCACCAGGTGACCGACATGTACACGATCGGGACGTTCGCGAATCCGATCACACCGACGATCGCGGACCAGCGGGCTCGCTTCTCGGCATCGTCCGCGAAGCTCCGGAGGGCCATGTAGCCGACGTAGATGGCGAGCAGGATCGCCGTCGTCGTGAGGCGGGGGTCCCAGGTCCAGAACACGCCCCAGGTCGGTTTGCCCCACATCATGCCGAGCAGGAGAGTGACGACCGTGAAGACGACACCTATCTCGGCCGAGCTCGCTGCGACGTGGTCCCACCGGGGGTCGCGCTGAATCAGGTAGAGCACGCTCATCACGAAGACGACGAAGAACGCCAGGAACGAGAGCCATGCCGCCGGCACGTGGACGTACATCAGACGCTGCACGTTGCCCTGTGCCGCGTCCGCCGGGACTACGGCGAGGCCCACATAGCTTCCTGCGAGCATCGCCAGCAGCGCCAGCCCGCCGAGAGTCTTCTCCACGACAGTCTTGGGTCCCACTTCACTCCTCCAGAGCGATCGGGAAGATCCAGATGCATATGACGAAGAATATGATGTCGAACGCGGTCAACACCCGGAGCCAGACGACGGCCTCGCCCATCAGGTCGCCCTCGAGGATGAGCGTCGTCGCGTTCACCGCGCCGAGCAGCACCGGCACGAGAGCCGGGAACAGGAGAAGCGGGAGCATGACCTCTCGAGCGCGCAGGTTCACGGTCAGGGCCGAATAGAAGGTGCCCACGAGCGAGAAACCGACGGTGCCGAGGAGCGCGACGGCGACCAGGCCGCCGGCGTAGGGCCACAGGTTCGCCTGGAAAAGGATCCCGGCGGCCGGAAACAGCACGGCCTCGACCAGGAGCAGAAGCACGATGTTACCGAGGAGCTTGCCCAGATAGATGGCCCGCGGATCGCCGGGGTAGGCCCGCAGTCCCTCCAGACCCCCGCTCGTCTCCTCGTTCTGGTAGGTGCGGCTGAGCGAAAGAAGTCCCGTGAATGCGATCCCGACCCACAGCAGCCCTCCGGACACCTTCTGCAGGAGCTCGGTGTCCGGACCGAGGGCGAAGCTGAAGATGAACAGGACGAGTGCGGCGAAGAAGACCATCGCGTTGAAGCTCTGCTTCGTACGCGCCTCGATCAGGAGGTCCTTCCACACGATGGCCCACGCGCGACGCAGCACGTGCATCAGTGCGTCCCCGGTGCGCCCGCCGGGCCGCCCACCGAAAGATGCCTGCTCAGCGGTTCTGACTCCGGCAGGATCTCCAGGTGTCCCTTTCGGAGCACACCCGTCTGCTCGGCCTCACGGACCGCCTCGCCGTCCTGGTGTGACGCGAGGACCACCGTCGTTCCCGCCGCCTTGAACTCGCCGACGACCTCATCCACGAGACGCATGCCCTGGGAGTCGAGCCCCGAGTAGGGCTCGTCGAGCAGCGCCAGCTCGATCGGCCGCACGAGAAGCTGTCCGAGCGCCAGGCGTTTCCGCATCCCGGTAGAGAAGGTGCGCATACGGTTGTCGGCCACTTCCGCGAGGCCGATCCGCTCCAATACCCGCGCGATTCCTTCCCGGCTCGGCCTCAGACCCGCCATTCGCATGGTGAAGTTGAGGTTCTCCGCCGCAGTGAGGTCATCGTACAGGAATCCCCTTACGCTTAGCAGTCCCGTCCGTTTCCGGATCTCATCCGGTTCGTCGCGCAGTGAATGACCCATCACGTGGGCGTCGCCGCCGGACGGGCGCAACAACGTCGCGACGAGCCTCAGGAGCGTGGTCTTGCCCGCTCCGTTCGGCCCGACGAGGCACAGCGTCGTTCCGCGCTCCACGCGAACGCTGGCGTCGCGCAGGGCCCAGTTCCACCCGAATCGCTTCGAGAGTCCTTCGAGCTCGAGTACGATCCCGGTCTCGGGGTCTGTGGTGATGGTCGCTTCCTCGCTCAGTCTTCGGACGATTTCCCGGCCTCGAGTCGGCGAGCCAGGTTCTGCCCGAAGAGCTGGACATATTGCCAGGCCGGATGCGCGCCCGGCACCGGTCGCATGAGAGGCCACTGCGCGGGCTCCGAAGGATTCGACAGCGGGTTGTACAGGGCATCCACGAACAGGAGCGTGCCGCCTCGCTCCGGCTCCGCCCAGAAGAGCATCTTCACGTACTTTTCCGGTTCCGACATGCTGCCGAAAGTGGCCGAATCGAGCACTCGAGGAACGTAGATCCAGTCCGATTCCATGCGGGCGATGTTCGTCGAATCGTCCGCCGAGCGCGAGAACCACCGGGGCTGGATGCCATCGTTCCGCAGGACCTCCCACGCCCTCTGCATCACGGTGTCCGGCGGAGCGGCCACGCGTATGACCGTCGCGCTCCTGGAGGGTCCGCGATTCATGCCCTGGCTGCCGGATCCGGAAGCGCAGGCGGTCAGCGCCGCGCCGACCAGCCCGGTCGCGAGCCACGTCGTCCTGCGGGAAGAAAACATGTGACCTCCTCGGCCTCAGATCCGCCGGCGATTCGCCTCCAGCCTCCTTCGAGCACTTCGTTATGCGGCCTGGAGCTTTCCAATGCAAGCTCCCGGCTCCGCTCCGGAGCCTTCTGGAACCGCTCGCTCACTCACCGTATCTTCGGCTCGGCGAAGGCCCGCGGCGTGGGCCGTGACCTCGCCCGCAACCACCGGAGGAACCGTGCACCTGACCGATATCGCCGCGCTCGCCGAGCCGACGGGCGAGAAGATCCTGCTCCTCGTTCTCGATGGCCTGGGAGGGCTCCCGCTCGCGACCGGCGGTCTGACGGAGCTGGAGACCGCCCGGACGCCGAACATGGACGCCCTTCTGGCCTCGGGAGATGCCGGCCTGCACGTGCCCGTGGCGGTTGGAGTGACCCCGGGCAGCGGTCCCGGTCACCTGTCGCTGTTCGGCTATGATCCCCTGGAGTACCGGGTCGGTCGCGGTGCCCTCTCGGCGCTTGGAATCGAGTTTCCACTGCAGCCGGGAGACGTGGCGGTCCGGGGAAACCTCTGTACCGTGGACCAACGGGGGGTGCTCACCGATCGCCGCGCGGGACGCATCCCGACCGAGGAGGCGCTGCCGGTCCTGGAGCTGCTGGACGCGATCGAGGTGTCGGGAGCGCAGACCTTCGTCCGGCCGGTCAAGGAACACCGCTTCCTGCTCGTTCTCCGCCCCGGGGAAGCCACGGAGGCTCGGGTGGAAGACACCGATCCCGGAGTCACCGGAGTGCTTCCTCTCGAGGCGGTGGCCGTCTCTCCGGCGTCGGAGCCGGCCGCTCGCATCGCCCGTGAGTGGCTCGCGCAGGTGCCGGATGCGCTGGCCGGCCAGACACGGGCGAACATGGTCCTGCTCCGCGGTTTTGCGACCCTTCCGGACTGGCCGCGATTCCCCGAGGTGTTCCGCATGCGGTCGGTCGCGATCGCCGCCTATCCGATGTACCGGGGGGTGGCACGCCTCGTCGGCATGGACGCGGTCGCCGTGGAAGACGATCCCGCAGCGCTGATCCCCGCGCTTCAGGAGCGGGTCGAGGATTACGACTTCTTCTTCCTGCACGTGAAGGGGACGGACAAGGCGGGCGAGGACGGCGACTTCGAGCGGAAAGTGGACATCATCGAGCGCGTGGACGAACTTCTGCCGGCCCTGTCAGAGGTAGCGGGCATCACGCTGATCACGGGCGATCATTCGACGCCCGCCCGGATGGCCGGTCACAGCTGGCACCCGGTGCCCTTCCTGTTGCACGGGGGTCCGGGCCGCGGGCACCGGAACGAGGGGACCGCGGGGTTCGGCGAATCGGAGTGCGCGCGCGGCTCACTGGGCACGATCCGCGGGTGCGAGCTCATGCCGCTCGCTGCCGCGAGGGCCGGCCGATTGGGTAAATTCGGGGCCTGACGATCCAGGCGGGTTTTTTTGCGCGTCGCGCCGAGCGGCCGACGCCGTGAGAGGAGCAGAAATGCGCTGTCCGAAGTGCGGTAGTGACGAAAGTGGGAAGTTCTGCTCGAAGTGCGGGACCCGCCTTCGAGGGAAGGCCGGCGCCGCCAGGTGCGCCAAGTGCGGCCACGGCCTGGAGCCTGGAGCTCTGTTCTGCGCCGAGTGCGGTGAGCCCACGGGCTACCGTCCCGCCAAGGGCCTCGCCTCTTATCTCCCCTGGGTGCTGTCGGGACTCGCCCTGGTCGCCTTTGCCGTGGCCCTGACGTTGTTCATCCAGGGTCAGGCCCGGGAGCGGGTCGGCGACATGCCGCTCACCGGGGCACTGCCCGAGGCGGAGCGGGTGATGCCGGGTGGGGCTCCGGCCGCCGGAGGAGGCCCGGGCGCCATCGACCTCGGCTCGATGACTCCCCGCCAGGCCGCGGACCGTCTGTTCGACCGGGTGATGCGGGAGGACGAAGCGGGCAACACCGCTCAGGCGCAGCAGTTCGCGACCATGGCGATCCAGGCGTACGGCATGCTGCCTCCATCCGAGATCGACGCGGACGCCCACTTCCACCTGGCCCTGGTGGACCTGGTCCTCGGTGACACGGACGCTGCGGATCGGGAGGCGGACCTGATCCTGGCTCTGGATCCCGAACATCTGCTCGGCCTCTCGATCAAGGCGCGGGTGGCGGAGGCGAGGGGCGATGAAGCGGCGCAGGAGGCCGCTTACGGGCGTTTCCTGGATGCGCTGCCGGGAGGCCTGGCTTCGGGCCGGGAAGAGTATCAGATGCACGACCGAATGCTGGAAGGAGAGGCGGTACGCGCCCGGGAGGTCACGGGCCGCAACTGAGGTGGGAGCGCCTGATCGGTGGCTTACGGATCGATCCGGGCGCTCCGCAGCCGGTTCGCGTTGGTGACGACCGTGATCGAGCTCATGGCCATGGCAGCTTCGGCCAGGATGGGATGGAGGAGTCCGAGGATGGCTACCGGGATCGCGATCGTGTTGTAGAAGAAGGCCCAGAACAGGTTCTGCCGGATCTTCCGGAACGTGGCTCGCGACAGATGTATCGCCCTCACGACTCCGGTCAGGCTCCCCTGGACGAGCGTCATGTCGGCGGCCTCGATGGCGATGTCGGTACCGGTTCCTATCGCGATGCCGACGTCGGCCTGCTTCAGGGATGGGGCGTCGTTGATCCCGTCTCCCACCATCGCGGTCACCAGCCCTTCCGCCTGCAGGTCCCGGATCGCCCTCACCTTTCCATCGGGCATGAGCCCGGCCCTCACTTCATCGATCCCGACCTCGTCCGCGACGGCCCGAGCGGTCCGCTCGTTGTCTCCCGTCAGCATGACCGTACGGATTCCCATGGCCGCGAGATCGCGGACCGCCTGACGGCTGTCTTCCTTGATCCGGTCGGCCACGGCGACGATGCCCAGCAGTCGTCCGGCGGTCGCCACGAACATGGCCGTGCGGCCTCGCGCCTCGAGTTCCCCGGCGGCGGCGGACAGCTGGCTCACGTCGATCCCCCGATCCCGCATCAGGCGCTCACTGCCTACGAGGACCGCCTCTCCCTTCAGTTGACCTGACACGCCGAGTCCGGTGAGCGCGCGGAAGTCGCTGATCTCGGGGTATCCCAGATTCCGTTCCTTCGCGGCGGCCACCACGGCCTGGCCTAGAGGATGCTCCGACCCGTGCTCTGCTGCGGCTGCCGCGACCAGCACCTGCTCCTCTGCCACGCCCGCCGACGGTACGATCTCCGTCACTGCCGGCTCTCCCGAGGTTACCGTTCCCGTCTTGTCGAACACGACGACGCCGGCCGATTCGAGCGTCTGGATGGCGGCCCCATCCCGGATCAGGATTCCGTTCTCGGCTCCGAGGCCGGTGCCGACCATCAGGGCGGTGGGAGTGGCGAGGCCCAGCGCGCAGGGACACGCGATGACGAGGACGGCGAGCGCTGCGAACAGCGCCAGGGACGTGCGCCCGAGGCCGGGCTGCACCCACGGTATGACCCCTGCGGCCCGATCGACCACGGCATGGAACACCCCGGGAAAGACCAGCCAGCCGACCAGCGTCAGGAGCGACACCGTCAGGACGATCGGCACGAAGACGGCGGTGACCCTGTCGGCGAATTCCTGGATCGGGACCTTGCTTCCCTGGGCCCGCTCCACCATCCGGACCACCCCGGCGAGAAAGGTGTCTTCGCCCACCCCCGTGGCTCGAACGTAGAGGATGCCCTGTCGGTTTACGGTCGATCCGATGACCCGATCACCCGCCGTCTTGTCCACCGGCATCGATTCGCCCGTTGCCAGGGACTCATCCACCGCGCTGTCTCCCGACTCTACGACCCCGTCGGTCGGAATCTTCTCCCCCGGCCGCACCACCATCCGGTCGCCCACGACCACCGAGGCGATCGGTACCTCCATCTCCTGCCCGTCCCGCAGGACGCTGGCGGTCCGGGCCTCCAGCGACAGCAGCCTCTGGATCGCGGCGGAGGTGCGACCGCGGGCCTTGGTCTCCACGTACCGTCCGGTGAGGTGGATCGCCATGATCATGGCGCCGACGCCCGCGTAGTTCATGATCATGGGGCCGGCGCCGAAGTAATGCGGAAGCCCTCCGAGTCCGGTCAGCACGGCCGCGCCGCTTCCGAGAGCGATCAGGCTGTCCATGTTGGGGCGCCGGCCCGCGAGGGCCCTGAGGCCGCTGGCCATTGTCTCGCGACCGGGCCCCGCGAGCACGGGGAGCGCGAGGATCACCAGGCCGATCTGAAACGTCAGTGCGTTGGGCCACGGGGTGCCCGCCACCATTTCCGGGACCATCCAGACCATGATCGGGACCGTCAGCGCCCAGGCCGTGATCATCCGGCTGCGGGCCCGGCCCGTCTTCTCCTCGTCCCGGCGCAGACGCTCCCGCTCGCGCTCCGCCCGGCTCACGAGAGGATCTCGGGCCACCAGCCTGTATCCGGCTTCGGCCACGGCGCGCTCGAGGTCCTCGAAGGAGACGTCGTCATCCACGAAGCGCACGGTGGCAGTTTCGGCCGGAAGGCTGACGGCCGCCTCGACTCCATCGAGCCGGTTCAGTGCCCTCTCGACGGCCGCGCTGCACGCACCGCAATGCATGCCCTCGACGGGGTAGACCTCGACGACCTGACCGGTGGCGGCCACTTCGCCAATTCGCGCTTCTGAGTCTCGCATCGTTTTTCCTGGCCTCGGACTTTCGTGTCGGCCTCGAGCAAGTTCGCGGCCCGACCCGATGCCGTCAGGTGAATGGTACCCGGGCGGGTTCCACCGGGACACCGTCGACGTTAGACTCATGGCATGTTCAGAAAGCTCAAGGATGCCATCGAGTCCGCCCTGGATGCTCTGGAAGGCCGATCCGGGGACTCGACGCGGGAAGACGTCGCGAAGCTCCTGGAAGGGATGCGGGAGGAGCTGATCGAGACGAAGGCACGGATCCCGGTGCTCGAGGACGGGCTCGCCAAGCTTCGCCTCGCCCACCAGCGAGAGGTCGCGCAGGCGGATGACTGCCACAGGCGGGCGGTCCAGGCCCAGAAGATAGACGATCAGGAGACGGTCGAGGTAGCGCTGCGCTTCGAGGCGAAGCACCGGGTGGCGGTGGACGTGTGGGTCCAGAAGATCGAGGCCGCCGAGGCCGAGCTGGCGATGCAGCGGCAGACCGTCGCCGAGATGACGGAGCAGTTCAAGGAGGCGCGGGCCAGGAAGGACGTGCTCGAGATCCAGGCCCGTCGGGCGGGGTCCACCGATCGCTTACGCGGTGGTGGCCGCTCGAGCGTCGACGAGTTCGACCGTCTGGCGAACGAGATCGAGCGTGAAGATGACCTGGGTGCGGCCAGCCGTTCGGTGGAAGACGACCTCGGAGGTGAGTCGGCGTCCGGGGCCGGCGACAGGTCGGTGGGTCTGTCCAAAGAAGAGCTCGCGGAGCTGCAGCTCGAGGAGCTCTGGCGCGCCGGCGACGACGTGTTCAACGAGTCGCTGGCCACGTTCGTCGGACGCACGGCTGGCCTGGCGTTCCTGGAAGCCGAGTTCGGCGAGGACGCCGACGTGGTCCGCCGGGTGATCGAGGACCAGGCGGACCGCGATCGTCTCAACGCGTTTCTGCAGGAGCTGATCGACGAGTTGACCGTGCTGTACGCGAGCGGACACTCGGCGGACGAGAAGATCGC
>Ga0210099_1000296_pt1 | contig 17370 bp, 14 predicted proteins | sample Joice_ThreeSqA_D_4_FD_184872 | JGI IMG/M metagenome (GOLD analysis project Ga0210099, IMG submission 184872) | Wetland microbial communities from San Francisco Bay, California, USA, that impact long-term carbon sequestration - Joice_ThreeSqA_D2... | ecosystem: Environmental > Aquatic > Marine >...
ATCATCGGAAAGGACGGCAAGGTGTTGCAGCAATTACCGCAACATCAGGAAGCCGTGCTGCTTGGCATGGCGCAGGGTTATACAGGCAGTACACCTTATGTGCGATGGGGGAATTCCGGTGTTATGCTGCTGATCGCAGCTATGCTGACCTACGTGTGGGTACAGCGTGCATCAACCTTCCGGACAATGGCGGGAAGGTCAAAATGAGAGAATATCGGTGATCTGGGTCTGTTACATCCTGCGCTGTGCAGACGAGACGCTCTACACCGGTATATCCAATAACCTGGAAAAACGTCTCATTGCGCATAACGATGGGACTGCAGCCAAGTACACTCGACCCAGGGGCCCTGTTGAATTGGTATATATGGAAAAATGCGCTGGCAGATCTGCCGCATTGAAGCGCGAGATTGCTATCAAGAATCTGACGCGTGTGGAGAAAATCAGGTTGATTAGATCGTGCGGCATAGGGGCTGCCCATGCCCGGCTTGCAACATCCTCAAACTGAGTCCAACCTTTCGTTATTCTGCCAGCCAATAACAGGATAGCGGCTCGATGACGACAGTTTCATTTTCCGCTGCTATGCGCATACCCGAACACAGGTCTTTCATGCTGTCTTGCTGGAAGAAGCCATAGGACTTTAGCACACCCACATGCAGTGCCTGCGGATCCACGTTGAAATTGCCGATTACCAGTACTTTGTCGTGGCCGTTCTGCAGATCAGTGCGGGTAAATACCAGCAGGTTGATATTATCTACCGATAGCAACAGGCGATTGTCAAAATCAGCGAACGCGGGTATCGCTTTACGCAGTGCAATCATCTTTTTCAGCGAGTTGAATATACGGTGTTCAACCGTGCCGGATTGATGACGTTTCTCGGCTTTGTTCCAATCGAAGTGCGAGCGATGTGCCCATCGATTGTCGTCGCGCTTGGCTGGGTCGGCAAGATATTCCAGACTGTTTAGCATGCCGATCGCATCGCCATAATAGAGCAGCGGGATCCCGCCGAATGACAGGATCATGCTATGCAGAAGCAATATTGTTTTGATCGCTGCGTCGATGGCTTTCTCATCGTGGATCTCTATTGCAGCTTCGAGCCCGACAAGTGAGGCGAGCGAGCCGGAGATGCGCGCATCTCCTGTCTTGGGGTTCTCGCCGAACGGCAGACCTCTGGCCAGCGAACTCGGAAACTTGCCGGTGAAGTAATCGACCAGGAAACGGCGGTGCTGGAACGGGTCATAACCGGACAGTACGGCATCGTTATCGGCGAAACCCAAACCGATGTCGTCGTGGCAACGAACATAGTTGAGCCAAGTCGCCCGTTCCAGTTTGTTCGGAAGGCTCTTTACTCCGCGGTTGAGCAGGTTCGCGTTCTTCGTTGCTACTGCATCCCAGAGCAATGACATGAACGTGGCGTTGTAGGCGATCTCGCACTCCTTGGCGTTGATAGCGTCGTCACCAAAATACTTGGTGACCTCACCCGGAGAGACGATGGCCTCCGCGATGAATAGTACACCCGGTGCCGTCACCTGGCAGCAGTCTTTCATCAGTTGCAACAGCAGATGTGCTTCCCGCTCGTTCTGGCAGGTGCTGCCTATTTTCTTCCACAGGAACGCTACTGCATCAAGTCTCAGGATGTCCGCGCCCTTGTTAGCCCAGAACAGGATGATCTCGATCATTTCGATCAACACCGCAGGGTTGCGATAGTTCAGATCCCACTGGTAGTTGTTGAACACTGTCATCACCCACTTGCCCATCTGTTCATCCCAGGTAAAGTTGCCGGGCGAAGTGGCAGGGAAGATCTCCGGCATGGATTTTTCATAGGCATCCGGAAATTCGCGGTCGTCGAATACATAGAAGTAATCCTGATATTTCTTCTCGCCTTTGCGTGCCCTTTGTGCCCACTCGTGTTCATTGGAAGTGTGATTGACTACGACATCGAGCACCAGCAGCATCTCGCGTTTCTTCAGTGAATCGGCCAGATGCACCACATCTTCCGTTGTTCCGAAACGTGGATCCACCCCGCAGAAATCACGCACTGCATAGCCGCCGTCGCTGTTGTCCGGCGGGCAATCGAGTATGGGCATGATGTGCAGCATGTTTATACCCAGTTCCTGCAAGTAGGGAAGTTTCTCTCGCAAACCACTCAAGTCGCCTGCGAAGCGATCGCAGTACAGTGCCATGCCGACCCATTTCTGGCTCAGGAACCAGTTGTAATCTCTTTCGCGTACCAGATCCGATTTTCGCAGATGCGGTGCTCTCTCGATGTAGCGCAGCGCGAGCGTCTCGACCAGGCTGATCATCTGCTCCTTGAAATCAGGGCGATCGCCATATAGATGGAAGAATAAGGAATGGATGGCGTAAAAGTTCGCACCGAGACGGGTGTAAAAATGTCGCAAACGATAGTTCCCGATCTCGGGGTTCAGTTCGATCAGTATTTCATTCAGCAGTGCGTGTGAAGCTTGTTCGTACATGACCAGCCTTTATCTGTTGTTCAACTCTGCTCGCGCAACCATGCATCCACCTCAGGCAGATAGTGTGAGACCCCTTCAAGGATGCCGGCGCTGTAATTCCCGTTCAACCCGAGATAACCACCCCTGGCTACATAAAAAGTGTCCTTGTTTGCATCGGCCGACTGGCTTCTAACCTCTGCGCCCGCATTAGCCACCAGCACGGAGGGAATGTCGCTCAAAAGTACATCCAGATCGTTGCCGCTATCTCCGGCAAATACCGTGTTTTCGCGGTTGAAGCCATTTTGTTGCATCAGAAATCGGATTGCATGCAGTTTGTTTGCGCTGGCAGGCAATACGTCCAGCAAGCCGAGCCCGGCCGCTTCATCGATGCTCCAGATCAGGTTTGCTTTGATACCAGCTTGCTTTAGCCGCACATCCATTTCGGCGATCAGCTCTTGCGCGTCCGTCTCAAGCGGAATGTAGAAACTGAGCTTGTAACGGTTCTGCTTTTCCTTTTCCTGCAATTTCAGTGCAGGATATACGTTCAACAACTGGTATACATGGTCATGTTTTAACCCATGCCAGTCCGGTGCGATCTGCATATCCCATTCATCCAACCGTCTCCATCCGTCTGCGCCGATGTGATAGATGGCGGTGCCCACATCGGCGATGATGAAATCAGGCTGCGGCAAATCAAAATCAGCGATGGCCTGCTCTACCAGTGCGAGATGCCTGCCGGTCACATAGGCGAGCGTGGACTCCTTGCGATCCACCAATTGTTTGAACAATACTTTTGCCGAGGGTGATTCGGGCTGCATGCCGTTCGGTATCAGCGTCCGGTCAAGGTCGGTGCAAAGCAGGAATCGCCTCATGATGTCGCGACACCCTGATCACTTGAAAAGAATTTGTAGTAGTCCATCGCTTCCAGAATGCCGGCAGCAAATTGCTTCTTGGCAAAGTAAATATTATCGACGCTGGGCAGATCCGATAATTCGGCAAGATGGCGATTATCCACGACCACTCCCAGCGTGTTGCCACGCAACATGTCGGCGTCAGCGCCGGTGACACCCGCAACCAGGGTGTTCTTCAGCGGGAAACCGAGCTGTTCCGCGCACCAGCGCAGAGCGAGACCTTTTGACGCGCGGACCGGAAGCACATCAAGGAATTGTCCGAAAGAAAAAACGGCATTGACCGCCTGCTCGTTGCGCAACAGTGCCTGGCGGATATCCTGAATATTAGCCACTTTGGGGTCGATGTAATAACTGATCTTGAAATCGCTTTGTTGATTTTTTGGCTGTAACTCCAGTCCGGGTATTTCTTTGAGGATGTCGCGTATCGCAAGCGGATTCCAATGGTGATTGATATGGCGTTCCCAAACAGCAGACTTGGTCAGGTTGGGCGCATAGTGGATTTCTGTTCCTTGTCCTGAAATCAGCACGTCGGGTTGGGGGATATTGTATTGTCGAAGGGTGGATAGCGCGTCATCCAGCCGGCGGCCCGTCGCGATGCCGAAAATGATCGATTTGTGGTGCGCTTGCATGGTTTGCAGTAGTTCCGTCAATGACTCACGTTCACCTATCAGGTTCAGATCAAGACCGGCAAATATCGCACGGTCGCGGAACACGCTCGGACGACGGCTCGGTTTCGCTCTGGGTATGGGCTCGGTCTTCTCGACCAGGGGTCGGATGACAGAAATATATTTTTCAACGTGCGCTTGCCACGAATAGTGCAGGCGCACGCCCTGAATGCCGTACTTTGCCAAACGAAGCCATTCCTTTTTGTCGGTCAGGATCTTGAGCAAGGTTTCTGCCATTGCCATCTTGTCGAGCGGGTTGATCAAGAGACCATTCTGGCAATTTCTGATGATATCTATCGGACCGCCGTCCTCGGTAGCAACGATCGGCAGTCCGCAGGCAGCTGCCTCGATCAGAGTCAGTCCGAAAGGTTCAGTCAAAGCAGGATTCACAAATACGCCACGGGAAGCGGCCGCAAGGCGATAAAATACGGGAACCTCCTCCGGTTTGTGATGCTTCGGATACGCCACTTTTCCGTACAGGTCATATTTGTCGATTGCCAGCAAAATCTGGTTCAGGACAGTCTTCGAAACGTTTTCCATGTCCTGGATATCATTGCGGTTGCCTGCCACGATCACCAGATTGGCTACTTGTTGCAATTGTGGAGATTCACCATAGGCTTCGATCAATGAAACGATGTTCTTTCTCGGATCCGGGCGAGACAGCGCAAGAATGAACGGCTTGCCGGGCTGCGTCAGGAAACGATTAAGTTCATCGGCTACCTCGCTGTTTTTTTCGCTTCCCTGAGAAGGAAAGAATTTGTCCAGATCGGTGCCGGGAGGAATCACGCGCATTCGCTCGGGTTGGTAGAAATCATAGAGACCGTATTGCTGTTCAATTTCCTGCTGTGTGCTGGTAATGACGCGCTCTGCTACACCCAGCGTCTTTTCTTCAGCCTCGATGCGGCGAGTGATGTTGTAGGTAGATTCGATCTCGCTGCGATTGATGCCGCTGGCCAGCAATTGCTTGCGCTTGTTACGGCCCAGGGAGTGGCCGGTATGAACCAGCGGAATGCCCAGTTGGTGTGAAAGCCGGGAGCCCACATATCCGGCATCTGCGTAATGGCTGTGTATGACATCGGGGATGCGCCCCTGGCTCTTGAGATAAGCGAGGGCATTGTCGGCAAAACTGTCGAGCGAATCCCACAGCAGTTCCTTGCTGAGATATTTTTGTGGTCCGCATTCGATGCGCACTATGCTCGCTTTTTCGGCAAGCAACTCGAATGGTTCCGCGTAATCAGGGCTGATTTGACTGTCTATGACGCGCCGTGTCAGCAATATTACTTTATCGATATCGTCGCGTTCACCCATGGCGCGGGCAAGTTCAACGACGTATTTGGTTTGACCGCCAGTATCCGCATCGCGACCCAATTCAAGGTCATGGCCGCGGATCAACCCATGTAAACTGATCAATACAATGAACAGCGGGTGTCCGGGTTCAGTAGGTTGCCTTTTCAAATCCCCACTCCTGAATGAACGGTTCGTAGAAATCCGCATGATCGGGAATTGCTCCCCGGATTCCACAGATGGCGCCGGCGAATGAGATGGCTCTCTCGAGGGTCTTGTTCATGGGCCATTGCTTCAGTGTTCCCAGGATGCAGACCGCGGCAAAGCCATCGCCGGCCCCGACTGTGTCCACCAGCTTGGTGATTTTTTTCGTAATGCCCGCTTCGATTTTATTGCCATCTTTGTTGATCTGCCATGCCCCCTTGTCACCGCAAGTGATCACAATCTGCTCGATGTTGAACCGATTCATTAAGTCCATGACCTGCTCGTCCGGGTTGCTTCCATGCAATGCGAACATTTCCGCCAAAATTCCCAATTCATCATCATTCAGCTTGACGATATTCGCGAAATCCAGGGATTTCCGGAGAGTATTCTCGTCATACCAGGGCGTACGCAAATTGATATCCAGAAATTTCACTGCTTCAGTGTTATTCAAGAGGGTTTTCAGCGCTTGCCTGGAGACTTCATTCCTTTGCGCCAGCGTGCCGAAATATACCAATGCCGGATGCACCGACTGTACTGTCTTGTGCACGATTTCAGGCAGGATGAAATCGTAGGCTTGTAATGGAAGAATCTCGAAACGGTGGCCGTTTTCCTCGATATGGACCTGAACCCGGCCGGTGGGATGGGAATGATCACATTGGATACCCGTGAGTTGCATATCGCATTGTGTCATCATGTTCAGTACTTCTTCGTGCAAAGCATCGCTGCCCAAACTTGATATCAGTACCGGGTTCTGTCCGAATGCCCTGAGATGTCGTGCAACGTTAAACGGAGCGCCGCCCAACACGGTACGTTCCGGGAACACATCTGCCAGCACCTCACCAAATAGCACGACAGTGTCATTATGGTTGGCGCGATCTCGCGCTAACCCGGATACAGATCGTACGTTTACTGTGCGATGTTTCATCGAGTTTGTCCTATCTTTGTTGCGCACGTTTCGACCGGATAATGATTCCGGGAAGAGAAAAACCGCAAAGACCGTTCGGCTCTATGAACTACCCAGGCCAGACATGTATATGATTGCCATATTGCCTTGCCATGCCGCTAGTCTCGTGAGGACATTGTTGACCAACGCAAAGGAGGGTGATTTGTCCTTGCGAGTAAGACTCATTAAATAGACTTGTGTTGCGCCAGCATATAATATTGTATCAAGGGCCTGTCCTGATAATAAAGTCAGTGCGGCGGTTTTCCTTCCAGCAGCTTTCATCATGGCAGGTGAGCCTCGGTTTTTCCTCACCCAGGCTCACGGTTTCTATTCGGCGGCCGGAGACCCCCATTAATTCGAGAGACTTGCGAACAGCATAAGCACGCTTGCTTCCCAATGACAGGTTATATTCGCCGCTGCCACGTTCGTCTGCATTGCCTTCCAGTACCACGACAACGTTTGTATGTGCCTTCATGAATTCAGCCTGTTGATCGATGATCCCTTGATACTCCGGCTTGACAACGAATTCGTCAAAATCGAAATAGATGCTTTTGTTCTGCAATGCTTGCACCTGTTCTGCCAGTTCGCTGGAAACAACATCTGCTGTAGAAGCGGAGGAGGTTTCGGCAGCCGAACCGGATTGCCCTTGTTTCGCAGACATTTGTTGTGATGATCCCTGCGCAGTGGTTTCCTTGGGGGCGGTGGCGCATGCTGAAAGTATAAGGGAAGCGAGAGTTAATGCAGCCAAGCTTGTTTTCATCGGTGTCTCCAGACTTGAAGTTGGGCATACCAGAGTTGTTACCGGTTCGCAGCACTGCATTATACAGGAAGTCGCAATAGCTCTTAGCTTTGATATGCCATGCCCGGCGAAAAGGTTGGCAATGCTATTCATGACTCGAGTTAGAACCAAACCATGTGAGGTACAATCCGGCTTCAATCAACCAGGGAGGAACTAATGTCCATTACGATTTTAATCATCGGCTTGCTGGTTTTCTTTGCGCATTTTCTGTCGATGCAATTTCGTAGGACCCATATTCCTGACGTATTGGTGCTGGTTATCCTCGGTATCGTGATCGGGCCGATCCTGGGCTTTGTTGCGCCTGCCGACTTTGGCAGGGTCGGTTCCCTGTTTGCCACCATTGCTCTGGTTGTGATTTTGTTTGAAGGTGGTACGACACTGGATATGAATGTGTTAAGCAGATCATTGACGACAACGGGTCTGCTGGCTTTAGCCAGCTTTACCTTGACTACCTCAGTCGTGTCATTGATCGGCATTTATGTGCTTCGTTTGGATATATTGCCTTCCACCCTGCTTGGTCTCATATTGGGCAGCACTTCTCCTGCTGTAGTCATACCAATGGTGAATAGTCTGCGCTTGTCCGAGAAACCCGCCACAGTATTGGTGTTGGAATCGGCGCTGACAGATGTTCTCAGTATCATAGGGGTATTCGCGTTATTGCAGATTCATTTGCATGGGGAAGTCGCCCCCGGCAAGCTGGTCGGTGAAGTGCTGTCGGCGATGATAATCGCGTCCTTTATCGGTGTGCTGGGAGGGATCGGTTGGCTGATGGTGCTGGGCCGGGTGCGCGATTTCCCCAACACCATCTCTTCCACGCTTGCATATGTATTTATCGTCTATGGCCTGACCGAATTGCTGGGATTTTCGGGTGCGATTGCCGCGCTTGCTCTGGGTATAACACTGACCAACTTCGAAAAGTTCGGTTTGCACCGCATTCCGAGTATCGATAGGAACATCGTTCCACTGAACGAGATAGACAAGGCGTTCTACAGCGAGGCTGTTTTTCTTCTGAAAACCTATTTCTTTGTCTATCTCGGTATCTCCATCCAGTTCGGTGAAATAAATCTGGCACTCGCTTCCCTCTCCATTGTGCTGATGGTTTACGCCATACGTTTGGCGCTTACCCGCCTGATCTTTCGCGACGCAAGTTACAGTTTGCGCGATGCAGCCATTACTTCGATGATGGGACCTAAAGGACTTGCGTCCGCCGTGCTGGCCACATTGCCGTTGAAATATGGAGTGCCGGGCGGTGAAATGATCCGTGATGTTACCTATATGGTAGTGGTGATCAGTATCACGTTGACTGCATTGCTGGTGATGTCCTATCCCAGAAAGTTCGCGCAAAACATCTATGCGCATACTTTGAAAAAATCCCTGCCTGCAGAATCGGATAAATAAGTCAGACTACGTCGCTCATTCACTAATTTTTGCTACAAGAAGTTCGACATCTGAAAATTCGCTTAAGTTGGAGATCTGCCGCTAACTGACCGAATGACGGGGGGTAGATATTGCAAGAATTCAAATGCAGCAGCAGTGCGCTGTTCAATTGCGATGATTATTTTGTTCCGGCTTGCTTTTTCTTTTTGGCCGCGTCCTTTTCCTTCTTGACCAGTGATGCAGTGGCGGCAACACTCCGGATCAGGTAACTGCCGATCACACTGTCGAATTCCTGATACACCGGAAGCAATGCCCGTTGCCATGCAGTTCGTTCCCTTTCCGACAGCACATATACTTCGGTGGCATTGTTTGCGGTCACGTTGGCCAGCGCATCATCGTTTGCCTTCTGAGCGAGATCCCGCTCAAAGTCAGTCGCATCCTGCATTGCCCGTGTCAGGGTTTCACGAATATCGTCAGGCAGTTCATCCCAGAACGATTTGTTGACGACGACCGCATAGCCAACATAACCGTGATTTGAAATCGTCAGATGTTTCTGCACCTCATACAATTTCTGTGCCTGGAAGCTTGAAACCGGATTCTCCGCTCCATCCAGAATGCCTTGCTTCAGCGCTATATACAATTCGTTGTCCGGCATTTCTTCCGGGTTAGCACCAAGGGCCTTGATCTGTGATTCAAGAACCTTGGACGTGTGGATGCGAATCTTCAGTCCTTTCAAATCAGCTACCGTGTGCATGGCCTGGTTCGAACTCATCTGCTTGAAACCGTTGTCCCAATAGGCCAGCCCGGCCAAACCCCTGGCGGAGAGTTTTCTGAACAGGTTTTTACCGATTCTCCCATCTGTGACCCGGTGCAGGATATCCTCGCTGGGAAATATATAGGGCAGGTCAAACAAGTCGAACACGTGCAAGCCCATCGCCCCGAATACCGATAAGGACGGTACCACCATTTGAACCGCACCGTTCTGCAGAGCCTCGATCTCCTCGTGAACATTGTAGAGTTGGCTATCAGGATAGACCTCGACCCTGACGCGGCCATTGGTGCCCTGCTCCGCCAGTTGCTTGAACCTTTCCGCTGCCTGGCCCCTGGGTGTATCGGCTGCGTCCACGAGATTGAACTTGATTACGATTTGACCCTCGGCATGGGTAACACCGCTGATTGCAAGTGCAAGAATAAATATCATCGTGGTACGTAACTTCATGTTCACCTCATAAAAATGGACTATGGAGAATGGAATATGGTGGAATACCCTTGTACAGCTGAAGTTGCGATAACCAATCAACCGTAAGATGCTGATAGATGGAATATACAAGAGACAGGCGACGAATACCACAATCAGGCAAAGTCCAATCATTCTGGGCCGGCTGACATGATGTACTGACGGCGAGAGCGGAAAACCAGTAAAATGCGCACCTTTGCAACCGCCTGGAACACCAGATGATTAACCTTGGTTCCGACATTACGTCCGCAAACGGACATGAGTCTTCACCGAAAGTCGGCCGCAGACCGACTTTTCAGCAAATCATTCTGTCGCTCCAGAATTATTGGGACAAGCAGGGTTGCGCGGTCCTGCAACCCTATGACATGGAAGTCGGGGCAGGTACATCACACACAGCAACCTTTTTGCGGGCTCTGGGCCCCGAGCCATGGAAAGCCGCTTATGTGCAACCGTCTCGCCGTCCCAGGGACGGCCGCTACGGAGAGAATCCCAATCGTTTGCAGCATTATTACCAGTTTCAGGTCGTCCTGAAACCGTCGCCGACCAACATCATCGACTTGTACCTTGGATCACTGGTAGCGCTGGGTTTTGACCTCAAGCAGAACGATATCCGCTTTGTCGAGGACGATTGGGAAAACCCCACGCTGGGTGCCTGGGGTTTGGGCTGGGAAGTCTGGTTGAACGGCATGGAAGTGACGCAGTTCACTTATTTTCAGCAGGTCGGCGGTATCGACTGCAAGCCGATCACCGGCGAGATCACCTACGGATTGGAACGCCTTGCGATGTATCTGCAGGGGGTGGAAAACGTATTTGATCTGAACTGGACCGAGGGCGTCACTTACCGCGACGTGTATCACCAGAACGAAGTGGAGCAATCCGCATACAACTTCGAGCACAGCGATGTGGAATTCCTGCTTGAGGCGTTCGGCAGCCATGAGAAGCAGGCCAAATATCTGATGGAACAACAACTGGCATTGCCCGCTTACGAACAAGTGCTCAAGGCGGCACACACCTTTAATCTGCTGGATGCGCGCGGCGCGATCAGCGTGACCGAGCGTGCTGCTTATATCGGGCGCATCCGCAACTTGGCGCGCAGTGTCGCGCAGAGCTATTTCGACAGCCGTGCCCGTCTGGGTTTTCCGATGGCACCTAGGGAATGGGCTGAAGATGTATTGGGCAGGATTGAAAAGGCGGCAGTATGAGCACAAAGAATCTGCTGGTCGAATTGTTTGTCGAGGAGTTACCGCCGAAATCACTTGACTTACTTGCAATGAATTTTTCGGGCAGTATTCAAAAAAGTCTAAGTAAACGCGGTTTTCTTCAAGACACAAGCGATATGAGGGAATTTGCTTCTCCTCGCCGACTTGCTGTGCAATTAACTAATGTGGCAAGCACAACACCAGATCAAGTTTATAAACAAAGATTGCTTCCTGTTTCAATTGGGTTGGATGCTGAAGGCAAGCCAACACAAGCGCTACTTAAAAAATTAGGTTCAATAGATTCTGATGCTGATTATAAAAAATTATGCCGTGAAAGTGATGGCAAGCAAAATTTTTTAGTATATGAAGGTGTGCGGCCTGGACTGATTTTGGCAGCTGCTTTGCAAAGTGCTATTAGTGATGCAATCGATAATTTACCAATCCAAAAAGTTATGACTTATCCGAATCCGTCTGGTGATGGCTGGGCAACTGTAGGCTTTGTGCGACCTGCGCACAGCCTGGTTGCGTTGCATGGCTCGGACATTGTGCCGGTTAGCATACTTGGCCTGAGCGCGGGACGCGAGACTCACGGCCATCGCTTCGAGGCCAGTGTTGCAAAGGTGACGCTGAAGGATGCCGATAGCTACGAGCAGCAACTGGAAACCGAAGGCGCGGTGATTGCCAGTTTTACCGCTCGTCGCGACGAGATATTGAAACAAATAACCGATGCCGCTGTCAGGGAAAAGCTCACACCGGTAGGAGACGATGATTTATTGAATGAAGTGACCGCGCTGGTCGAGCGTCCCAATGTGCTGGTTGGGAAATTCGAACAAGAGTTTCTGGAGGTACCCCAGGAATGCCTGATCCTGACGATGAAGGCTAACCAGAAATACTTTCCACTGTTGGACAGCAAAGGCAAGCTGACCAATAAATTTCTGATCGTCTCCAACATCCGCCCGGCGGATGCCAGCCTTGTGATCGGTGGCAATGAGCGAGTGGTTCGTCCGCGACTTGCGGATGCGAAATTCTTCTTCGACCAGGATCGCAAAAAGACTCTGGCCTCACGCGTGGAAGGCCTGCGGAAGGTGGTGTACCACAATAAACTCGGTACTCAAGCGGATCGCGTTGAGCGGGTGTGGGCGATCGCACAGTCGATCGGTTTGAAACTGGGTGGAGACAAACTTGCCGCGCAGGCTGGAGAAGCTGCGATGCTGGCCAAGGCCGATCTGCTTACTGATATGGTGGGTGAATTCCCTGAATTGCAAGGCATCATGGGGCGTTATTACGCCAAGCATGACGGGCACTCTGACGACATCGCCTACGCTATAGAGGACCATTACAAGCCACGCTTTGCCGGCGATGATTTGCCCCGCAACATGACCGGTGTATGTGTCGCTCTTGCCGACAAGCTGGAAACCCTGTTTGGCATGTTCGCAATAGGTGAGATCCCGACTGGTGACAAGGATCCCTTCGCATTGCGTCGTCATGCGCTGGGTGTCATCAGGATGCTGATTGAAAATAAATTGCCGCTAGAACTTGGGGACCTCATCGAAAAGACAAGGGAAATATTCGGTGAAAAGATATTTGTTTCCGGCGTGCACCCTTCGGTAAAACCTAAAGGTACTTCTGTCGCAGGTTCAATGGGCAACTCAATAAATTCAAAAGCTTCTGAACTGGTTTCTGATTTTATTTTTGAACGGCTAGCCGGAATGCTAAAAGATCAAAGTTATAGTATTCAGGAAGTTGATGCGGTTCTTTCCTTGCGTCCCCAGAAACTAATCGAAGTGACACAAAGGCTTGCTGCAGTACGCGCCTTTTCAGAACTACCTGAAGCCGCCGCACTGGCTGCCGCTAACAAGCGCGTAGGTAACATCCTGAAGAAAGTCGAAGGTGGCGTAAGTGGCGAAGTAAATGCAGATCTGTTAAAGGAAACATCAGAACAATCGTTGCATAATGCATTGAGCCAAATCGCGCCGAAGGCTGATGTTTTATATTCAGCGGGTGAATATACTACATCATTGCAAGCTTTGGCTGGATTGCGCGTTCCGGTGGATGCCTTCTTCGATAGTGTGATGGTGAACACCGAAGATGCTGAACTACGCACCAATCGTCTGGCGTTGCTGTCGCAACTGCATCAGGCGATGAATCGTATCGCGGATCTTTCCAAACTGGCAGCCTGAGGAATTATGGACAAGTCAGCTACGAGCCTTATCATTCTCGATCGCGATGGCGTGATCAATTTCGATTCCGAGCAATTCATCAAGAACCCCGAGGAATGGAAGCCCATTCCCGGCAGTCTGGAAGCGATCGCGCGGCTGAATCAGGCAGGATACCGAGTGGCGGTGGCAACCAATCAGTCCGGGGTGGGGCGGGGATTGTTCGACATGGCAACGCTGAACGCGATACACGACAAGATGCACAAATCCTGTGCTCTTGTCGGAGCGCGCATCGATGCAATATTCTTTTGCCCACACGCTGCTGACGCGAATTGTCTGTGCCGCAAACCCAAAACCGGAATGCTGGAGGAGATCGCGGCTCGCTATAACCTTGGCAGTCTGAAAGATGTGCCCACTGTCGGAGATTCATTGCGCGATTTACAATCTGCCGCCGCGCTGGGTGCAAAACCTAATCTGGTGCTTACCGGCAAAGGTTTGAAAACCCAGGCGGCGGGGGGCATGCCGGAAGGCACACGGGTATTTGCCGATCTTGCTGCGGTGGCTGCCGAACTGATATAAGAATCAATGGAGATATGCTGGTAATACGCTCACTGGTTTTTCTGCTTTTGCAAATCCTTATCACTCCGATATATTCGGTGCTGGCACTGCTGACATTCCCCTTCCGTCCGATCACGCGCTACCGAATCATTTCGCAATGGGCAAAGCTGATGCTGCATTTATTGCGCTTGGTATGCGGAATAAGCCATGAAGTTCGCGGCATTGAAAATCTGCCCAAAGATCCATGCGTCGTGTTGTGTAAACACCAGTCAGCCTGGGAGACGCTTGCATTGCAGAGAATCTTCCCGCCCCAGGTTTGGGTGTTGAAACGCGAATTGCTGTGGATACCTTTTTTTGGTTGGGCGTTGGCGCTCACCAGTCCGATCGCCATCAAGCGCAGTGATGGCAAGGCTGCGATGAGACAATTATTGAAACAGGGTAAACAGAGGATTGCACAAGGCTTTTGCGTGGTGATCTTTCCGGAAGGAACACGTATCCCGTTCGGTCAGCGTGGCAAATACAAGATAGGCGGTGCTTTGTTGGCAGAAAGTTGCGGTGTGCCGGTGGTTCCAGTCGCGCATAATGCCGGCAGATTATGGGGGCGCAATTCGTTCAGCAAGCACCCCGGACTGATCATAATGAGCATTGGAGCACCGATAGCGACCAAAGGCCTCAAAGCTGATGAGATCAATCGACGCGCAGAAGCCTGGATCGAGAACGAAATTCAGCAGCTTCCACATTGATGCTCAAACAACGTCTGAAAAATTTTGTTATCCCGCCCAGCATCGAGCAACGCGCCGCATTGCTCGAGGGCAAGCACATTACCTATACGCTGAAGCGAAGCAGCAGACGGCGTAGCATCGGCTTGCTTATCGACGAGCGCGGACTGACCGTTAGCGTGCCGATGCGCTCTTCGGAGAAGTGGCTGCATAGCGTGTTACAGGAAAAAGCCCGTTGGGTAGTTAAAACACTGGATGGTTGGCAGCAGTGGAATATACCTGCTGAAACCCGCTGGGCTGATGGCGAATCGATCTCCTATTTGGGGGAGTTGCTGAATTTGCGCGTTGTTCCAAGTTTATTTTCTGCTCCCGCGTTGCGGAAGGGCGGGGAATTGTGGATATTCGCCGTCAATGACAGCGATTCGATATTCATCGAGCAAGCGGCGTCATGCTGGTACCGGAATGAGGCAGAACAGTTATTCGCAAAGCGAGTTGCCTATTACGCCCCGTTGCTGAAAGTCGTGCCGAGAGCGGTAAAACTTTCTTCGGCAAAGACACAATGGGGATGTTGCACCGCGCAAGGTATGGTGCATCTGAATCTGCAGCTCATCAAACTGCCATTGCGATTGATCGATTACGTTGTGGTCCATGAACTGGCTCACCTGCGGGAAATGAACCATTCTTCCAGATTCTGGAATGTGGTAAAAATGGCGTGTCCGGATTATGTAGGTTTGCGTAACGAGCTTAAATCGGTGTCTGTGGGCAGCTGATAGGAAAATATTGTATGTTTCAAGACGGAAATGCCCGTATCATCCATTGTTGCTTCTGCTTTTCGGCAATGTTCCATATACTTCATGTCTTTGATTGATAGAATATGTCTGGATTTATCGTGATGAACAAAATGCTGGTTGGATGTTCCGGCAAATTCCGGTATGTATTTTTTGATATGGGGTTTTGTCAAACGGCAATGATGCGCATTTCCTCCGTCAAGAAAAGTAACGGGGTTGTATGAACAGATCGGAAATTCTGCTGAACATAATGCTGGTGATGGCAGCGATTGCATCAATTACCGCGCTCGCGTTTTTTTACCAGAAAACACAGGCTGTCGATCTGCGCGAGCAAAATGAGGTTTTTGATTTGATCAGCGAATTAAGGGTGATCGATAATCGCTGGGACTTCGAAGTGCAACGCGCACGCAATGAAACAGGTGGGGCGCCAACCCAGATTACTGCTGATGCCGGAGATAGGGCTCTGCGCTCCATCACCCGCATCGCACAGCGTACTACGAGCAAGGTTCTGAGAGCCGGACTGACCGATCTTAGAAACGAGATTCAGTTGAAAGCAGAGCTGGTCGAGAAGTTCAAGATTGAAAACAACATTACCAAAGATGCGTTGCAGACAATTCTGAAAGATGCTGCTGAACTTGAAATGCTGGCCCAATCCGTAAAACGGAAAACGAAACCGGCTGAGCTGATTCAGGCGTTGGGTCAATTGGCCGCCATCACACCCCAATACTACATGCAGGCGCTGGATTCCCAACGCATTGCTCTTGAGAAGGCTGTAAACCAGTTGCGCGCCGCTCCCGAAGTTTGGCGGGACAAGGCTGACCAGATAGAGAGGTCGGTATTGAACATGTTGGCCCATCGACCGATCGAACAGGAATTATATGAAAAACTGGGGGTGTTAACTTCTGGCCCACGTCTGGTCAGTATGGCTTTGGCTTACAACAACGAACTGGAAGTCATCTTTGAAGAAAAGGAACGTTACCGTATTTACCTGATTTATTACTCGGGTGCTTTATTGATTTTGCTCGCCTATCTGGGATTCAAGATCAAAGCGGCGAATCAAAGGCTGGAACATCGCGTTTTGGAGCGGACGCATGAATTGTCAGAGGCTATGAAGCACCTGAGGGAATCCGAGGCGCAACTGATACAGTCTGAAAAGATGTCGTCCCTGGGGCAAATGGTTGCCGGAGTCGCTCATGAGATCAATACTCCGCTGGCATATGTCAAAAACAGTCTGGGAGCGGTTTCGGAGCAACTTCCCAGTATCAGCAGCACGCTGGAGCATTGTGAAAAACTGGTCACATTGCTGAAAGCCGGAGACAAGCCCGATGAGCTTTCCCGGGAGTTTGCACAGTCCTCATCGCTTATCGCGCAACTTCGCAAGCAGCATGTCCTCGAGGAACTGGGCGGGTTGGTCAATGATGGCTTGTACGGTACGGGACAAGTCGCGGAAATCGTCGGAAACCTGAAGAATTTCAGCCGCATCGATCGCAGCAAGGTGACCAGTTTTAACCTGAATGAAGGACTTGAAAACACCTTGTTGCTGGCAAAGCATCTGCTAAAGACAGTAACAGTTGATAAGCGGTTTGGCGAGATTCCGGCAATTACATGTGCTCCGTCACAGGTCAATCAGGTGTTCCTTAACCTGATCACAAATGCTGCACAGGCTTTGCCAGACGGACGCGGCAAAATCATACTGACTACACACGTTGATGGTGAAGGTGTGGCAGTCGAAGTGGCAGATAACGGCAGCGGTATTCCTCCGGAAGTGATGAAGCATATATTTGACCCGTTTTTTACCACCAAGGAAATCGGCAAAGGCACAGGGCTTGGTCTTTCAATCTCATACAAAATCGTCGAACAGCATGGCGGTCATATCAAGGTCGATTCCAAGGTTGGAGCGGGTACCATATTCACTGTTTGGTTTCCGCTAAAGGCTTCCCAGGAAGCTCAACTTGAAGGGTAATGCTCATTAATGGCTACTCCGAAGAATATCGGTAAATACGAAATTCAGGGTGTGCTGGGTACCGGCGGTATGGGTCTTGTCTACAAAGGCTGGGATCCGTCAATCGCACGCGCTGTG
>Ga0210099_1000298_pt1 | contig 17344 bp, 14 predicted proteins | sample Joice_ThreeSqA_D_4_FD_184872 | JGI IMG/M metagenome (GOLD analysis project Ga0210099, IMG submission 184872) | Wetland microbial communities from San Francisco Bay, California, USA, that impact long-term carbon sequestration - Joice_ThreeSqA_D2... | ecosystem: Environmental > Aquatic > Marine >...
TCCCACCTGATGGAATGTTAATACCATTTCCTATAGAACCAGTAATAGTATTTCCATTAATATTATTAGAGGGCGAGCTAATTGAAATTCCAGAGATATTATTAGATACTATATTATTCCCGCCCGCAGAAGAAAGAGTCAGTCCAAAACCGGAAGAACTATTCAACGATAATGCCTGCACAGTACTAGCACCGGCAGTTATAGTTATTTCGCCAAAAGATCCGCTTGTATTTACTAAAGGAACCCCTGAATATCCATGTTGAGTAGTACCATCCAGAATAACTGATCCTGTAATTACAGGCAATGACGAAGCAGGTACGATATTAAAAGGTCCGTTACCCGGTATATAAAAATAAATTGTCTGAGCTCCGGATAAAGCATTTGCTTCCTGAATAGCAGCTCTTAATGTGGTAGTCCCGTTTCCGGCGTCTGCAAATCCATCTCCGGGATTTGAATCTGGACTATCGCCAAGAGAATTTATTACAAAAAGAGCCGGGTTTTTACTTGGTAATATCTGGTTTATATTTTCAACTTTTAAATGATTCAATGAAGTTGATAAATCAGCCAGATAATTATTAGTAATTGCAGTAAATGACCACTGACCTACTGAGTATTGAGACAGTGAAGAGGGGAAATTTTCCGCTGGATTTCCATTACCACCGGAACCATTAATATTATTATCTCCAAGTGGAGTATTAAATATTCTTATTTCATCAATTAATCCTTTAAAAGCTCCATCGTCAGATTTTCCAACAAATAAACCAACCCCTGATGAATAAGGATTACTTAAAGTATAAGTTGTACTTTGTGCTAAATCTTTATTAAGATAAATTTTTAAGTGTGTGCCGTCATATATTCCAGTCAATTGAACCCATTGAAAAGCGGGGAACTGAGGTGTGACAACAGGTAAACTGTTACCTACGGTGAAATATCCTTTGCTATCCTGAACGTAAAGTGAAAATGAGGTTCCAATTGGATTTACCGATCTGTAAATAATCGGCATTTTAACACCCGTATTTTCACCAATTAAATAAACCCAAGCCTGAACAGTTATAGTATTGTTCGTGGATCCGGCTTTATTAAAATATACAAATCCATTTTGGTTGGCTGTTTCATTAACAGGATCACCATCTAAAACAAATAATCTGCTGTTTGTTCCATTAAATAGAAAGCAGTTATTATCTGAACCTTGTGCAAATACATTCAGGAATGAATTCAGAAATATTGTAATTAGTACTATATGAAAATTCTTTTTTGATAAGTTTATCATTGCGCCCTCTGTATTAGACTAAAAAAGCTGGGAAATTCACTTTTTGAGTAATTTACCAGTGTAATTAATTATTTCTCTTTCAGATAACTTTTAATTTGTGCTTTGAGATGACTGATCTTAATATTTGAACTAGTGATTTTTTCTCCAGTCTTTGAATCATTAATCACACTAATTTTTCCTTCTTCTCCATCAAGGACCTTATACTCTTTATTCTTTTGATCTTTTTTAAGAAATACCAACACCTGTTCATCATTTGTAAATCTCGGCATATGTGAATACAACTCTCCGACATCGCCAACTTCACCACCGGGATAAACAACTTCAACAGAGTTTACATTGTTGTTTCCTTTAAGGTATTCATCCACCTGTAAAGTCGCTTTTGTATAAATCCTTGTTTTGTTTTCATTCCAGCTGGAATTTTGTTTAGTGACTTTACCAGTAAGGATAACATCCGCTCCTTTCGAGAGTTTTTTTATCACAGCCATTTCATTTTGTGCTAGTGAAGAAAAAAGAAATCCTCCAAAAAATAGGATGAGTATCAGCAACATTTTTGAGTTTAGCATTCTTTATACTCCATACTTATATTATTTATAATTTCTTTTCTGATGAGATTAAAAAAGTGATAAGGATAACTAATATGATAACACTTCAACAACATACTATAATCTTGGTTATCTTATTATTCGCCATTTCATTGTTGATAAATGACAAAAGTTGATAATTATTATTTATTTGCAAGGAACACGCTTAGATTATTGAATTATAAACCAAAAGTCAACAAAATAGTGCATTATAAAAATAAATATTTTTGTATTTCTTCTTGTCTTCGTCAGTTTAGTGTGGTTAAAAATACAATGTTGATATAAAAAGGGTTAGGACTTTTTGTGCAATCTTTAGGACTTTTATTGCATATTTAGACTGTTCTGTATTTAATAAATAATATTCAATTAAATGAATTATTATTATAATTATGTATTAATAGAGTGTAAGATTATTAGGAGTGAATTACAACTCTGAAGATCATATCTGATTATAATCTTTTTTGAAAAGGTTTTTATAAAGATGCTGACTTAAAGAAAACTATAAAGTTTGTATTCAAACCGCATTGTTTTTATTTATTCTTAAGACTAAATTCAAAATAAATTTATAATTCTTTTTCACATTCTAATATAGGTGCGCTATGCTAAAGACCTCTTTCTATTCATTCTTTTTTGTTATTCTATTTTCTTATCTCTCATTTGCACAAATGCCTGATAAATTTACAAACTTGCAAGTGTTCCCAAAAGATATTTCCAAAGAAGAACTTGGCGGAATAATGAGGTCCTTTACAGGTGCACTTGGTGTGAGATGTTCTTTTTGTCACGTGGAAGTGGAGGGGCAGCCGAATGATTTTGCTTCTGATTTGAAATCGGCGAAACAAAAAGCAAGAATTATGATTAAAATGACTGGAGATATAAATAACAAATATCTTTCTGATCTTAAAGAATTCAGTGACAATGTTCTTGAAGTTAAATGTGTTACCTGCCACAGAGGTGTACACGAACCGGAACCGTTAGACGAAATCCTTTTTAAAGTCGTGAAAAGAAAAGGACTCGAGGAAGCTATTTCAACGTACCATGATTTGTACGATAAATATTACGGTGGCTTTTCTTACGATTTTAAAGACCAGTCATTAATCGCTTTATCAAGAAAACTTACTGATGAAAAAATGTATGATGAAGCGATTGCATTTTCCAATATCAATTTAGAAAAATATCCCAAATCAGGGGGAGCATATCTCGGTTTAGCCCAGGCGTATGAAGGTAAGGGTGATATTGAAAACGCTATTACGAATTATAAGAAGGCAGAAGAATTTATGCCGTGGGCAGGTTTCATAAAAAAGAAACTTGAGGAATTACAAAAACAATAAATAAATAAGCCTTTTAACTTATTTTTCTGGCAGAATTGATTCATAAATTCTGCCATTTTGATTATTATTACAACTTATTCCGGGCAATTTATTAAGATGTCACAAAGCTCAAAAAAGAATCGTATAATATTTATAGACCTGATGCGTGCATTCGCAGTGCTGATGATGGTACAGGGACATACCGTGGATGTTCTTCTTGCACCTGATCACAGAACTATGGATTCACCGTTTTTTGCAGCGTGGCTCTTTATGCGCGGAATGACTGCTCCAATTTTCATGTTTACAGCGGGAACTGTTTTCACTTATCTTTTTAGATTGGCAGATGAACCATTCAGAACTAACACAAGAGTAAAAAAAGGAATAAAGAGATTTCTTCTTCTTGTCGGCTTGGGCTATCTTTTAAGATATCCAAGTGCATCGTTATTTGATTTCTCTGCTGTAACAGATCAAAGCTGGCAAACATTTATCCAGGTAGATGTTTTACACCTTATCGGGTTCGGAGTTTTGTTCCTCGTTCTCTCCGCTTATGTTGCCGAGAAGACCAAGCGTTCCGACTATACTGTCTTTGGTTTGATAAGTTTATTCTTCTTCATACTTTATCCTTTTGTTACAAATATAAACTGGGCGACTATTCTTCCCTTGCCAATTGCAGGTTATTTTTATGGTGGAACCGGCTCGCTTTTTCCACTTTTTCCCTGGGCAGGATATGTTGTATGCGGAGGGATTCTCGGTAGTTATCTTGCAAAGAATCCTCTTATTTTTAAAACCCAAAGATTTAGCAAAACGCTTGCAATTTGGGGAATGCTTTTCATAATTCTTTTCTTTGTAATCAATTTGATTGAAAAAGAATTTTATAACGATCCGAATTTGTATGACTCATATTACGGAATAATTTGCCTGCGTATAGGATTTGTTCTTATGTTAAATGGCTTGATTTCTTTCCTATCGATAAAAATAGATACGATACCGAGAATAATAATTTTAATCGGAAGGAACACTTTAGTAATTTATGTTGTTCATCTTATGATATTGTACGGCAGTGCATGGAACCCGGGATTGATTGCTGCATTCGGTCAGAGTTTAGATGTCTTTAACACAGTTGGAACTGCACTTATAATGATTACATTAATGGTCAGTATGGTTGCAATTATCCATAAGTTGAAATTAAAAACCAAAGAGCTTGTTACTTAAAAAATTATGGCTAAATCCAGTGCACTTAGCGGAGAAGTAAATGTTGATGAGAAGCAGTATGAGCAAACTCTCCGGCCAATGGCTCTTAAAGAATTTGCGGGGCAAAATAAAATTACCAGCAACCTTAATGTTTTTATATCTGCTGCTAACAAGCGGAAGGATTCTTTAGACCATGTCCTTTTAACAGGCCCACCCGGACTTGGAAAAACCACTCTCGCTTATATTATTGCAAATGAAATGGGAGTTAAGCTTAAAATTACTTCGGGACCTGTGTTGGAAAAAGCAGGAGATCTTGCAGGAATTTTAACAAACCTCGAAGAAAAATCTGTCCTTTTTATTGATGAGATACACCGCTTAAGTCCGGTAATTGAAGAATATCTTTATTCTGCAATGGAAGATTATAAGCTTGATATTATGATTGACAGCGGACCTAATGCAAGATCAGTTCAAATAAGTTTGCCGAAGTACACTTTAATTGGAGCAACAACACGCGAAGGGATGCTTACTTCACCTTTAAGAGACAGGTTCGGAATTAAATTCCGTTTGGATTATTATGATGCCGAAACGCTCGAAAGTATAGTCACACGTTCAGCGAAAATTCTAAATATAAAAATTAATAAAGACGCTGCTTTTGAAATAGCAAAACGTTCCCGCGGAACCCCGCGAATTTCAAACAGGCTGCTTAAAAGAACGCGCGACTTTGCTGACTTTGAAGACAAGAAAGCTATTGATATTGATATCTCTAAAAAAGCTCTTAAAGCTCTTGATGTTGATGAATTCGGACTCGATGAAATGGATAAAGATATTATTCTTACGATTATTGAAAAGTATGGCGGCGGACCCGTTGGTCTTGGAACTCTTGCCGTTGCAGTTAATGAAGATCCCGGAACTATTGAAGAAGTTTATGAACCTTTTCTTATCCAGCAGGGATTTATTCACAGAACACCTCGAGGCAGAGAAGCTACGGATTTAGCTTACAAACGATTTGGAAAATCGAGATTTAAAAGTAAAACAGATTCACTTTTTGATTAGTCATCCTTTCTAAAATACAATTTAATGCAAGATTACATCAAGCTAGTTCTCATCATTTTTTTTCTTTCTTCTTTGAGCTTTTCTCAAAGCAACTTATTCGTTCCGAGAAATGTGCAGGCAGCTTATGATAAGGAGACAAGATCATCTGATGGCGAACCCGGCAAAAATTATTGGCAAAATTCTGCCGATTATAAAATCAAAGTAAATGTCGAACCTAAAACCCGACTGGTAAAGGGAAGCGAGAAGATAGTTTATTATAATAATAGTCCCGACACACTCTATGAAATTGTATTTAATTTAATTCAGGATTTAAATAAACCAGAGACTGAACGCAATGTTCCAATTACAAAAGATGCTTTTACAAATGGTGTAGAGATTGAAAAATTAATTATTAATAATTTTGATATAGATCCAAACAACAAAGATTTTGTTATAAGAGAAAATACTTTGATGACAATCTTTCTTTATGAACCTTTGTTTCCTGATTCTCAAATGAGCTTCGATATCAATTGGAACTTTATAATTCCCTGGGGGGAACATAATCAGAGAATGGGGGCATATGATTCAACTTCATTTTTTGTAGCATATTGGTACCCGCAAATTGCTGTTTATGATGATATAGATGGTTGGGATAAACTTGCCCACAATGGTGAACAGGAATTTTATAACGACTATTCAAATTATGATATTGAAATAAGCGTTCCGAATACATTTGCTGTTTGGGCAACAGGAATTCTTCAAAATCCTGGGAAAGTTCTTATGCCTGAATATCTCGAGAGATATAATGACGCTCACACTTCCGACTCAGTTGTGAACATTATAGCTGAGGATGACCTTAAATCGGGAGAAATATTTAAGCAAGATTCCGAATTAAATACATGGAAATACAAAGTAAATAACATAACTGATTTTGCATTTGGAATGAGTGATCATTATTTGTGGGATGCGACCAGTATTGCTCCGGATAGAAATTCAGATAGAAGAACTTATGTTGCTGCAGTTTATAAAGAAGAATCAAAAGATTTTTATGAGGTAGCCGATATAGCAAGAAAAGCTGTTAATTATTTTTCAAACACTTTGCCCGGAGTACCTTTTCCTTTTCCATCTTTAACTGTTTTTAACGGCAGCAGCCGCGGAATGGAATTTCCGATGATGATAAATGAAGAATCAAATATCATAAGATGGAGGACAGTTGATGTTACTGCTCATGAAACAGCTCATCAGTATTTTCCTTTTTATGTAGGAATAAATGAAGAGAAATATTCTTTTATGGAAGAAGGAATGGCTGAATTTCTTCCATTTGATTTTCAGGCGGAAGAAGGCAAGTATAACCCCAGATATAGAGTAATTAAAGGTTATGAGAGATTTGCAGGCGAAGAAATGGAAATGCCGATGATGATTCCAAATTTCCAGTTACGAGATTTAACGCGGGGATATTCAATTTATTTCCGTCCGGGGTTAGCCTATGATTATTTGCGCGGTGCACTTGGTAAGGAATTATTTGCGAAATGTATGCATGAATATATCAAAAGATGGCATGGAAAACATCCTATTCCTTATGATTTCTTTTTTACATTTAATGAAGTAGCAGGAAAAGATTTAAGCTGGTATTGGAAACCCTGGTTTTTCCAACGTGGTTACCCGGATCTGGCGATAAAAAATGCTTCTTATGATAATGGAGAACTTAAAATCGAAGTTGAGAAAGTTGGAATTATTCCAACCCCGGTTGAATTAGAAATTACTTGTGAGGATAGTTCAGTTATTTATATTAATAAAACAGCAGAAGTCTGGGAAAATGGAGATAGTAAAATAATAATAGATAAAGAAATCAAAGAGAAACCTATCTCGATAATTCTCGGATCAGATAGGGTGCCAGATTCAGACAAAAAGAATAATTACTTTTACTTTACTGCCAAAAACTAATCTGTAATAAAACCGGTTTAAAATAAGAGTTGCGATGTTAAGAATAGATTAATTTTTCTACTTTTCTATTAACTGGTTTGCCAGAAATTAAACTTATTAGCATATTACTCTAACCTTTATCATTTTTCTATGAAAATCTTAAAATACTTTCTTTACCTGCTGCCAATTACCTTATTTGTTATCATTTTATCTGCAAGAGAACTGAATGAGGGAGCTCTTGGCACAAAATATAATCCTATCAAAATGTATTTTACTCCTTCAGTAGATGCCGACAGAATAACAACAAATGCAAAAGTATTAGTAGATTATCTGGAAAAAGAAACCGGCTATTATTATATAACTGCAATACCCGCAAGTTTTGTAGCTATTGTTGAAGCCTTTGGTACAAAGAAGGCAGACATTGCTGGAATGAATACTTTTTCCTATTTAATGGCCAATGAAAAATACGGAGTAGAAGCTAAACTAAGAGTTGTAAGAGAGGATAATCAAACGACTTACAAAGGACAGTTCATAACAAGATTTGATTCTGGAATTCATTCTCTTAGAGATATTGAAGGGAAGAAAATTGCTTATGTCGATCCATCTTCTACTTCAGGTTATATTCTACCTAAAGCAATGCTTGATAGTATGGGAATCAAACCAAGTGAATCTGTTTTTGCTATGAAGCATGATAATGTTGTTATTATGGTTTATCAGAGGCAGGTCGATGTGGGTGCAACTTACTATGCTCCGCCAAAACTAGGGACAGGTCAGATTCTCGATGCACGTATGCGTGTCGAGCAGCAATTTCCTGATATTGAAAAGAAAGTAAAGATTATCGGGTTTACTGAAGATATACCAAATGATCCCTGGGTTTTCAGGAAAGACATGGATGAAAAGATGAAAGACAAAATAATAAAGGCTCTTATTAAATTTGTAGGTACAGATGAAGGTAGGAAAGCCATGTTCGATATTTATGATATTGTCGGACTTATTCCAACAACTGATAAAGATTATGACAAATTAAGAAAGATGCTTAAAGCTCAAGGTATATCTTTTGAAAAACTAGTGAAGAAATGATACTCGAAGTTAAAAAATTACATAAGATTTATAATAACGGAACTCATGCTTTAAAAGGAATTTCCTTTTCAGTTCAGCCAGGCGAGTTTCTTGTAATCATCGGTCTCAGCGGTTCGGGCAAATCAACCCTTCTTAGGTGTATCAACAGGCTAATCGAACCTACGTCGGGGACAGTAAGTTTCCTGGGGAAAAATATTACACATATTAGAGGAGAGGAATTAAGAAAAGTTAAATCGCAGATAGGAATGGTGTTTCAGCAATTTAATCTTATTAAAAGAAGATCAGTTCTTACAAACGTGTTAAGCGGTAAACTCGGGACACTTTCTACATTCAATTCTATTCTCGAGAGATTTGATAAGCAAACAATTGATGAAGCTAACAGGAATCTTGAAACTGTTGGCATTACTGAAAAGGCAAAGTTAAGAGCTGATTCATTAAGTGGAGGACAGCAGCAAAGAGTTGCAATTGCACGAAGTCTTATGCAGAATCCAAAATTGCTCCTTGCAGATGAACCTGTAGCTTCTCTCGATCCGGCAACTTCTAACTCAGTTATGCACTATTTTGAAAAGATCAATAAAGATCTTGGAACAACAGTTATATGTAATCTTCACTTTCTTTCTTTAGTTAGAAAATATGCAACTAGGGTTATTGCATTAAAGGCGGGAGAAATAATTTACGAGGGACTCCCCGGAGAAATTGATGAAACGTGGTTCAGAACTATTTACGGAGAGGAAGCGGAAGAGGTGGAAATAAGATGATAGCTGATCCGGATATTGAGATACTTCCTCAAAAAATTATTGAGAGGAACAAACAAAAACAGGATAAATTTAATTTTGTAAAGGCTATTCTGCTCGATATCTTTTTTGTGTTTTATTCTCTTCTAGTTCTTAAAAGAGCAATATACTATAAGTTTATTCTTGAGTTGAGAGATCTACCTTTTTCCTGGGGAGATATTGGAATTCTTTTTCTAATAAGTATCGGAATTGGAATACTCTGGGCATCGACAAAAACTTCTTTATCTTGCAAACTTTTTGGAATAGCAAAGGATAACAAGACAACTAAGTGGACCGTTGAAATTTTCGGCTGGTTCCTTTTCAACGTTACGTTTATAGCAGGATGGATAGTAACAAAATTATCTATAGTCGATCTTTTCAGCAGTGAAGGCATTGCAGGAGCAGAAAGAATTTTTGGTGCACTTTTTCAGCCGGAGTTCGGAATTTTTGATGATGCATTATTCGCAATAATAGAAACAATTTATATCGCTTTGCTGGCAACTTTAATTTCAATTCCACCGACTTTGTTCTTAAGCTTTTTCACTGCCCGTAATCTTATGCGCGATAGTAAAATTTCTTTTGCGGTTTACTATGTCTTAAGAGTTTTATTAAACTTTGTAAGATCCATCGAACCTTTAATTTGGGCGATTATTTTTTCTGTGTGGGTTGGTATTGGTCCTTACGCAGGGATGATTGCTTTGCTTGTTCATTCAATAGCATCAAATGCTAAATTGTATTCCGAAGCAATTGAGAATATAGAACAAGGTCCGGTAGAAGCAATATCAGCAACCGGAGCAAATAAAATCCAGGTAGTCTGGTATGGTGTTGTTCCTCAAATAGTGCTGCCGTTTTTATCCTTTACTATTTACAGATGGGACATAAATGTTAGAATGGCTACTATCATTGGACTTGTCGGCGGTGGCGGAATTGGTACTATGCTTATCCAGTACCAGGGTTTAGCAAAGTGGCATGAGGTTGGTCTTATTGTTTTAATGATTGCATTTGTCGTTTGGGTAATGGATTATATAAGTGCAAGAATCCGTGAAGCTATTTATTAAAATTTATATTTAAATTTTTCTAGAAGATTTTCATTGAAAGAAATTAAAATATTTACCAGGAACCTTAATCTTTATTATGGAGGTAAGCAGGCGCTTAAAGATATTACGCTCGATATACCCCCAAACAAAGTAACTGCGCTTATAGGTCCATCCGGCTGCGGTAAATCTACTTTTCTCCGTGTCCTGAACAGGATGAATGATCTTATTGATCATGTAAGAATTGAAGGCGAAGTTGTGATAGATGATGTAAATATTTATGATAGGCAGATTGATGTAGTAAATCTTAGAAAAAGAATAGGAATGGTATTTCAGAAGTCGAATCTTTTTCCTAAAACGATTTATGAGAACATTGTTTACGGTTTAAAAATTCACGGAATAAGAGATAAAAAGACTTTGGACGAAACAGTCGAAAGAACCTTAAAGCAAGCAGCATTGTGGGAAGAAGTTTGTGACAGGCTTAATGACCCGGGGCTTAGTCTTTCAGGAGGACAGCAGCAAAGATTATGTATTGCCCGCACCCTGGCTGTAGAACCTGAGATTGTTCTTATGGATGAACCTGCAAGTGCCCTTGATCCGATCTCAACTGCTAAAATTGAAGAGCTTATTCATGAATTGAAAAAAAAATACACGATTGTTATTGTCACTCACAATATGCAGCAGGCGGCAAGAGTCAGTGATCAGACTGCTTTTTTTTATATTGGTGAGTTGATCGAATATGATAAAACTACAAAGATTTTTACCAATCCTTCAAAGAAACAGACTGAAGATTATGTAAGTGGAAGATTTGGTTGATTTTCTGATTATTAGTTGCTTTTTTAATAGTTAATATTTAGGAAGTTATTTACTATGGAAAGACAAGTTGACCAGCAGCTTGAAAAGCTGAAAACCAGGATACTCAAAATGTGTAGCCTTGTTGATGAACAGGTTGACCTTTCAATAAGATCGATTGATGAAGAAAATCCTGCCCTGGCAGAAATTGTTCTGGAAAAAGAAAAGAAAGTTGATAAATACGATCTTAAGATTGATAAGATTTGCCAGAAAATTTTTGCTTTAAACCAACCTGTCGCAATGGACCTTCGTTTAATTATGTCGGCTCTTACAATTAATACTAACCTCGAAAGAATGGGGGATATTGCTGTAAATATTATCGAGAATGCAAAACTAATTGGTAAAAAACCGGAGTGGATTAATAAAACTCATTTTGCTAAGATGGCAAAAATTGCACGCGAGATGATCCGTAATTCCATTGATTCTTTTATTCAGGATGATGCGATGCTGGCAAAGAAAGTAATTGAGACAGACAAAGTTCTCGATAATCTTAATAAAGAAAATCACGATATGTTGATTGAAATAATGAAACAAAACTCTGACGATATACAAGCAGCGGTTGCTTTGTTAGTTATCTCCCGCCAGCTTGAAAGATTGGGAGACCATGCAACAAATATTTCCGAAGATGTTTATTTTATTGTTGAAGCAAGAATGGTAAAGCATAAATATGAAAAATATTTATTCAGCGATGATGATAATGACGATGACGAGTAGTTAATTTGTTGATGATATGAAGATGAGATTATGAGATAGTGTTAATGAGTTCTTTTCCTTCCGATCAAAAAGAATCCAACCAATATTAATCCTGATACAAACCCACCGATGTGTGCACCGTAAGCAACGCCGCTTTCAAGATTTCCACCAAGCATGCCTATTCCGCTCATTAACTGGAATAGAAACCACAATCCTATAACTAAAATAGCAGGGACTTCTGTAAGAAAATAAAATATAATTACTCTTACTCTTTTTCTTGGATAAAGGATTAAATAAGCTGCCAGAACACCTGAGATCGCACCAGAAGCTCCCAAAACGGGAATAAGCATATTTCCCCCGAACATAGCAGTAGCAATTATATGTGAAACTGATGCAAGGATTCCGACAACCAAATAAAATATAAAATATCTGAAATGTCCGAGTCTGTCTTCTACATTATCTCCAAAAATAAAGAGGAATAACATATTGCCGAATAGATGAGCAATTCCGCCATGCATAAATATGGAAGTAAAAAAAGTAATGTAAACTGAAAAGGGTGTAGGTTGTAATCCCGTTACGTGTACTCTTTCGCCTGTTTGAGGGTCTTTGTAAACTCCGTCATTAGTAACAATATCTTCCCCGGAAACAATTTCCTCGGGAACTAGGGAAAATGAGTTTGTGAACTTTTCATTTGATCCTAAATCCTGAAGGAAAACAAATACAAGTATATTTACAATGATAAGAAAGTAATTAACAAGAGGAGTGGTTCTTCTGTCCCTGTTATCATCTCCTATTGGGAGAAGCATGTAAATCCCTTTTTATCTTTTTTGTGTTACTACAAAAGTATTAAAAAATAATGCAAGAAAAATTACAACGAGACAACCGATAACATTGAACCAGAGAAATGGAATTTTAGTAAAGAGAAAACAAAAAAGTACAACAAGTTCCGCAATTAAGGCTGCAGAAAATGTAGGAGTGCCTTTTATTTTCTTAAGATAAAAGGCGACGAGAAATATTCCTAAAATTGTTCCATAAACTAATGAGCCGAGAATATTTACTGCTTCAATTAAGGTTCCCAATCTGTTTGCAAAAAGTGCAAATCCTATTGCATAAATTCCCCAGAATATTGTAGCAAGCTTTGAAACTTTTAAATAATGTTCTTCAGTAGCATCTTTTTTAATTAATCTCTTATAGAAATCAATTACAGTTGTTGAAGCAAGCGCATTAAGTTCTGCAGAAGTTGACGACATCGATGCCGAAAGAATTGATGCAAGCACAAGTCCGATTAAGCCGATAGGGAGGTAGTGAATTACAAAATTGAGAAAAATATAATTTGTATCATTTGTGTCGGTGTCTGGGTTTGCTTCTTTAATGAGTGATAAGGCGCTCTCTCTCGTTTTAATTTCTTCTTTATGAATGCTTTGAACTTTTTCTTGCTCATTATCAATTTTCGATACATTACCTTCATCAATTGATGAAAGCATTTCCCGCAGGTGTTTCCGTTTTTCTTCGTTCAGATTGTGATATTTTTCTTCAAGCTGTTTATACTGTTCAGAATAAACTCCGGACTTTACTTTGTTTTCCTGAACGGGATTAAAAAAAAGCGGCGGAGTCACAAATTGGAAGAAAACAAAAACCATTGCTCCGGTTAGAAGAATAAAAAACTGCATCGGTAATTTAACAATGCCGTTTGCAAGTAAACCCATTTTGCTTTGCTTTATGGAACTTCCTCCCAAATATCTTTGTACCTGTGACTGATCAGTCCCAAAGTATGAAAGCATAAGGAATGTTCCACCAATTATTCCCGACCAGAAAGTATAACGGTCATTTAAATCGAATGAAAAATCAATAGCATTAAGCTTTCCCATTTTTCCGGCTACATAAGCTGCATCTTTAAATGAAACATCTTGTGGAAGAAGAGAAATTATTACAAAAAATGCTATTATCATTCCTGTCATTATAATAATCATTTGCAGGATATGAGTTTTATTAACTGCGAGAGAACCGCCGACAGTTGTATATATAATTACTAATCCTCCCATTACAAAAATTGCAAAATCAATATTCCATCCGAGAATAACAGAGAGAATTAATGCGGGTGCAAAAATTGTGAATCCTGCTGCAAGTCCTCTTTGTGTAAGAAATAAAACACTTCCGAGAACTCTGTTCTTTAAATCAAATCTTTTTTCAAGATATTCGTATGCAGTATAGATATTGAGTCTATGAAAAATCGGAACAGCGGTTATGCTTAAGATTATCATTGCAATTGGTAATCCCAGGTAGAACTGAACAAATCGCATCCCGTCAGTATAAGCTTGCCCAGGTGTGGATAAAAAAGTAATTGCACTTGCCTGCGTAGCCATTACAGAAAGTGTGACAATATACCAGGGTGTAGATCTGTTTGCCCGGACAAAACCATCCATGGTTCTTGTGCTTTTAGTTTTCCAGACTCCGTAAACAACAACAAAAAGAAGAAAGCCGCACATTATCACCCAGTCAATTGTACTCACTCAAAAACCTTTGTGAAATAATAAAAGAGTACAATTAGAGAAATGAGGACAAACAAAACAAACGAATAAATTTTTCCCCACGATCCTAAAATTGGCGGTTTATCATCAGAATGATTCGCTTCTAAGTTTTCAACCACTCTGATGACCTGCAGAAATTAAGTTGATAAATAACCTGTATGCACCTGGCACCCCTGCCGGAATTTGTCTGAAAAAAGAAAGAGAAGTATAAATAAAAATTCCTTTACCATACTTAACGTAAATTATAGAATTATCTAATGGATTTTCGCCTTTGTCATTCATTGCAAGAATGGTAGTATATTTTTTATCGACATCATTTGGAAAATATAAACCTCTTTCCTGTACCCAACCATCAAAATCTTTTTCTGTTATTTTATTAGGATAATTTAACAATTGATCTTCCGGCTTTAAAAAAGTTACATGTGCTTCTTCATCAGTAACCCTGTCTCTTGAAACACTAAAAGGATAAGGTCCGATACTATCTGTAATTAAATTACGATTCTGGCTGTACTGAACTACAAGTGTTCCACCGTTATAAACATAATCGAGTAAATTTTTGTTTAAGGAGAATAACCTTTCTCTTGTGTTGTAAGTTCTGATACCTGTTATGATTGCATCGTAATTTAGAGAGCCGTTTTCAATTTGATTATCGGAAATATCTTCGACATTATAATCAAGCTGTTTCAGATATTTAGGAATATCATCTCCGGAGCCTTCGACATATCCAAGATTATTAATGACTTTCCCAGTATTCAGTCTTACTAACTTCGCGTTTGCATCTGGAAAAAGAGTTTGAGTTACAATGTGAGGATAACTTATCGTAACCATTCCTTTATTATAAATCTCGCCGCCGGAAACTACTTCTACAGTAAATCCTGATTCTTCGGCCTGCTTCGGAGGAGTAATTATAAAGCTTACTTGTTTTTCCTGGTTTTTCTGATCGAAGCTAACAGGAACTTCTGATGGAGTAACATTCCAGCTTCTAGGCAAATTAAGTCTTACTTTTCCGCTGAAAGAATTAACATTATTTTTTATCGAAAAGGAAATCTCTCGCGCTTCATCAGTAGGGAAGAGATAAATTTTATCCTGCAGACTAATTGTTACCTTCGGGATAATTTCAATCGGTCTATATCTTTCTCCTTCAACAGGATCATTCCATCTATATAAAACAGGAGTAGTTAAAGTGATATTTCCATCTGGTGATGACAAGTTAAAATCAACGGTTAAAGCAGGATCGTTTTCAGCTTTTCCAATTAATTTCTGGTCATCAACCGTATATCTGAATTTCACTTTTTTCTTTACCAACCAGTAAGGTTGAGTAATATCAATATTATCAGGAAGATTGAAAGAATAATCGTGAGAGACAAAATCACCTTCGGCAAGATTTTGATTTATGAGAGAATCACTTTTAAGATAAGATATTTTTATTCTTTCCAATTTCAAAGGATAACCTGAACGGTTTACAATTCCCGTATTTATTTTGATTCCACTTCCGCGAGAATAAGAATAATCATCTGCAGTTGCTTCAATCCATAATCCCGTGGCGGAACGAATAACATTTCTTAATTCTTTTTCTTTTTCAGTAATCCAGTAATTATCCGGATGTTTTTCTATTTCATTGTAAGCTTTAACAAGAAGAGGAAGAATTGCGGAAGGATTTTCAGCATCAAATTTATTATTGGCTTCCGAAAGGAGGTTGCTTATTTTTTCAGAACCTTTAATCCTGTTCCATTTTAAATCTATTCCATCGAACAAATCATTCTTTGCAGGTTCACCTTCGATATATTTAAAGTAATTTACACTTTCGCCTCTTCTTCCGATTCCGCCAACACCCTGACTTTTATTTTGTGAACGGCTTTCTGCTCCTATCTCAGTATATGATTTTCCTAAAAGGGGATTGAATTCACCCGGATCGTATTTTATAACATTTTCCTGTCCTTGAAGAAAAGAACCCCAGCCATTCCAGTATAATCTTTTGGGCTGCCAGGTTTTAAGATATTTTAATTGCTCAGGAAATTTTGTCGAATCACCAGCAAGCTTAAAAGCTTCTTCTGCTAAAATTGCAGAAGCTGTATGATGACCGTGTCCGCCTCCACCATCGTCCGGAAATCTTGTTACGATAACATCTGGTCGAAACTTTCTGATAACCCAGACAACATCGGAAAGTATTTCATCGTGTCCCCAGAAGTTCAAAGTTTCATCCGGTGATTTTGTGTAACCGAAATCAATTGCTCTTGTAAAAAACTGTTCGGCACCGTCGGTTCTTCTCGAATCAAGAAGCTCCTGAGTTCTTATTATTCCTAATAATTCATCCTGTTCATTTCCGATAAGGTTTTGTCCGCCATCGCCGCGTGTCATTGCAAGGTAGCCTGCTCTTAAATGTTTACCCGATGAAAAATATGATAACATTGATGTGTTATCATCGTCGGGATGAGCTGCAACATAAAGAACACTGCCTAAAGTGTTCAGCTTTTCTAACGCAAGCTTTAATTCAGATGAGTTTAAGATTTTTGCAGGTTGAGCGAACTGATATGAATTTAAAAATAGTAGGAACAAAAAGGCGGATATAATGCTTCTTTTCATATAAGATTATTAAAAATGATTAAATGAGTCGTGTCATAATACAAACTATCTAAAAATTATCAAAGGGCATAAATGAGTTTGATTGTTGCAGCAATGTAAAAACTTTATATGAGTTGTAGGTGAAACATAATGGCTACATATTAATTATTTATTCCTTAATAAAAACAAAAGGATATTTATGCCTGATTCCATTATTAGTGCTTTTATAGTTATTGGTAGTACTGCTTTTGGTGCTATCCTTACCTATTATTCTCTTGGCCTGACAAAAAAATCGAGTTTATAAAAGCCTGTGTTGAATTCAAGACGGCTTTTTCAGGTATCATTTATTGGCTTGAGCAAAATGCCTTAACGAGTCCTTCTCATATTCTTGGAAAACTTAGTGAACCTGAGATACATAAAAGGCATGAAGATGCGATTAGTAAATTTCGTATAAATTTGGAGAAAAGTCTCCAATGGAAATTTGATGATACTAGTAAAAAATTCTATAACGAAAAAAC
>Ga0210099_1000299_pt1 | contig 17273 bp, 15 predicted proteins | sample Joice_ThreeSqA_D_4_FD_184872 | JGI IMG/M metagenome (GOLD analysis project Ga0210099, IMG submission 184872) | Wetland microbial communities from San Francisco Bay, California, USA, that impact long-term carbon sequestration - Joice_ThreeSqA_D2... | ecosystem: Environmental > Aquatic > Marine >...
ATTTGTAAACTCTATACTTGAGAAAGTAGATTTCACTACTTCTTACAATTTTTCAATCAATCCTGAAATAAACAGGATTAAAAAAGCCAAATTTTCTTTAGCAACAATTTCGGGACTTCTGGATAAATACGATATTGAAATTGATGGGACTAAATAAAATGGAAAAAATAAATCCGGACGAATTACAATTTCAGAAATTAAATCTCAGTGGAGTAAAAACTTTAGTAAGCTGGGCTGAAGAAGAAGGCTGGAACCCAGGACCTAATGATGCCGATGTGTATTTCGCAACGGATCCTGACGGCTTTTATGGATATTTTCACAACGGCGTTCTTATCGGTGGCGGTTCGATTGTTTCTTACAATAATGAATTTGGCTTTATGGGATTTTTCATAGTTAGACCCGAATATAGATCACGAGGCATCGGCAAAAAACTCTGGTACCAGAGACGTGATACTTTGATCTCAAGATTAAACAAAGACGCTCCGATAGGAATGGACGGTGTTATTACAATGCAGCCGTTTTACAGTAAGGGCGGTTTTAATATTTTATTCAGAGATGAACGCTATGAAAAAACCGGAATAGAATTTATAATAGATAAAAATATATCTCCCATTTTGAATTCAGACGTTGAATCAATTTTAGCATATGATAAAAAATGTTTTGGATTTTCACGACCGCAGTTTATGAAACCATGGTTAAAGTTAAAGCAAAACAGAACCTTTAAATATGTTAAAAACGGTAAGCTAAAAGGATTTTCCATTGTAAGGAAAGCTAATAAAGGATTTAAGATCTGTCCCCTGTTTGCAGATAACGAAATGATTGCCGAAGAACTTTACAAAGCCTGTTTAAATTCAGTGATTGGTGAACCTTTATATCTCGATATTCCTGTGATAAATGAGGGGGCAGCAAAAATCATAAAAAAATATAACGCAATTTACGTATTTGAATGCGCAAGAATGTACTATGGTAAACCTCCAGATATTGAAATGGATAAAGTCTTCGGAATTACTACATTTGAATTGGGATAATTTTTTTTAGTATTATTAATTGAAGTTTCTTCTCTCAAAGTTGTTCAATAATAAAGTCTTTTCTATCTTTCAAATGCTAATTCCTGCCATAAGCAGGTTTAATTAATTATTGTCGTTCTGGCACTAGCCTTTTGCAATCAGGGCAATCTGGAGGAGAATTACTTATGAAAGCAATTGTATATACCAAATACGGCCCACCCGATGTTCTTCAACTCAAAGAAGTAGAAAAACCAACACCTAAAAACAATGAAGTGCTGATAAAAGTACATGCTACAACAGTAACCGCAACTGATTGTACTTTCAGAAAAGGTGAACCGTTTTTTTCCAGGTTGTACACTGGTCTTACAAAACCTAAAAACCAGATTCTTGGGAGTGAACTTGCCGGAGAAATCGAAGACGTCGGCAAAGACGTAAAATTATTTAAGGAAAGTAACCAGGTTTTTTGCACAACTCCCGGTTATGGAGCTTATGTAGAATATATTTGTCTGCCAGAAGAAGGGGCAACACTTGCAATAAAACCTTCCAACACTACTTTTGCAGAAGTCGCTGCCTGCGATGGATTTTTAACAGCTTTGCCTTTTCTCAGAGATAAAGGGAAAATAGACGCTGGACAAAAAGTGCTGATAAACGGAGCTTCCGGCAGTGTTGGATCAGCAGCTGTACAAATTGCAAATTATTTTGGTGCGGAAGTTACTGGAGTATGTGGTTCAACAAATCTAGAACTTGTGAAATCTTTGGGAGCCCATAAAGTAATTGATTATACTAAAGAAGATTTTACTAAAAAAAATGAAACTTATGATATTATTTTCGATACTGTTGCCAAACTTTCATTTTCAGAATGTAAACTCTCACTAAAACAAAATGGAATTTTTCTAGAAGCCGGAATTACAATGGCAGTATTTCCTAAAGTTATATGGACATCGATGATTGGAAGTAAGAAAGCTATGATTATGGCTACCGGTTTAAGACCGCCCCGGGAAAGGACAAAAGATCTTATTTTTCTCGGGGAACTTATTGAGAGCGGAAAGTTTAAACCTGTAATTGATAGAAGCTACCCTATTGAACAAATTGTAGAGGCTCACCGGTATGTGGATACAGGACACAAAAAAGGAAATGTGATAATAACTGTTAAACATAATAACAAAGTTTAAAAAATAAAGAGGAATTAAAATGACAAGAGCAATAACGGATATTACGTTAAGCAAATCAGCAAAGATTGCAGGAGTCGGGTATGTTATCATATTTGTCCTCGGTATTGTTGCTAACTTTTTTATTTTCGGAGGTCTTATTGTTAAGGGAGACGCTGCAATAACCGCAAATAATATTATGTCTAATCAACTACTATTCAGGTGTGGAATTGCAAGCTGGATAGTTGTACTATTATGTGATATTGTAATTGCCTGGGCATTATATATTTTTCTTAAACCCGTAAGTAAAAGTCTTTCACTGCTTACATCATGGTTCAGGTTAATTTACATTGCGATTTTTGGAATTACTCAACTTAACCTAATATTTGTTCTAATACTTTTAAGTGGTGCAGATTACCTCGCGGTTTTTAACACCACGCAGCTGCAAGCATTAGCTTTGATATTTCTCAACGGACATAATTATGGATTTCTTATTGGTTTAGTATTTTTTGGTATTCATCTTTTTTTAATCAGCTATTTAATTCTCAAATCAGATTACATTCCAAAAATTCTTGGCGTCTTATTAATTCTCTCTGCTTTTGGTTATTTATTAGATAGTTTCGCAAATTTTCTTTTACCAAGCTACGCCGATTATCAAACAATATTTTTATTGCTCGTTGCCGTTCCGGGAATTATTGGAGAATTGTCATTTACATTGTGGCTTTTGATTAAAGGAACAAAAGTTCAGTCAGTAACAGCATAATAACAATTAGTTATGAAAGTAGAACTTCTTTCTGAAAATAATGCTCAGGAAGTAATCAGTGTATTGAGTGAAGCTTTCTCTGATTATCCGGTAAAACATTACATACTTGGAAATAAGGATAATTATAAAGAAAGGCTGCACAAACTGGTTGAGTTTTTTGTTGAAGCGCGGGTTTTAAGAAAAGAACCTATGCTCGGTGTTTATAACCCCGATAATTTGCTTGTTGCTGCAGCAATTGTAACTCTGCCGGGAAATATTTCCGCACCTGAAAAATTAATCGAACGACGCAAAATACTCTGGGAAGAACTTGGTTCAGAAGAACAAAAACGTTATGAAATCTATGGAAATGCTGCCAGTGCCCTTTTGCCGCCACTGCCTCACCACCACCTCAATATGATTGGAGTAAGAGCCGATTACCAGGGAAAAGGATTAGCTCACAAATTAATTGATACAGTTGAGGAATTAGTCCGCACTCACCCCGATAGTGCCGGATTAAGTCTTAATACTGAAACAGAATCCAACGTAAAATTATATTTACACTTAGGTTTTAGTTTGATTGGTCATACAAAAGTCGGTAAAAATCTGGAAACGTGGGCATTCTTTAAATCAAAATGATTATTTTATCCTGCAAAAACTTAAGTGTAATCATAATTTTTTTTAAATAGACTTAATATGGCAACCAATATTTTAACTTTTTCTTTAACGGTTTTTACCGGTTTTTTTGCGATAATGAATCCTATTGCAAATACACCAGTCTTTTTAGGTTTAGTTGGAGATAGAAATGAATCGGAAAGAAAATTAATTGCAAGAACATCCTGCATAACAGCTTTTCTAATTGTACTATTTTTTGTGATTCTTGGAAAATATCTTTTTGAGTTATTCGGGATAACAATTCCGGCATTTAAAATTACAGGGGGAATACTTTTATTTTATGTGGGATTTGAAATGCTCCAATCAAAAAAATCTAAAATCCATCATCAGGAAGGAATAGAATTGGATGATGGAATAGCGATATCTCCTTTAGCAATCCCAATACTTGCCGGTCCCGGTACAATTGTAACTGCTATGAATAATATTACGGACGGCAGTATTGTACACGTTGCAATTGTGATTGTAATTTTTGCTTTAATGGTTTATCTGACTTACTTAGCTTTCTCTTTAAGTGAATTGATAATTAAAAAGCTCGGGAACCACTTAATAACTGTGATTGGAAAAATAATGGGATTGATCCTTGCTATAATGGGCACCGGAATGACAATAGAAGGAATTAAAATTGCATTTAACCTGTAATTAATTTATGGAACAGGACAAATACCGTTGCTTATCTGCCAGATAAAAGAATAAATTATAAAGCCGATAATTATTATAAACAGTATTTTCTTAAATAGTTTTACTTTCATTATTCTACTTTACTCAATTTTGCTAACAAAACTTTCATAAATCTATCAAATATTTTTAACATTTGTGCTTATATGGAAGTAGATTTTTTGCTAAGATGTTTTGTTTATATATTTCTTTTAAAAAGGGAGTAAATTATGTACAAAATAATTCCTATACTTTTCTCTTTTTTTCTCTTTGAATGTTGTTCAAGTAAAGACTTTTCTTCTTCAAATTCAGAAGATGAGTTTGTCGGAGTTTGGCACGCCGGAAATATTCCTGAAGCCACGCTCAACATTTATCCTAAAGAAGATCAAATTTACCTGTTGAATTTTGTAAATGGCGAAAACCGTTGGGAAGGTATTGGCTATCAGAATGGCAACCAAATTATCGCAATATTCAGGTATAAAAATGTGGACTCAGAAGGTTTTGTAACTTTTACTTTAGAAAGTAACAATAAGTTGGTTTATACATCCAGGAATCCTGATGGTTCTGTCAGGTGGAGAAGTTATTATTTAAAATACTAATGCGATCTTACTTCTTCTTCACTTTTTATTTCATATAATACTACTCTCAATTTTATTCATTATTTTTTGATTTCTTATTTGATACTTTTTGAAAACCTATAATATGCTCCGTCTGCTGATCAATATATTTTTAATATTCTCTCTTCATAGTAATCTCTTTTCCCAGAACATCACAAAAAAGCTCGACCAGTATCTTATAGATTATTATATCAATAAAAATATTCCTTCAATTTCTGCCGGTCTATTGCAAGGTGGAAAAATAATCTGGCTTGACGCAAAAGGTTATGCCGATGTTGAGAACAATGTTCCGGCTCAAAAAAATACTATTTACAGGATCGCTTCTGTATCTAAAATTATAACTGCTGTTGCAGTTATGCAGCTTGTGGAAGAAGGTAAAATTAAGCTCGATGATGATGTCAGGAAATATATTCAATTCCCTTCCAAGCGATGGAAGTTTACTGTAAGGCAACTACTATCACATACTGCAGGAATAAGAACTTATAAAAATACCGGGGAATTTGAGAGCAAGGAATTTTTTAACACAACCCAGGAAGTAATTAATTATCTTGCCAAGGACAGTTTAGTATACGAGCCCGGCACGAGATATCTTTATACAACCTTGAGTTATAATCTTCTGGCAGCAATTATCGAAAATGTTTCAGGTCTTTCTTTTTCTGATTATATAAATAAAAATATAATCGAACCGGCAGGCATGAAATCAACTTATCCTGATCTTCAAAGAAATATTATTCAGAACCGATCTAAGGGATATGCAAAAGATCAATTCAGGCAAATTCAAAATGCAGCCCTTGCAGATTTATCAATTAAAATTCCCGGCGGCGGATTATTATCAACTTCCGAAGATTTATTACGGTTCTCAGAGTATCTGCTTAACGGCAAATTAATAAAATTTACAAGTCTCGATTCAATGATTGTTCCTACCAAATTAAAGAGTGGTAAAACTATAAATTACGGATTGGGAATTGCTTTTGGAATCGATGAATCAGGAAGAAAATATTTAAGTCATTCGGGAATAGGAACAGGCTTCACTTCCCTTTTGTTAATCTATCCGGATGAAAAAGTAGCAGCCGTTCATCTAATGAATATACGGGACCGAAATCTTGGTGAGCCTGCTTTTGATATTGCTGCAATTTATTTCGGACGGGATATTAAAGAACCGCAGAAGTCTCTTGCAGATTTTCTTCTTAACATAGTATTGGATTATGGAATTGATTCTTCGCTTACTGTTTACAAACAAATTATTTCCGACACTACGAACAACTTTAATAAAAAACTAGAAGAACAAATTACATTTGGTTATGATCTTATTAATGTAAAAAGATATTTTGATTCTATTCAATTTTTTAGGTTACTAAACAGAGAGTATTCAAATTCTGCAGAAATCTTTATAGGACTGGGTGATGCTTATTTAAAAGATGGAAATAAAGGACTCGCAATAAAAAATTTCAGACGGGTACTAAGATTGCAGCCTCTTAACAATTATGCAGCAGAAATGCTTAAAAAATTGAGTGGAATATAACTTCTTTAATAAATCAGATTTCTTCTCATAATCGTCTTGAATTCTTCGACAAATCTTATAAATTATATCCCAAGGTAATTTCCAATATGTTAGGCACAAGATTCACAAAATATATTCCGCAAAAGCGGGATAAGCAGGGCTTTGAGGATCTGCTTAAGTTATTTATGCAGATAATGATAGTAACTTCGGGAGATGTTACTGAAGCACTGAACTGGCTTAACCAACTGGACCAGCAGTATGGTTTAACAAATGATAAATACGGGATGGGGAATTTTATTGATGACCTGAAGGAAAAAGGATATATAGAAGAAAATGAAAACGGAACCGGCTTTATAATTACTGCAAAGAGTGAACAAAGTATCAGGCGGCAGTCACTCGAAGAAATTTTCGGCAAACTTAAGAAATCACAGAGAGGAAATCATAACTCGCCTTTTACTGGACATGGAGATGAGTTAACATCCGACAGGCGTGAATATAACTTTGGTGATTCACTTGAACAGATAGATATGACAGATTCTATTAAGAATGCACAAATAAATCATGGTCTTGATGAGTTTAGGCTCACCGAAAGTGATCTTGAAATAGATGAACGGGATTATAAAGCAATTACATCCACTGTTTTGATGATCGATATTTCACACTCGATGATTCTTTACGGCGAAGATAGAATTACACCGGCTAAAAAAGTAGCTATGGCTTTATCAGAATTAATTACAACAAAATATCCGAAAGACACTCTTGATATTATTGCTTTTGGAAATGATGCCTGGCCAATCGAAATAAAAGATCTTCCCTATCTTGAAGTCGGTCCATATCACACAAATACAGTTGCAGGATTAGAATTATCAGTTGATATCCTGAGAAGAAGAAAGACTACAAATAAGCAGATATTTATGATAACAGATGGAAAACCGACATGCCTTAAAGAAGGTTTGAAATATTATAAGAATAGTTTTGGCCTGGATAGAAAAATTGTAAACAAAACTCTTGACCAGGCAGCGAAGTGCAGGAAACTCAACATCTCCATAACAACATTTATGATTGCAAAAGATCCGTATCTGCAGCGGTTTGTTAGAGAATTTACAAAAACAAATAACGGCAGAGCATTTTACAGCAGTCTCTCAGGGCTCGGCGAATATATTTTTGAAGATTACGTGAGAAACAGAAGGAAGAGGTTGAAATAGTTCGAGAGTATGAGTAAGTGCAAGTTCAAGAATAAGAATAAAGTCATTTATTTTCATTCGATAGTCATTCAATTGTTAAAGGATTTTTAAATGGATTTTACACAGATAACCACTTTAGGTGAATTAAAAAGAACGGGCTATAAACCAAAAGCGATTAAAGATGAACAGCGTGATAATCTTATCAAATTTCTCAAAAGAAAAGAATATCCGTTTGAAGGCATAATTGGTTATGAAGAAACTGTAATTCCGGATATCCAGACAGCAATTTTATCAAGACACAATATTATTCTTCTTGGTTTAAGGGGACAGGCAAAAACAAAAATTGCAAGAATGCTTATAAATCTTCTTGATGAATATATTCCAGTTGTTGCCGGTTCCGAACTAAACGACGATCCGTTTAATCCATTGTCAAAATATTCGAGGGACCTGATTGCAGAAAATGGAGATGATACAAAAATTGAATGGCATCACCGTTCTCAAAGATATGCTGAAAAACTTGCTACGCCGGATGTTTCTGTAGCAGATTTAATCGGTGATGTCGATCCTATTAAAGCTGCTTCATTAAGGCTTCCCTACTCTGATGAAAGAGTAATTCACTTTGGCTTAATCCCCCGTTCGCACCGTTCTATTTTTGTTATAAATGAATTACCCGATCTGCAAGCTAGAATTCAAGTAGCGTTATTTAACATTCTGCAGGAAAATGACATTCAAATAAGAGGATTTAAAGTAAGATTGCCTCTCGATATTCAATTTGTTTTTACAGCCAACCCTGAAGATTACACAAACAGAGGATCGATTGTTACTCCTTTAAAAGACAGAATTGACAGCCAGATACTTACACATTATCCTAAAACAATTTCCATTTCACAGGAGATAACTCAACAGGAATCAAAATTTACTGAGGACCAGAAGAAGAAAATTAATATCCACCAATTAATGAAAGACCTGGTTGAACAAATTGCTTTTGAAGCAAGAGGAAGCGAGTATATCGATCATAAAAGCGGCGTTTCTGCAAGACTTACAATTTCTGCTTATGAAAATCTTATAAGCACTGCAGAAAGAAGAATGATATTAAACAATGAAGATTGCACACATCTTCGGATCTCTGATCTTTATGGGGTAATTCCTGCAATCACAGGAAAGATTGAACTTGTTTACGAAGGTGAACAGGAAGGTCCTGCAAAAGTTGCTCATATTCTTATCAGCAAAGCTATAAGAAGTTTATTCAATCAGTATTTTCCTTCACCTGATAAAGTAAAAAAGTCTCCCAAGGAACAACTACCTCCTAATGAGACAAACCCTTATAGTCCGATAACAAATTGGTTTAACAAAGGAAACGTTGTTGATGTCCTTAATACGATCTCCGATAAAGAATATGAAAAAACTTTGTCGGATATCCCGGGATTAAAAGAACTTGTAAAGAAATATCAACCCGGAATTAATGGAAAAGATAATCTTTTAATGATGGAATTTGTTCTTAATGGATTAGCTGAATATTCTATGTTAAGCAAATTTCGGTTGGAAAACGGAATTCAATTTAAAGATATGATGAGCTCTATGTTTACAATGTCAAAAGAGGATGAATACGAAGACGAGGAACCGGATTCGCTCTATTAGTATATCTTTAGTTGAAATATATAACAAACTTGTCTTTTACTCTTCATACACACTTTTTATCAATTAAACGAGAAAATCCTTTCCTTTGGGCTAATTATTTTTGTTTTGCCTTACAAAGATTTATTTTAATATAAACAATATTTGTTTTATAGCTAAAACGGAGTACTCATTCTGTTTTCGGATCTGCATACCGTATGAGAAAAATACTGATTAGGATCAATTCTTTTGTAAAAGGATTTATCCTCTTTTTGCGTCCTCACAAATTATTGGGATTTCTTATTAGCCCGTTAAAATTAACAGTAAATACTTTAGAATTAAGCAGGTGGATTAGTAAGAATAATAGAAAAGATATTTTAAATAACTTCTATGTCCCAATATATGATTATTCGAGACGGTACTCTTTATATAAGTATCTTGCAGAGAAAAAAGAATTATACAGTTCAAAATTTACTTACCTTGAATTTGGCGTTTGTGGTGGAGTTTCATTTAACTGGTGGCTTGAGAACTGTAAAAGTCCTGACTCCAAATTTTTTGGTTTTGATACATTTGAAGGACTGCCGGAATCGTGGGGACTATTTTTTAACAAGGGAGCAATGAAAGAAGGAGTTCCCGAGGTAAATGATAAACGGGCAGAATTTCTCAAAGGACTTTTCCAGGATACTTTAACTTCGTTTATAGACACAAACAAAGAACCTCTGAGCGAAAAATTAGTTATTCATATGGATGCTGATTTATATACATCTACTTTGTACGTTCTTACAAGTTTGGCAGGCTATCTTAAAAAAGGAGATATAATATTTTTTGATGAGTTTGGTGTTCCAAACCATGAGTTCCTGGCGTTTAAGAATTTTATTGAATCATATTATATAAAATATGAACTAATCGGAGTCGTAAACAATTTCGGACAGGTCGCTTTCGAAATACAATAATTTATTAACAATCCAGTTTATTTCGTGAAAATTTCTGACATAAAAACTAATTGCCGACACTTCAAAGGGGATATTCCATGCAAACCGAATAAATTGCATGGAGTTCATTGCCTGGATGAAAAAGGAAAGGATTGTAAATTTTATGATCCTACTAAAGAAAAAATTTTGATTATAAAACTTGGTGCAATTGGAGATGTAATAAGAACTACTCCACTATTGCAAATCATAAAGAAAAAATTTCCGCACGCAAAAATATACTGGCTAACACACTCACCTTCTATAATTCCAGATAATGTTGACTCTGTAATTCAATTTAATACTGAGGGAATTACATTCCTTCGTTCATTAGAATTCGATTATATTTTTAATCTTGATAAGGACAAAGAAGCCTGCGCCTTAACTAATAGTCTCAATGGGAAAATTAAAAAAGGATTTATATTAAAAGATGGAGTTCCCTATCCTGCCGACAAAGAATCAGAGCATAAATACCTTACTGGTTTATTCGATGATATAAGTAAAAGAAATAAGAAGAATTATTTAGAAGAGATTTTTGAAATTTGCGGCTTTGAATATTCAGGTGAAAAATATGTTCTTTCTCCTTTTGAAGAATATAATGATTCATGGAATTTTGACAGATCGAAAAAGATTATCGGTTTAAATACAGGCTGTGGAGGAAGATGGACATCGAGACTTTGGGCAGATGAAAGATGGATTGAGCTTGCCAAATCTTTATTGAAAAAAAATTACGAAGTCGTTTTTCTTGGTGGTAAGCAGGAAGATTCCAAAAATAAAATGTTTGCAGATGCATCGGGGGGAAAATATCCTGGTCATTTTAATCTTGAAAAGTTTATAAATCTTGTTAACCAATGCGATCTTATTGTGACCGGAGTTACAATGGCAATGCACATCACAATTGGGCTAAATAAAAAAATTGTTCTGTTCAATAATATTTTTAATAAACACGAATTCGAACTGTTTGGTCTTGGAGAGATAATAGAACCGGAAAAAGAATGTAAATGTTTTTACAGTCCGACCTGCACCAACACAGATTATAGCTGCATGAATTATCTTAATGTAAAAACTGTTTTAAATAGCATAGACCAGCTTCTATCCTGATGAAGATAACTATCCTTTCAACAATTTATCCATTAAGAGGAGGAATTGCTCATTTCAATGGATTACTTTATAAAGAATTATCCAAGCAGCATGAAGTAAAAGCAATTACTTTTTCCAGGCAGTACCCTTCTCTTTTTTTCCCGGGAAAATCGCAGCTTGAAGAAGAAAATGTTGCAGAAAAAATTCCTTCAGAAGTAATTGTTGATTCTATCAATCCTTTTAACTGGATTAAAATCGGGAAAAGGATAAAGAGAGATTCTCCTGATCTTCTGGTATTCAAATACTGGATGCCTTTCTTTGCTCCATGTTTTGGTATTATTTCCAGAATTGCAAAGAAAAATAAAAAGACGAAGGCACTTGTAATCTGTGATAATGTAATCCCACATGAAAGAAAACCGGGAGATATTTCTCTAACTAAATATTTCTTCAAGTTTGTCGATTATTTTATTCTCTTATCGGAAAAAGTAAAAACAGATCTTTTGACTTTATTGCCAACCGCTAAATGCAAAGTAATACCTCATCCCGTTTATTCGAATTTTGGTGAAGGAATACTAAAAGAAGAAGCTAAGAAGAAACTCAATCTTCAAGATGATAAACTGTGCTTATTCTTCGGCTTTATCAGAGATTATAAGGGACTCGATGTACTTCTGGAAGCAATGGCAGATGTAAAAAATAAGCTTGATGTAAAACTTATTATAGCTGGAGAATTTTATTCTAATAAAGAGAAATATCTTGACTTAATTAACAAATTTGATTTGAAAAATAATGTTCATTTGTTTACTGATTTTATTCCTACTTCAGATGTAAAATATTATTTTTCAGCTTCGGATGTTGTTATTTTGCCATATAAAGATGCAACGCAGAGCGGCATTGTGCAAATAGCTATGAATTTTAGAAAACCTATAATAGCCGCAAATGTAGGTGGTTTGGGTGAAGTAGTTCACGATAATAAAACCGGTTTCATTGTGGATGCAAAAAATCCTTCCCAGTTGGCTGGGGCGATATTAAGATTTTATAATGAGAATAAAGAGGAAGAATTTACCAGGAATACCGAACTAGAACTTGAAAAATATTCCTGGAAAAAGTTTGTAGAAGGCATATTTGAACTAACTAATTCATAGAAAAATTATTAATGTATTACGATCCAATCAAAAACATATTTGCTTTTGTTATAGAAAAGAATCCATCCCTAAGAATTTTATTCTATAAAGTTCTTGATATAATGTTCTTACGTTCTTGGTATGTAAGACGAGAGTTAAAAAAACTGAGAAAATTCTTTGGTAATAAAAAAATAGACATCTACGATGCAGGAAGCGGCTTTGGACAATATACTTACTTTATGTCAGTTAAGCTACGACCAAATAACATTTATGCTATTGATGTAAAAGAAGACTGGATAGAAGATTGCAAAGAGTTTTTTTCATCTTTGAGAAGTAAAGATGTGAAATTCGGAATAGAGGATTTAACAAAGATCGAACATAAAGAAAAATTCGATTTAATAAATTGCGTTGATGTAATGGAACATATTGAAGATGATGTTACGGTTTTTAAGAATTTTTATAATGCACTTAAACCGGACGGATTTCTTTTAATCAACACCCCTTCAATTTATGGCGGAAGTGATGTGCATGATGACGGCTCCGAAAGCTTTATTGGAGAACATGCACGGGAAGGATATTCCAGGGAAGATCTTGAGAAAAAACTTTATCCGCTAGGGTTTACAGAACACAAATTCAAATTTACTTACGGATTCTGGGGCGATAAAGCCTGGCGTTTGGGAATAAAGTACCCGATGCAATTATTAAATGTTTCAAAATTATTTTTTGTGGTGTTGCCTCTTTATTACCTGGTTACTTTACCTTTTACATTAATAATGATGTACGCAGATTATTCTATTCCAAACAAAATCGGTACAGGTATCAATTTTATTGTAAGGAAATAAATCCTTAAAATTATTCAGCCCAATAAACAACGCCAACTTCAAAAGGACTAACAAGTAAAGGATTTTTCGGAAGAATCCTTATTGTATAACCTTGCTGCCCGCTATGCTGTGTAACAATATTTCCTTTATAATGTATTATTTCGTTATTTGAATCTTTTCTATTCGGCTGCATAACAACAGTTGAGTTGTAACCGGGATCATCTTGTTTTTCTACCGGTCCAAAATAAAGCTGAACTTCTACATCATCTTTTGATAGTTCACCTAGTTTTATTTCAGCTTCAACCGGAAATTCTTCTCCAACGAAAATAGGTTTGGAGTTTTTGCCGGTATTAATTTTTTCAACTTTAACCTCCGACCAGTTTTTTATGATCTTCTCTTTCCATTTAGCAAATTCAACAGCTTGTTTCCACTTATCTTTTTGTAATTCTATCCTCTTATCATAAGAGGGCAGATAAAATTTATTATAATATTCCAGAACCATTCTATGAGTATTAAAAAAATGTCCTAGCTTCTTCATCGAATTTTTTACTTTTGTAATCCAACCGCGCGGCAACAAATCCTCTCCTCTATCATAAAACAAAGTTGCAATCTGTGATTCCAGTGTATTATATAATTGTCTTGACTCAACCTCATCCTGGTAATCCTGGTCAACAAATTCTTCCCCGTTGCCGATTTTCCATCCCACTTCGGGATCAAAGCCTTCATCCCACCAACCATCAAGAACGCTGAAATTCAGACCACCGTTTGCTATTACTTTCATTCCCGATGTTCCGCTTGCCTCGAGAGGTCTGCGGGGATTATTAAGCCAGACATCACAACCTTCAACCATATACCTAGCAACGTTCATATCATAATTTTCAATAAATACTACTTTCCTTCTGAATTTTTCTTCTTTAGCAAGCTGGAAGATTTCCTGAATTAATCTCTTTCCATCTTCGTCTTTAGGATGAGCTTTCCCAGCAATAATTAACTGTACAGGCTGTGATTTATTATTAAGTATATCAGCAAGTCTTTCAACATCTCTAAAAATTAAAGTAGCTCTTTTATAGCTTGCAAATCTTCTTGCAAAACCAATCGTAAGTGCATGTGGATCCAGCACCTCTGAAGCGGCAGACATTTCTGTGTGGCTGCCTCCCCTTGTTTTTATTTGTCGTACAAGTCGTCTGCGGGCGAATGCAACAAGTCTTTCCCTTCGCCGCTCGTGCGTTCTCCATAATTCTTCATCGGGAATTTTATCAATCCGGTTCCACAATTCTTCAGATGCCGGATTATTAGTCCAATTTTCTCCGATATACTGAACTAAAAGATCCTCGATCTCACGTGAAATGTGAGATCTAATATGAACTCCGTTAGTTACATAACCGATTGGTATTTCATTAAAAGGAACATCCTTGTAGCCTGAAACCCACATCTTTTTCGAAACAGAACCATGAAGTTTGCTTACTCCATTCACGTAACCGGCGGTGTTCATTGCAAGGTGAGCCATATTAAAAATTGCAGAATCTTTTTCCTTGTTTATAGTACCAAGTGAATAAAATTCTTTGTCGCTTATTTTAAGTTCGTGTCTATAAAAATTTCCAAAGTATTTTTCTACAAGATCATTTGAAAAAACATCTATTCCCGCAGGCACAGGCGTGTGTGTAGTAAAAATATTCGAGTAATATCCTATCTCTTTTGCTTCCTTAAAAGTTAGACCATCTTCCTGGATTAAATTCCTCATCCTTTCGAGAGCCATGAAAGCAGAATGTCCTTCATTCATATGACAAACCATTGGATGAATACCAAGTGCTTTCATTGTTTTGATCCCACCTATTCCAAGAATTATTTCCTGCTCGATTCTCGTTTCAATATTTCCGCCGTATAACGCCCTTGTAATCTTCTTATTAGCCTCGGAATTTTGAGGAACATTCGTATCCAACAAATAAAGAGGTATTCTTCCAACATCAATTTTCCAAACCTGGAAAAAAACTTCTTTTGTATCATACTGTACCGAAAGAGTGAAAGGCTTACCGTCGTTTAACACTAATTTCATCGGAAGATTATTAAAGTCATTCAACTCATATCTTTCATGCTGCCAGCCATCAGAATTTAAATACTGCTGGAAGTAACCTTCTCTGTAAAGAAGTCCAACTCCAATTAAAGGAATTCCAAGATCGCTGGAAGCTTTAAGATGATCGCCTGCTAAAACTCCCAATCCCCCGCTGTAAGTTTGAAGACATTCGGTTAAACCGAACTCAGCCGAGAAATAAATGATATTAAAATCCTTTGGGTAGTTATAATTTTTTTGGTACCATGTTTTAGCATCTAAATATTCCTGAAGGCTTTTATATACTCTTTCAAGGTGTGAACGAAAACCATCATCATGAGAAACTTCTTCAAGCCGTTCCTGGCTAATATTTCCCAAAACCATTACCGGGTTATGATTAGTCTCTTCCCAGATTTCCCTATCCAATCTCCTAAAAAGTTCGCGTGAATTTGGATTCCACGTCCAATGGAGATTGTAAGCTATCTCTCTTAAATGTTCGAGATTTTCGGGAAGTGAAGGTATAACATTATAAGTCCCTAGAAATTTATTCATAGTGTCTCCGATTGTAATATAGACTTTATTGGTAACTGAATTTATTACTAAAAAAGTTAAAAGAAAAATGTTTTCAGAGAACATTTGATGAATATTTATACTATTTTTATAAATATTTTTAGATGCTCTATTCAAACTTTATGAAGGTATTTAATGGGCAAATTCGATCTTAAGAAAATGCAGTCTATTCTTGCACAAATGAAATTAGACGCGTGGCTTTTTTATGATTTCAGGGGAAGCAATGATCTTGCGTTAAACATTCTTGACATTTCAAAAGGAAGTCATTTGACAAGAAGATTTTTTTATCTCATCCCGCAAGAAGGTGAACCGATAAAAATTGTTAATGGAATTGAAGCAGGACATTTAGATCACCTGCCTGGCAAGAAATTTACTTACTCCAGTCACTCTTCGCTATCAGCTCATATATCGAATATATTGAAAAATTATAAAAAAATTGCGATGGAATATTCGCCAAAGAATGCAATTCCTTATGTTTCAAAAGTTGATGCAGGAACTATAGAACAAATAAAATCTTACGGAGTTGAATTAGTCAGCAGCGGCGATTTAATTTCTATGTTCGATGCAGTTTGGACGAAAGAACAATTTGAAGAGAACAAACCAGTTGCCTCTGCATTAACAAATATAGTGGACCTCTCTTTTAATTTTATAAAAGAAAAAATCTCTAAGAAAGAAAGCATTACTGAATATGATGTTCAACAATTTATAATGAGTGAATTTGATAAAAAAGGATACATCACTGACTTTCCACCCATTGTTGGTGTAAATGAAAATTCTGCAAACCCGCATTATGAGCCTTCGAAAGAAATCAACAAGCCAATAAATGAAAATGATTTTGTATTAATCGATCTCTGGGCAAAAGTAAATAAACCAGAAGGAGTCTGGGCAGATATAACATGGGTTGGATATGTTGGAGAAACTATTCCGGAAAAATATGTTAAAATTTTTAAAATTGTTGCTAAAGCGCGAGATAAAGCTTTTAATTTTGTTGTAAACAGATTTAACGAAGGAAAAGAAGTAAGAGGATACGAAGTCGATGATGTTTCGAGAAAAATAATAAGTGATGCCGGCTATGGCAATTATTTTATTCACCGCACCGGACATTCAATTACTACTGATTTACATGGAAGCGGAGCTCACCTTGATGATTTTGAAACAAAAGACGAAAGGCTTCTTCTCCCTTCAACATCATTTTCAATTGAACCTGGAATCTATTTGACAGGAGATTTTGGTGTAAGATTAGAAATAGACGTTTACATTTATCCTGATGGAAAAGTTAATTCAACGGGAGATGTTCAGCAGGAATTAATTCCTATTTTAAAATAAGAAAAGAAACTTATTTGGTAGAGATATATTCCAGAAAGGTAAAACTTCCCATAGTTATTGTTTCATCAATTGTTTTTAATAAATTATTAATCTAACTTTTGGGTAAAGATTCTGCCATTAAAAATGGAGGGAAAAATGGTTAAGATTCTTATGGAGAGCTTACTTTTAATCTTTTTGGGGCTTCTGTTACCCACATATAAA
>Ga0210099_1000301_pt1 | contig 17126 bp, 12 predicted proteins | sample Joice_ThreeSqA_D_4_FD_184872 | JGI IMG/M metagenome (GOLD analysis project Ga0210099, IMG submission 184872) | Wetland microbial communities from San Francisco Bay, California, USA, that impact long-term carbon sequestration - Joice_ThreeSqA_D2... | ecosystem: Environmental > Aquatic > Marine >...
AATTAAATGGATAAAGTGAATAAAAAATTAAGAAGCCAGGAATGGTTTGGTGGTTCAGACAAAATGGGATTTGTTCATCGCTCGTGGCTGCGAAACCAGGGTTATCCCGATGATCATTTTCGCGGCAAACCTGTAATTGGAATTTGCAACACATGGTCAGAACTAACTCCGTGTAACGGACACTTAAGAGACTTTGCGGAGATAGTAAAAAAAGGAGTTCTTGAAGCTGGTGGTTTTCCTCTTGAGTTTCCAGTTATGTCTTTGGGCGAAACGATAATGCGTCCAACCACTATGTTGTTCCGTAATCTTGCAAGCATGGATGTTGAAGAATCAATTCGCGCAAACCCTATTGATGGCGTAGTGCTGCTAACCGGATGCGATAAAACAACACCTTCAACATTAATGGGAGCGTGTAGCGTTGACCTTCCAACTATTGTTGTTCCCGGCGGACCTATGCTTAACGGCAGATTTCAGGGGGGAACTATTGGTTCGGGATCATTCAACTGGACAATAAAAGAAAAGCAAAAGTCCAACACATTTTCTGAAGAAGACATGCTCGAAGCAGAAATTTGTGCTGCTAGAAGTCAGGGGCATTGCAATACAATGGGAACTGCTTCTACAATGGCAACAATGGTTGAAGCATTAGGATTAACTTTGCCCGGAATGTCATCCATTCCTGCCGTTGATTCACGCAAAAAAGTCTTGACTCAATTGTCGGGGCGAAGAATTGTTGAAATGGTAAAAGAAGATTTAACGCTTTCCAAAATTCTTACTAGAAAAGCGTTTGAGAATTCAATTGTAGTAAATGCTGCTGTTGGCGGTTCAACAAATCTTCTTATTCATTTACTTGCAATCGCGGGAAGAATCGGCGTTGAATTAAATCTTGAAGACTTCGATAAAATTGGCAGCAAAATTCCTTTGCTCGTAAATCTTATGCCTTCTGGAAAATATTTGATGGAAGATTTCTTCTATGCCGGTGGGTTACCTGTAGTTTTAAAAGAGCTTGAAAAATTGTTGCATCAGGATGTTATAACAATTAACGGGAAATCGTTAACAGAAAATAGTATAAATGCAAAATGTTATAATGAAGATGTTATTGCAAAGATAGATAAACCATTTCAACAAAATGCGGGGATTGCTGTTTTGAAGGGAAATTTATGTGAGAAAGGTGCCGTAATAAAACCATCTGCTGCAACACCAAAATTAATGAAACACAAAGGCAAAGCAGTTGTTTTTGAAAGTATGGAAGATTACCACACAAGAATTGATGATCCGAATCTTGAAATAGATGAACACAGTGTAATTGTTCTTAAAAGTGTTGGCCCCAAAGGTTATCCCGGCATGCCGGAAGTTGGTAATGTTGATCTTCCTGAAAAATTAATTCAAAAGGGTATAAAAGATATTGTTAGAATTTCTGATGGTAGAATGAGCGGAACGGCTTACGGAACAGTTGTACTTCACATATCTCCTGAATCGGCAATTGGAGGAACGCTTGCACTTGTAAAAGATGGAGACTTGATTGAACTTGATGTGGAAAAAAGGAAGTTACACTTGGATATTTCCGATGAAGAATTGAAGAAACGAAAATCTTTATGGGTACAGTCTGAACCTCACACAGATAGAGGTTATGTAAAACTATTTCTCGATCATATTCAGCAGGCAGATAAAGGTTGTGATTTTGATATCTTAGTAGGTAAATCCGGTTCTGTAGTAAAAGGGGACTTACATTAGTATTGTGTCAGTCTGAGCGAATCGAAAGTTGACTCTAATTATTATTATACTTCGATAGAGTTCAGTGTGTCAAATAATAATTTAATTCAAAGGGTCTAAATGATTGTAATTTATTTACTTATAAGCGTTATTCTCATAATATTTTTAACTGCAAAATTAAAACTTCATCCATTTATCGCACTTTTTCTCGTTGCAATTTTTTACGGTTTGTTTGCAGGAATGCCACTAAAAGAAATCGTCAATTCAGTAAACCAGGGATTTGGGGATACGTTGGGTAAGATTGGTTTATTGATTGTGCTTGGCGTAATCATCGGAGCATTTTTAGAAAATTCCGGTGGCGCTTATGCAATGGCGGAAAAGGTTCTTAAAATAATCGGCAGAAAAAGAGTTCCGACAGCGATGGGAATTATTGGGTATATTGTTTCAATACCTGTTTTTGCAGACAGTGGTTTTTTGTTGCTGTCACCTTTAAATAAAAGTTTATCAAAGAAAGCGAAAATTTCTTTAGCCGGTTCAGCGGTTGCTTTAGCATTAGGGCTAGGTGTAACTCATACACTTGTTCCCCCTACTCCAGGGCCCATTGCCGCTTCGGGAATCTTAAATGCTGATATTGGTTTGGTTATTCTTTGGGGAACACTGATCAGTGCGCTTGCATTAGTTATAGGGTTACTGTTTGCAACGAAATATGTTTCAAAAACTTATATCAATCCTAATCCTGAAACAACAGAAGCAGAGATAGAAGCGAAATTAAAAGATGCTCCCGGTGCTTTCAAGTCTTCTTTACCTATTATTGTTCCTATATTATTAATAATCTTAAAATCGATTGTTAACGCTTTTGGAAAAAATTCCGAAGGAGCATTAATTGATTTCATTTCATTTATAGGAGAGCCTGTAATTGCACTTTTGATTGGAATGTTTCTTTCATTTCTTCTTCCTAAGAAACTTGATAAAGAAATGCTTTCGACATCTGGTTGGGTAGGGCAATCTTTAACAGGTGCAGCTTCAATTATTTTAATTACTGGTGCTGGCGGGATTTTTGGGAAAGTCTTACAGAACTCCGGAATTGCCGATGTAATTGGAAAAACATTGGCAGATGTGCATTTGAGTATCTGGCTACCTTTTCTTTTAGCTGCTGCTATTAAAACAGCTCAAGGTTCTTCAACGGTTTCTTTAATCACAACAGCTTCTATAATGATGCCTATGATGAATACTTTAGGTTTTACAGGAGAGATGGAAAAAGCTATGGTCGTAATAGCAATAGGGGCGGGCTCAATGGTTTTCTCACATGCTAACGACAGTTTTTTTTGGGTTGTTACTCAATTATCAGGAATGGATGTAAAATTAGGTTATAGGTTATTTAGTCTTGGTACCTTTGTCGTCGGAACCTCTGCCGCAGCTATTTTATTTATATTTTATTTAATAATTGTATAAGAATGAAATTATATAAAACAAAAAATGGAATTATTATAGAAAGAGACGAAAGCCTTTTTCTTTTACAAGATGAAGATTGGGATATGTTTGTGAATGACGATAACCTATTTGATAAAATGTCGGAGAAAATACAAACAGCCAAAACCGTTAATATAGATTTCTTAAAAGAGGTAGAAGCACCAATTCATTCGCAGGAAGTTTGGGCAAGCGGCGTTACTTACATGAGAAGTAAAATAGGAAGGCAGGAAGAATCTAAAGACGCGGGCGGCGGAGATTTTTATGGAAGGGTTTATGAAGCAGAACGCCCAGAATTATTTTTTAAAGCGGCACGTCAAAGAGTTGTTAATCCCGGCGGGAAAGTAAGAATTAGAAAAGATTCAACCTGGGACGTACCGGAACCTGAATTAACATTAATGATAACTTCATTGGGAAAAATTGTGGGCTACACGATTGGAAACGATATGAGCTCGAGAAGTATTGAAGGAGAAAATCCTCTTTATCTTCCGCAGGCAAAGACTTACGACGGATGCGCTGCTGTTGGTCCCTGTATTCTTGTAACGAATGAACCACTTTCGCTTAATACTATTATCAGTTTAGAAATTAAAAGAAACAACGATTCGGTTTTTCATGGGGATGTCGAGTTAACTCAGTTAAAAAGAAAATTTGAAGAGTTGGTTTTATTTCTTTACAGAGAATGTTCATTTCCAAATGGAAGTTTATTGATGACAGGAACGGGCATTGTTCCGGGAAGTGATTTTACCTCACAAAGCGGTGATGAAATAATAATAACAATAGAACCAATCGGAATTTTAATAAATACGGTGGAATGAATGGAATTAAAAGGACAAAACTTTATTGGCAATGAACTTTTAGCAGAGGGAAAAGAAACTTTTAACGGAGTAAATCCTGCAACAAACAAAAATCTGCCGACTGATTTTCACGAAGCGACATCAAACGAAATTAATAAAGCCATAAAAAAAGCTGAACAGGCATTTACTATTTACAGCAAAAAAAACGGAAAGGAAAAAGCTTTATTTCTTGAAACAATTGCTGAAGAGATTCTTGCACTTGGGGATGATTTATTAGAAAGATGTAACGAAGAAACAGGTTTACTTCTTCCGAGATTAGCCGGAGAACGAGGGAGGACAGTAAACCAATTAAAATTATTTGCAGAACTCCTTAAAGAAGGTTCCTGGGTCGAAGCCAGAATTGAAACAGCAATTCCCGATAGACAGCCTTTGCCCAAACCGGATATCAGAAGTATGTATAAGGCTTTGGGTCCGGTTGGAATTTTTGGTGCAAGTAATTTCCCTTTTGCTTTTTCGGTTGCGGGTGGAGATACTGCGTCAGCTTTAGCTGCGGGATGTACAGTAATTTTTAAAGCTCATCCTGCGCATCCTGGCACATGTGAACTTGTTGCAAGAGCAATTATTTTGGCAGTTAAAAAAACTAACATGCCAGATGGAACTTTTTCTATGGTTCACGGAAGGTCAGCTGATGTAGGAATGGCAATTGTTAATCATCCTTTGATTAAAGCAATTGGATTTACCGGTTCATTCAAAGGTGGCAAAGCAATTTATGATTCAGCAGTAAAGAGACCAGAACCAATTCCAGTTTATGCAGAAATGGGAAGTACAAATCCGATTTTCATTCTTCCGGGTGCTTTGAAAGATAGAAAAGAAGAAATAGCAAAAGGTTTAACTGCTTCAGTAACTCTTGGAGTAGGACAATTTTGTACAAATCCCGGTTTGGTATTTCTTGAACAATCAAAAGAAACCGAAGAGTTTCAAGAATCTGCAATAGAAAGTTTTGCTAATACAGATGCAGGCACAATGCTTACATCAGGGATACAAAATGCTTATCAGAATGGAATTAAAAAGATTTCAGCAAAACAGGGAGTTAAGTTATTAGCTGAAGGAAAAACAAGCGAAACAAAAGGAGGAGGAAAAGCTTATCTATTTCAAACTAACGCGGATAATTTTATTACCAACGAAAATCTTGAAGAAGAAATTTTTGGTCCTTCAACTTTAACTATTACAGCAGACAATAAAGAAGAGCTTTTAAAAGCTGCTCAAAAATTACACGGACATCTTACAATTACTCTACATGCAACGAAAGAAGATTTAGAGAATAATAAAGATTTAATTTCGGTTCTCGAAAGAAAAGCAGGGAGGTTAATCATTAATGGATTTCCAACTGGCGTTGAAGTTTGTCATTCAATGGTTCATGGCGGACCTTTCCCGGCAACTACAGACAGCCGTACAACTTCTGTAGGTACTTTAGCGATTAACAGGTTTGTCCGCCCAGTTAGCTATCAAAATTTTCCGGATGAACTTTTGCCAGATGAATTAAAGAATGGTAATCCCCTTGATATCAGGAGATTGGTTAATGGAGAAAAGAAAAAATAATTTAGTTTTTTACAACTCTGTTCATAAAATCTTCCACCTTCTTCATATATTTATCTGAAAAGAATAATGGGTCTGCATGACCCGCACCGCGAAGAAATATAAGAGTTGCATCAAGACCTTTTTCATCGTAAGCTTCTTTTAATTCAATTGCCTGGTTTACAGGAACCTGGTTATCCTGATCCCCGTGCATAATCAAAATAGGAGGATCGGATTTATCTACCTGGTAAACAGGGCATGCAAGTTTAGCAATGTCCCCAACTTGTTCAACAGGTTTCCCCAGCAGTAAAGCAAGAGCAGGCGCTCTAACACTAATACCGTGAGGAGTGGATTGTCCAAGAATTGTTAGAAAGTCTGTTGGTCCATAGAAATCAATAATTGCCTGCACCGATGAACTCTCATAAAGATAATCTCCTAAATTTCCTTCTAATTCCCGATTTCCATTTGTGGTACCAATAAGTGCAGCGAGATGTCCCCCAGCGGAGGATCCCCAGATAGTTATTTTATCTTTTCGATAACCGTAATGCTCAGCCTGACCTCTTAAAAATCGTACAGCAGCCTTGATATCAAAAACCATTGTTGGAAAACTGGCTACCGTGGAAAGACGATATTCTACACTTGACATTGCATAACCTGATTTTAAAAGGTTATCTGGGGGATCATCTTTAGTCCCACTATGCCATGCGCCTCCGTGTATCCATATAACCAAATAAGGATTTTGTACATTTGCAGGCATATACAAATCAAGTTTTAATTCTCTTCCGTTATCGGAAGCATAAGTAATATTCTTTATTGGGGTAGAATTCTTTTGTGCGATTATAAATCCTGTTAAGAACAAATAAATTAAAAATATTCTTAAAATGATTTTTTTTATAGTTCCTAAAAAAAACCTAAAAGGAATTTTGGAAATCATTTGTTATCTTTAATTAATCTAAGTAGAAAAATATTTTCAATATAAATAATATTTTGCTGTTATAACAACATGCCTAAAGATAAACTTTCAATTTCTTTTTCGATTCTCTACTTTTGTTTTTTCAATTTTTGTTATACTTATACTCATGCTCAGGACAAAGCTGAAACAGAAAAAATATTAAGAACGATAACTGATTCAATTCTTAAAGACGCAGCATTTCAGTTTATTGATGAGAAAACCGGAAAGCATTTTGAAAATACAAATAAAATTCCTTCAGACTCCAAATTAAAAATTGAAAGCAGATATAATGATTGGCGTTATTGGAATGGTATTATAAATATGGCATTGACGAGAATTGGAGAAGAATTGAATGAAGCTTCATATTCGGAGTTCTCTGCAAAAAATATTGCTTTTGCTTTTGATAATTATAAGTATTTTGAAGAAACTTATAATGACGAAGGAAAATGGAACTATCCTCTGGGGGAATTATTTATAATGGAAGAATTGGATGACTGCGGAGCAATGGGAGCAAGTGTTATTGAAATTCTTAAGAATGAGCCCAATCCGCGCTACAAAGAATATATTGATGAAGCAGCAGATCATATATTAAATAAGCAATCTCGTCTTGAAGACGGTACTTTAGCGAGATCCTTTCCATATAAATGGACTCTTTGGGCTGATGATCTTTACATGAGTATCTCATTTCTTTCACGAATGGGTGAGTTAACCGGTGACAATAAATATTTCAACTTTGCTGCAAAGCAGGTAATCAATTTTAACAAATGTCTTTTTGATGATAATAAAGAACTCATGTATCACAATTGGTATTCTGATCTTGATCAACATGGTGTTGCTTTTTGGGGAAGAGCAAACGGGTGGGCTTTATTAGCACAAGTAGATTTATTAGATCATTTACCAGAAAATTATCCTTTACGGGATACATTAATCACCTTACTTCAAAGACATATACTTGGAATTGCAAAATACCAAAGTGTTACTGGTCTATGGCATCAATTACTTGATAAAGAGGATTCATATTTAGAAACGTCCTGTAGTGCAATGTTTACGTATACAATTGCACGTGCTGTTAACAGAGGTTACTTAGATAAACGTTATTCTTCCATCGCTGAAAAAGGATGGGAAGGAATCTTATCGAAGATTCATCCTGACGGACAAATAGAAGGTGTTTGTACGGGAACTGTTGTTAGTGATAATCTTGTAGATTATTACGATCGACCTACTCCTTTAAATGACATTCACGGCATTGGTACCGTTCTATTAGCTGGTGCTGAAATGCTTGGCATGAAAAAATAATTAAAGGATTTATGATGCATATTAAAACTATACGTAGCATAATTCTAAGTATGATATTACTAATATCCTGTAACTCAAAACCTCCTTCATCAAAATTAATTGGTAAGGTTCACATAGATAGTGATCTATTTCTTGCTCACTTCGATTGCAAAACTGATGTGGATGATCTTTACTCTGTTGCAGGTGTAGCTACTATCCTCGCAGATTCCCGGTTATCAAATGTAAAATACCATGTTGTCGCTGGCACTTATGGAATTCAGGAAGGTCTTTATGTCCCGGCAAATGAATTGTTTGAAATTGCTTTCCCGGGTAATTGGTCCGATGCTCACGCCAACTTCGATCAAGCATTAAGAGAAGTGACTACCGTTGCGGTTACTACTCTGAAAAATGGAGGTAATATTTGGATTGCTGAAGCGGGGCAATCTGATTTTTCGGCAGCACTTATTCGGAATATTAAAACTTTATTATCAGACGTTAATACAAAATCACGAATAAACATTGTACAACATAGTGATTGGAATGAAAATAATACTGCTCCTGATAACCTGGCTTATGTTAAAAATAATGTCTCCTATCATAAAATCCCTGATGGAAACGTTACTGGTAATGGATCTCCGGGATTAAAAACAGACAGCATAATTAATTGGCAGGATTATATTACCAATAAAAAACTTGCTTATATATGGAAAAAGGCAATAGAGATTGCAAATAATTATAATGGCAAAGATAATCGATATAACAATCCAGCTATTGCTAAAAATGGAATGGACTTTTCAGACGTATCGGAAACCTGTTGGATCTTCGGCTTTGATAAATTGGAAAACGTAAAACAATTTTTTAAGGAATTTTCAACACGTTCCAACTTATAAAAATTAAGCCGTATCTAATTTTATATCGCTGACAAAACATCAGGGCGAACGTTAGCATTTTTATAATTTTTATATAACTATACTTTAATTGGTTAGTTCTCTTTGCCTTATGCTTATTCGATACACTTATATTAGAAAAGTCATTAAATTGTAATCAAGAAAGAAAAATGTTTGGAATACAATAAAAGCATTATTATTTAGTAATACTGAAAAAATGATTTATAGAAATAAAAGAGTGTAATGTTAACTTATTCAAGAGTGTGTATTTAAAGTTGACTAACAAATAAAAACTAACAGGAAGATTTTTCTAATTGTTGAAATTCTTCCCAAAAAATATACTGAGGAGTTGAAATGATTACAAGAGTTATAGTAAAAAATATTTTATTCATTGGAGTAGTAATTTTTTTATTTAAAACTTTAACCCTTGCACAGGATACTCAGAATATTGTTAACGGTGATCTTATTCAATTTTCCAGTAACGGAGCATGGTGCTGGTATCAAGACGAGCGTGCTGTTGTTGATACGGTAAATAACAAAATTATTATTGCATCGAACAAAACAAGCAATGCACATGACTATGTGGACATTTATGATATTGCGACAGGTACGACTCAAAATTATGATCTTGGTTCAATTGGAAGTGATGATCATAATACTCCGGGGCTGCTTATCAGACCTGATGGTAAATATCTTGCAATGTTCGCAAAACACAACAGTGATAAGATAACCCATTATAAAACTTTTAGCACTGGTTCCTGGAGTGCGGACCAAACTTTTGATTGGAATACACAACCGGGAGGAGCTGATTTTAATACTACTTATTCAAATGTTTACTATCTTTCTGCAGAAGATCGTACATATGATCTGTCTCGTGGAAATGGTCATGGCGGGCAGAATTTTCTTATTTCATCTGACCAGGGTGATACTTGGAATTACGGGGGATTTTTAACTAGCAATGCAAATATTGGATATGTTAACGGGTATTTTAAGTATTGCAGTAATGGTGTTGATCGGATCGATTTTATTTGTACAGAATACCATCCACGTGACTTTAATACAAGTATTTATCATGGTTATATTGAAAATGGGCAAACATTTAAATCTGATGGGACCCTGGTTGATACTACTATATTTGATAAAAATCCAACAACCCCTCAAGATTATACTCCGGCTTTCCAGGCAAATACGGAATTAAATGGACTTACTATGACACATTGCTGGAATACAGATGTTCAAAGGTATAGTGATCGAACTATTGCTACGATTGTGACTGCGAGAACAAATACTAGTTCAGACAATCCAACTCATGCTTTTATTTACTGTCGGTATGATGGATCAACCTGGAGTTCAACTTATCTGGGAAATGCCGGTTTAAAATTATACAACAGCGAACAGGATTATACTGGTCTTGCTGCCATGCACCCTAATACTCCTGATATTATTTATATTTCTACAACTTACGATCCGCGGGATAATACATTTCTTACCAAACATGAAATTTTTAAGGGTGTGACAAGGGATGCCGGTGAAACCTGGACATGGACAGCCATTACTGAAAATTCCACAATGGATAATTTACGTCCCATTGTTCCAATGTGGAAAAATTATAAAACTGCTTTGATTTGGTTTCGTGGCAGTTATTATAGTGCTCAGAATATAGACGCGCAAATTGTTGGAATTATTACAGATGAAACTTCCGCATTGCCAGTTGAATTAACTTCTTTTTCTGCAAGGCAAATGGGCTCAACAATCCAATTAAAATGGAACACGGCAACAGAAATAAATAATCGTGGATTTGAAATCGAGAAACAAGTTAAGAAAAATAATAAATTGGACAATTGGTTTTCAATTGGATTTAAAGAAGGGAGAGGGACATCATCAGAATCTGTTAGTTACTTATTTGAAGATAATGATATTGATTATTCTGCATCTTTAATACGTTATAGACTAAAACAGATAGATTATAATAGTTCTTTCGAATATAGTAATTTGGTTGAGGTTAAAATCAATGAAGTTCCAACTGATTTTAGTTTAAATCAAAATTATCCGAATCCTTTTAATCCTTCAACGACAATCAGTTACAGTATACCTGAAGATAATTTTGTTACTTTAAAAGTATTTAATGTTATTGGAGAAGAAGTCGCGACTTTAGTTAATAAGGAAATGAAAGCAGGTAACTTCAAAGTTAATTGGAATGCAGTGAGCTTACCTTCAGGAGTATATTTTTATAAATTATCAGCGGGCAGCTTTTCTGAAATTGAGAAGATGGTTTTATTAAAATAATTTATGAAAAAAAAACCTAGCCTTAGGGGCACTATTGCGGGAGCCCCCTTATACCCCGCTAAAGGCGCTAAAGCCTCCATCAATAGGAATTATTGTTCCCGTAACAAATTTTGAAGCATCACTTGCAAGCCATAGAATAGCTCCGATCAGTTCCGATGGTTCTCCAAATCTTTTAAAAGGTGTTATTTCCAGTATTGTTTTTCCTCTTGCCGTAAGTGAGCCATCCGGGTTTGTCAACAAAGCTCTGTTTTGTTCGGTTATCAGAAAGCCGGGAGCAATTGCATTTACTCTGATTTCATTGCCAAACTTTAGTGCCATTTCAACAGCCATCCAGCGGGTGAAGTTATCAATAGCTGCTTTAGCCGCTGAGTATCCTACAACACGTGTGATAGCTCTGTAAGAAGCCATAGAAGAGATATTAATTATTGAACCTTTTTTCTGGTCGGCCATGCTTTTGCTGAAAATCAAAGTAGGAAGAATAGTACCATTCAGATTTAAATTTGTTACCTTATTAAGGTCGTTAATATTAAGATCGAATATATTTTGATTAACACCGATTACAGCTCCAGGTAAATGACCACCGGCTGCATTTATTAAAATATCTATCTTGCTAAATTTGTTTAATACCTTTTCATTTACATCCCTAATGTTTTTTTCATCAAGCACATCACATTTTAGTCCTATAACTTCAATGTTAATATTTTTCAGTTCTTCAACTTTATGTTTAAGTTTTTCGTCATTTGTTCCGAGTATTGCAACTTTTGCACCCGAGTGTAACAAACCTTTTGCCATTTCAGTCCCAAGTATTCCACTACCTCCCGTTATTACAGCAACTTTATTTTCCAGACTAAAAATATTTCTTAAATATTCCATTTGTTTCTCTTTTGTTAATTCAACAATGTCTTAAAAATGATATTTAAATATAACGATGTTGTCTGATATTCGTTCAGGAATTGTTAATTCTAATTTTATAGAAGTTTTTAATATTAATGTTTTTTTTTGCTACCTTATCTCTAGTCGGGAAGGGAAAAGGTGATCTTTTAAGACCACCTTTTTATTAAGGATATGTAATAAAATTAAAATCGGGCTGATTAGATTTATTCATTCCAGTTATCAGTTCTAAAAGATGAGGCAGGAAGATTATCCTTATTAAATAAAGTAGCCTCGGAAGTATTTGTAAAACAATATCTTACGGCTAGCGGATTTTTTATCTTTTCATTTGAAATAATCAATTTATCATCATCTATTTTTACAGATGCTTTTCTGAAAACCTGATCTATACCCGCTATTAAAAAATTATTCTCACCATTTCTTTCTTTTATTACTAGTCCACTTTTTGCATAGTTAAAAGAAAGAATAATTTTATCTCCTTCTACTTTCATGGATTTATATAAAGGTCCGGAATAAGGAATATCAATACTATAGTTTTTGGCTAAAGCCCATCTTGCCAGCCTATCGCCTACATCTTGTTTATCTCCGGGATGAATAGTCTTTGCGCTGCCTATATCTAAAGTCACAGCCATACCAGTATTAGGAACTGATAAACTATTGAGCTGTACTTCACGTAATCTTTCTGAACGAGTTTGATCGCCGTAATTATATGGTGCTATTTGTACATAATAAAAAGGGAACTGGTTATGCCATCTTTCTCTCCAGTTTTCTATCATTAAAGGGAATAGGGTTGCATAAGCCTCGGGGTTATCAGTATTAGCTTCTCCCTGGTACCAAATTACACCTTTGATTGAATAAGGAATCAATGGGTTTATCATCGCATTAAAAAGTAATGTAGGAGTATTCGCTGATAGTCCAATTTTAACTAAAGGTCTTTTAAAGAAATCATTTTCGTTTACTCCAAAGACATAGAATTTTTGTTCGTTGTATTCAGCTACAGGAAGGTATTTCCATTCTGAGGCTAATGAAATCTTTTCATTTGGATAACCTGAAGGATAAATCTTTAATTTCTCTTTTCTTCCGTATATACCTCCACCTCCCTGGTTATCAACAACTCTAACAGCAATAACAAGTTTATCTGGCAGTACAGCATCTTTAGGAATATTATAAATTCTATCCACATTATAGAAACCCTCTTTTTCCTGGGATCCAACCAGAACGCCGTTTACAAAAGTTCTATCCATATCATCAATGGGTCCTAGTTCAAGGACAAGATTCTTTCCTGCCCAGCTTGACGGAATTTGAATTTCTTTTCTGAACCAAACTACTCCATCGAAATCTCCTACTTCATATGATTCCCACAAGCGGGGCAAATTCATTATTTGCCAATTACTATCAGGATAATTTATCTTTGAACATTCTGAATCGTTAAAATCGAGATTCATCCACTTATCATCAGCTTCTTTTTTACTAACATCCATTACGGGATGTGTATATAACCACTGATTATATTTTTCAATAGCAGGTCCGCTGTTTTTTATGTCCTCCAATATTTTTTGAAAGTTTTTTTCTTTTCCAAGAAATTTAGCTCCAGTCCATGCTTCAACAGGAGTTCCTCCCCAACTTGAATGTATTAACCCAATAGGAATATGGAGTTCATCATACAATTTTTTGCCGAAGAAGTAAGCTGTGGCACTAAATGTTGCTACAGTTTTAGGGGTGCATTCTTCCCATTCTCCGGTGCAGTTGAATTCTTTTTTGTTTGAAATTGCACGAGCCACAGTAAAGAGCCTGATATTTGGATAATTGGCCTTTTCAATTTCTTCTTTAGAATTTAAAATTGGGTCAGTAAGGAATCCCTGAACTGGCATTTCCATATTTGATTGGCCTGAACATAGCCAGACCTCACCGACTAAAACATTTTTATAGGTCATGACCGAATCACCAATTTTAAGAGCTACATCAAATGGACCACCGGCATCCGGAGTTTTTATTTTTGTTATCCAGGATCCATCTGTATTAACAGTAGTATTGGCAGATTCACCCCAGGTAGCATTTATATTTATTTCCGTGTTTGGCTCTGCTTTTCCCCAGAAGTTTACATTGGTATTTCTCTGTAGAACCATATTATCAGAAAAGATCGAAGGGACTTCTATTTTACCGGATTCAGATTTTATTTTACCGTTAGCATTTAGATTTATTAAAGCAAAAAGCGACAAAAAAAATATTACATGTTTCATATTACTTTTTTGTTTGTTGAAATAATTTATGTGATTTAAGGGGTTATTCATAGATGAAATATTGTGACAAAAGAAATTTTCATTTCGGATTGAGTTTGTTAAAATCAATATTATAAAATCTAAAATTAAATTGATTAGTGCAACAGTATCTTTAATATTGATTATTTTTATCCTAACGCTACTTCAACTTTATGTTCTTTCCCATCATTAAGACCAGGAATCAAATTGCCGTTGAAAAGTTTAAATGAATTGATAAAACAAACTTATTGATAGATGTAGAAACCGCTTATCAATTTCAATAATCGAAAAACGAAGTTTGATTTTTTGATTTAAAAGTAGAGCAGAAAGTAGAATTTTCATGCACAATTTAATATGTGTTTTGAAACTCTAGGACAGCAAATGACTCTGTCTTTTTTGAATATAAGGCTAAAAAAGGTTAATTTTGACACAATGAATTGAATTCATACTATGATTCACCAAGAGATATGGAATAATAATTGTTACTAAATGTTATTTAGAACAAAAAAGGCGATGAAGATTTATTACAGTTAGCGATAAAAGGATAAGTAAATTTTTAGATTATAAAATTACTGAATCAGGGGTAGAAAACTATACATCCCATTTATTCCGAGGCTGACCGCAATTCATACATATCATAAACAAAAGGCAAATTAAACTATGATGTTATTTTTTCAGTCACAAGAATTCAAAAAATCATATATTAAGAAATTGTTAAAATTTTAAAAAATTGAAATGGTCTATTCTCCTAAAAAAAACTACTTTGCTCCGGCTATAATAATATTAGTCCTTCTTTTAATACTAATCCTTAATTTCTTTATTAAACCTAACCTTACAGTTAAGACGGTCTGTGAGGTTTTTCCAAAAGAAAAATGGATATTAACAAAGGGAGATAATGGGCAAATAATTTCAAGAGTTATAGATTATACAAAAGGACGAACAGTTCAGTATAATCTTAATCTGTTTGAAAGAGGAGAACAAGTTTTTTTGAAGTTTTCTTCTGATAAAAATAGGTTAATAAGCAGTGGAGATACTGTCGTTTCAATTATATCAAGTGATGTTAGAGAGAGGTTGATTGAAATTGAAGGTGATCTGGAAGTTGCAAAGGCAAGTTTAAAATCACAAAGTAGCGGGGAAAAAGAATCTTTAATTAATGAAGCGAAGGCAAGATTAAGTTATACACAAGAAAAAATTTCCGAGCAAAATGTGTTACTTAAAAAGGCTGAAATATTATATGAGAAGGGTCTTAGCTCCCAACAGGAACTTGATACGCAAAAATGGATCGTTGATTTGTTGGAAATAGAGAAGAAAATATATAAAGCCCAACTTCAGAACTTATCCACAGGTGCAAAGAGTGAGGAAATAAATTTACTCAAATCACAAATTAATTCTTTCGACTCAAGATTGAAGTTGCTTAAGACAAGACAAGACGGACTAACTATAACTGCTCCCATTTCCGGTTATTTGTCAGATGTTTTTTCGTCAGATACTTTAGTCTCTCTAATTAATGATAGAGAAATTATTCTTCACGCACCTATAAGAATAGAGGATATTGAATTATTAAAGTCAGGACAAATTATAAGATTAAGAATTAGTGACTTAGAGGAAGAGTATAAAGGATTGATAATCTCAATTTCACGTGAAGTTAAGTTTATAAATAATCAACAAGTAGCTTTTATATCTATAGAGATAGACAATAATAATGGAAAACTTTTACCCGGTATGATTAAAGAGAGCTATCTAAATATTAAAGAAATATCTTTTTTTGAATATATCAGTAGATTTCTGAGTACTTAAATGCCAAGATTTGAAAGTAAATATTTAGTTCTCAATGAAAAGAAAGATGAAATTTTGAATGATTTGAAACCATATCTTATATATGATTATTATACTGAGAAAGAAGCCTCTAAGGAATATACAGTACGCAGCATTTATTTAGATACACATGTTCTGACTTCCTATTACGAAAAATTAGCTGGCCTAAAAGTAAGAAATAAATTCAGAGTAAGAGGCTATAATAATCTTAGCGAGGATTCAGTTGTATTTACCGAAATAAAAAGGAAAGAAAACAATTTTATTTCAAAAGATAGAGCATTACTTCAGTATTCAGAGTTATCCGGTTTTCTAAAGAAAGGTGATTTAACAAAAGTTCTAAATCATACCGTTGAATATGAAGCAAGGTTAAGAAGCGCAAAAAATTTCCTTTTTTATTTAAATAGGGACAAACTGGAACCTAAAATAAATATTGTTTATGAAAGAGAAGCCTTTGAATGTAAATTTGGTTCCGGTTTAAGGGTTACGCTCGATATGAATATTAGAAGCTCTTTAACAAACACTTTTGATACACTTTTTGATAATGTAGAGATGGGGAATATCTTCCCTTCACATTTCATTTTAGAAATAAAACATAGTAAAGTTTTGCCATCTTGGATTCCAACTTTGGTTAACAAACATAATCTTAAAAAAGAATCTCTTTCAAAGTATGCTCTTTGTGTTGATTGGTATCTGAAGAATAGGGTTTTAGTACACAATATCTGATTTGGAAAAATAATGCTTGAAAATCTTCAATCTGTAAATGTTTTTTCACCTAATTTATCTGAAATTATTGGCAATATTTTGATAAGCCTTGTTTGTAGTTTCGTTGTTTCAGTAATTTACCGTTATACATATAAAGGAACCGGTTACTCCGAAAGTTTTGTACATTCAATAGTTTTCCTTTCTACTATTACATCACTGGTTATTATGGTTATAGGAAATAATCTTGCCCGTGCCTTCGGTCTTGTTGGGGCTCTTTCGATAATTCGTTTCAGAACAGCTATAAAAGATACAATTGATATTGTTTATATTTTTCTTGGGCTGGCGATTGGAATGGCTGCCGGAGTAGGGTATCATAAAGCTGCAATTGCTGGGACAGTTATTATTGGATTAATACTTATTATTTTTTCGAAATCGAATTTCAAGTATCTACGTTCTAACCAGTACATTCTCCAATTTGTTTTCTCGAATGGGAATCCTTTAGGTGACGAATTTT
>Ga0210099_1000302_pt1 | contig 17114 bp, 13 predicted proteins | sample Joice_ThreeSqA_D_4_FD_184872 | JGI IMG/M metagenome (GOLD analysis project Ga0210099, IMG submission 184872) | Wetland microbial communities from San Francisco Bay, California, USA, that impact long-term carbon sequestration - Joice_ThreeSqA_D2... | ecosystem: Environmental > Aquatic > Marine >...
CAAGTTTTTGCTTGGCTTCCTTGAATTGTTCAATTGCCTTTTCGAGGACAGAATTAACTTCATCAATGTATCCATCTGCAGAAGCCGACCATATCCTGTTTAGATATCTTTCACCACCTGCAAAATTGCTCATAACATCAGCATAAACCTGTAAATTGTAAGCGTGTCCTATTGTTTCTCTCGCATCTACAAATGTATTCAGATCATCGATTAAAAGTTCATCAATTTTGTGTCTCATATCGTAAGTGTTTATACTTTCTTTCTCGGAGTTTAATTGAATCAATTTTTGTACAATGTTATTAAGGCTTGATTCTATATCGGATAAGTTTTTAGAAAATCTTTCTTCTGTATGAGTAGTTTTTTTGCTGCTTATTTTAATTAGGGTAACTCCTACGAATCCAATTATTATAAGAGGTACAAAGTATTGCCACATCACTTTTTGGGGATCAAGGGAAGTAAGATATGCTCCTATGAGAAAAGCAATAACTATTAAAATATATCCTGATTTTTTCATCACATACCTCCTTTTAAAACCATTGCAAAAGCAAACCCAACTCCTACAAGTGCTTCACCAACTATAAAGCCGGCCGCCACTGGTATTCCAATGTCTTCACTGAATTTTTTCCCTTTGCGCCAGTCGATAATTAATCTTAATGCAGTTCCAATACTGTACGTCAAAACAATATTAAAAGGAAGATAAAAGCCAAGACCGACAAGAATTCCAAGTCCACCAATACCACTTGCACTAAGCAAAGCGCCAAGTCCGGCACCGGATATATATTTCTCGATTGGAACATTACCTCCGAGAATTCCATTAATCATACTTGCGAGTGCCTGTCCCTGGGGTGCCGGCAATTTATCACTTCCAATAACATAAGCTCCATGTAAAATATAAATAAGAGCCATTACGATAATTGGTCCCATCCAGGAACCGAGGAATTGACCGATCTGCTGTTTTTTGGGAGAAGCACCGACAAGATACCCTGTTTTTAAATCCAGCATTAAATCGGTTGCCTGAGCCATTGCAACACAAGCGGCGGCACCAACCATTACTGAAGAAATAATGGCAGCACTATCTCCAATTCCACTGGCAATAAAAATAAAAATTGTAACTGCAATCAGAGTCATTCCACTTAATGGAGACCAGTTTGTTCTTCCAATACATTCAGATAAAATTACACCTGCAACCCAGATCCATAAAGTTCCCATTACTGCCATTAATATTCCACGTACAATACCTATTTGTTGTGTGGATAAAATCGCAATTAACATAAGTAGAATTGTTGCACCAGCTATTCCGACGTAAAGTAGCTTTATCGGCATTTCATCCTGTGACAAAGCAGTTTTCAATTTTGAAGCTGTTTGCATGCTTTTTATCGCACTGATGATTAAAGGCAAAGCGAGAACTATACCAGTTAATGCACCACCTATAAGCATTCCAATCCCGACAGGTCTGAAAAGTTGAACTCTTAAAACATTTGGATCTGTTGAAAGAAGCATTCCGTTTGCTGCCAGAATCGGTGACAATACCCAGTAGCAAACGTAACCGCCAATAATAAAAAATATTCCTCCTCTTCCGGCAATGTAAGCAACTCCAATTGTAAGCAAAGAAATATACCAGGTGCCGTTCATAAAAGTCGGTAAGCCAATTTGCTTTCCAAGTTCCCAATCAGAAACACCTGTTGACTGACTTATATAATTAACCAATCCACTTAATACCATTCCTGAAAGAAGATAGATTGCTTTTTTAACTCCGGCACCCGGCGATTTTAAGATTGTTGCAACAGCAATTCCACCGGGGTAAGGGAGTCTTTCGAAATCAATCATTTGCTTTCTTAGTGGAATTATAAACGCGATCCCAAGAACTCCACCGGCGATTGCGCCAAAAACCATTAGTACAGGGTTAAAATCTGTTTGATGTAAAATAAAAAGTGCAGGAACCGAGAACATCATTCCTGCCGATGCACCGTTTACAGCGCTGGCAATGGTTTGGTTAATATTATTTTCTATGATGCTTGACCGCCGGAGTATTCCACGTAAAATTCCGAAACCCAGAATAGCGGCAAGTTCTGATCCTTCTATCGAAAAGCCAAGAATCAGGCTTGCATAACCGATACTTAAAGTTATAATTGCACCAAGAAGGTATCCGACAAGTATTGCAGGGAGAGTTAATTCAGGATAGGGACCTCTTCTTATAACCCTTTTTTCAACAGATGATTTTTCCAATAGTTTCTCCAAAGTTAGTTAGAGAAGAAAAAGTTATGCTCTAAGTTATTGTAATCATTTATGATAGTAAAGAATATAAATTCGAAAAAATGTATAAACATTTTATTTTGATAAATTTCCTATAAAAAAAATATTGAAAAATTTCTGATATCAGTACAATCTTAACCAAATATTTAACTAAATCGTTAACATTGAGTATCTTTGAGATAACTTTTTCACTCTGGCAGAGTGAGTCTCATTAATATTTAATTCAAAGGATTGTTTTGAAGTTTCCTTCGTTCAACAAGATAGAAATTATATTTCTGTTTCTTGCTGGTAATATAATAGCACAACAACTCCCGGAATATCAGCTTGAAGATGTTATTGTAACAGCGAGCCGCACCCATCTCAACTCTTCAGATTTGACCAGGAATGTCGAAATAATTACAGCTGAAGAAATCAAAAAAGCTCCGGTAAGTTCAGTACAGGATTTATTAAAATATACGACAGGAATTGATCTGAAACGAAGGGGAGTGGACGGAGTCCAGGGAGACGTAAGCATCAGGGGAGGTTCATCTGAAGAAACTTTAATTATGATTGATGGAGTGAAGGTAATAGATCCTCAGACGTCTCATCATAATCTTAATCTTCCCGTTTTATTAAACGATATTGAAAGAATTGAAATACTTAAAGGGCAAGGCTCACATGTTTATGGCCCTAACGCTTTCAGCGGCATCATAAATATTATTACAAAGAGTGGGAATAACAAATCTCTATCGCTGGAAGCAACAGGAGGAGAAAATAATTATTATGATTATGGTCTTGGTATTTCTTATCCGGCGGGGGACTTTGGCAATCATATTTCTTTTTCCCGTCAAAAATCAGATGGATATATTCACAATACGGAATTCTATATAACAAATTTTTCATACAAATCTTCATTAAAAATAAATAACGGAGATTTGAATTTATTTTTTGGCTACAATGATAAAAAATTCGGGGCAAACAGTTTTTATACGGAGGTGTATCCCAATCAATGGGAACATACAACAACAAAATTTCTTAATCTTAGCGGGAATATTAGCTCCGGCATTTTTACAATCTCGCCTAAAATTTATTGGCGCAGAAATGATGATGATTATTTGTTGGATTATCAAAATCCATCTTTTTACGAGAATATGCATCAATCAAATACATACGGTGCTGAGATCCAGTCGACAATAGCAACTGGAATTGGAACTGCAGCAATCGGTGGTGAGTTCGTGAATTATAAATTAAAAAGCACAAATCTTGGAGATCACAACCAGAATCGGAACGGTGTCTTCGCAGAATTTAATTTTTCTCCGCTAAAAAATCTCATCGCAATAGTAGGTGGATTTGCATATAGCTATCCTATAATCGGATGGAAATTATGGCCCGGGGCAGACTTGGCTTATAAGTTTTCAGAACATTTGAAAGTATATGGTTCTGTTGGGAAGGCATTTCGTGTTCCTTCCTACACTGAATTGTATTATCGTTCACCCACTATTAATGGTAATCCTGATTTACAACCGGAAGAAACTGTTAATTTTGAAACAGGGATAAAATTTTCTTCAGATGTTTTTACAGGAGGAGTAAGCTTATTCAATAATATTGGTAAAAATATTATTGATTACGCCCGCCTGGATAATACACAACCTTGGACGGCAAGAAATATTGCAAAGGTTAACACAACGGGATTCGAATTAGAATTTGCAGTTAAGCCATCGGCATACATTCCTGTTTTACCAATTGATAAAATTAATATCGGTTACACTTATATAAATTCCGACAAAAAAACTGAAAACTTCAATTCTCTTTATGTCCTGGATTATATGAGAGATCAGCTGGTAATTAATATGCTGGCAAATTGGGGACTTGAAATATTGCAGAGCATCAACTTACGATATGAGAACCGCGTTAATTTTGAGGATGCTTTTATAGTTGATACACAAATATCACGTTCGTTCGATCAATTTGAAATTTTTGTAAAGGCAACAAACATTTTTAATGAAACATATCATGAAGTCGGTGGTGTTTTACTGCCGGGCAGATGGCTAAAGGCAGGAGTGAAATTTAACTTCTTTAATTAAAGATTATTAACTTTCAAGATGTATGTATAGTATTAATATTCTAAATTAGAATAATAAATTCTTCTTGAAAATTGAAGCTTTCTTCCAAAATAGGTTTATTTGCAGGAGCAGCAGCATTTCTATACGTTTTAATATTCACTAATCTCGACCCGTCCAATTCCAAGATAACTTACACAGCCGCAGTAGCTTTGTTAATGGCAATTCTCTGGATGACAGAAGCAATTCCGTTGGCAGCTACTTCATTAATTCCGTTAATACTTTTTCCTTTGTTCGGAATTCTTAAAGGAGAAGAAATTGCAGGCGCTTATATCAATTCAATAATTTTTCTTTTTCTCGGAGGTTTTTTATTAGCACTAGCTATGGAAGAATGGGGCTTGCACAAAAGAATCGCTTTAAAAATTATTACACTTTTTGGAGGAAGCCCCGGTTCAATTATAATAGGATTTATGATTGCAACAGCTTTTCTTTCGATGTGGATTTCAAATACTGCTACGGCTATAATGATGCTTCCAATCGGTTTGGCTATAATTCAAAAAATGGAAATTGAATTTGGAGATGAAAAAGTAAAGAATTTTTCTATAATACTAATGCTTAGCATTGCATACGCGTGCAGTCTAGGAGGAATAGCAACCATAATCGGAACGCCACCGAACCTGGTATTTATGAGAATATCTAAAATTGTCTTTCCGTCGGCTCCGGTTGTGTCATTTGCTTCCTGGATGATGTTAGCTCTTCCTATTTCCGTTTTGATGTTGGTGTTCTCTTCTTTTATGCTTACAAAAGTATTTTTCAAGTTTGATAAAAAACTTGTAATTGATCCCGCTTTTATAAAAGAAGAATATAAAAAGCTGGGTAAAATTAGTTTTGAAGAGTTGACAATCGGGTTAGTTTTCGGAATCACTGCTTTGTTGTGGGTATTCAGAGCAGATATCGATCTCGGATTTATTAATATTCCCGGCTGGCAGAATTTATTACCTTACCCAAATTTTATTAATGATGGAACCGTTGCTATTACAATGGCTGTCGTTCTGTTTGTTATTCCTTCAAAAAATAAAGAAAAGAAGGACGGACGTTTACTTGATGCTAAAGTTTTTGCAAGAGTGCCCTGGAGTGTAATACTTCTATTCGGGGGAGGTTTTGCACTTGCAGAAGGTTTCACAAAAAGCGGGTTATCTGAATTTATAGGGAGCCGGTTTCATAGCATTGGCAATCTTTCCCCTCTTATTATTGTTTTCGCAGTTGCCGCATCTATAAACTTTCTTACCGAGTTAACCTCAAACACCGCCACTTCCCAGGTGATTTTGCCGGTAATGGCTTCGGTTTCTGTGGCATTGGGTATTCATCCTTTTTTACTTATGATAGTAGCCACACTTTCATCATCGATGGCTTTTATGCTGCCTGTAGCAACTCCACCAAATACAATAATATTTGCAAGCAACAGGGTAAAAATATCAGATATGATAAAAGCCGGCTTTGTCCTTAATATGATGAGTATTATTTTAGTCAGTATACTTATATATCTTCTAGGTAATATCTTATTTGATTTCAACATTTTCCCCGAATGGGCAAGAATTAGCTAATAAATTTTGATGATTATTTACAGCGTTACAATTTATATAAAACAGGATGTCGAAACCGAATGGCTTGAGTGGATGAAAAAGATTCATATTAATGATATTATAAAAACCGGTCATTTTAATTCTTTCAGAATTTTTAAAGTTGTTGTCCCTTCAAATGCATTAGAGGAAGCAACTTACTGCATTCAATATGATTGTAAATCTTTAGAAGATTATTCAGTTTACCTTGAAACAGATGCTTCCCGTCTTCAAAAAGAGCATACCTTAAAATTTCAGAATAAAGTTAAAGTTGCGCGTTCCGTAATGCAGGAAATCTGATTGAACAGTTAGATTTCGTGAGAGGGCAATTTTTCACTGTTATTATTTTATTTATTTAATTATACTGGATCTGGTAAAGCCAGCTAAATGATTTGTTTCAAAAAATATCTTAGGAGCCATTATGTTTAAAAAGATGTTTCTTATTTCGCTCCCTGTCATAGCATTAGTGTTTTTAGCATTAATTTTTTTCCCTGGATTTTCTTCCAACGCGACTGAAGCCACAACTTCAAAAATAGAAAACTTCACCTTAACTGATATTTATGGAAATAATCACTCTCTAAAAGATTATAGTGATTCAAAAGCAATTGTGATAATTTTTATTGCTACTCAGTGTCCCATATCTAATGCATATAATACCAGGATGGTAGATCTTTACAATAACTATCATGAGAAGAATATTACAGTACTTGGTATCAACTCTAATAAAACGGAAAGTATAGAAGAATGTAAAACTCATGCGGAAGAACATGGCTTTAAGTTTCCTGTTCTAAAAGATAAAGGAAATGTTATTGCCGATATGTTTGAAGCATATCATACCCCAGAAGCTTATGTCCTTAATTCCAAAACATTTGAAGTCCTTTACCATGGAAGAATAGATGATTCGCGTGATATAAATAATGTTGAAAGTAAAGACCTTGCAACCGCCCTTGATGAAATACTTGCCGGCGAAGAAATCTCAGTTACATCTACAAAAGCATTTGGCTGCAGTATAAAACGGATATAAAATGAAATTTTTCAGTTATAGCTTAATTATTTTATTTACTTTAACATGTTTTGCAAAGAACATTGAAGGTGGAACCAGGAAAGAAAAAGCAAAAGAATACTCTGCCAAGATTCCTGTTGTTGATGATGTCTGGCTGAAAGATAAAATTAATAACAGGAATGGTAAAATATTATTTGTTAATTTCTGGGCTACGTGGTGCGAGCCCTGCGTTGAAGAATTTCCTGATCTTATAAAAATTTATAATGATAATAAAAATTCGAATTTTGAATTTCTTAGTGTTTCAGTCAATCTTCCTTCTGAAATTGATGATAAGGTAAAACCATTTATAGAAAAGCAGAATGCAGGTTTTCCTGTTGTTGTAATCGAAGAAAAGAGAAGCGAGGAAATTATAAACCTTGTTAATCCAGAATGGGACGGCACAGTTCCGGCAACTATAATTTTTGATAAAAATGGAAAGAGGCGAGAATTTTTTGCTGAAGCTAAGAGCTATGAGTTTTTTAATAAAAGTATAGAAAAAGTAAAAAATCAATAAATAAAAATTAAAGAAATGAAAAAGATAAAAATATTTCTTTTCTTTATTCTGCTTTTATTTATTTCCTGCAGGGAGGAAATAATTCCCCCGGGTAATCCAATTGGTAATATTAACGAGCCACTTCTTACGAGAACGAATAACTCGTATATATTTTCTATCAACGCAAATAATATAACTGCATCTATTAACGACAATACATTTCTTAATACTGTTAAAGCTAATATATACTCAATCATTGCAGACTATTCTTCGGGGTATGTTCAGGTTCAGGTAAAAACAGGTTCAAACAGTGTTTTATATTCTGAGAAATTTGATGCTAATACGAGAGGGGTACTTGGCAATATTTATGGTTCGCAGCCTCAGGTTATCGCAATAGAATTTCGCAATTTTACAGGGAAATTTCAGGTAACACTTTCGCGCTTACAGTAATCTTAATAAGATATTTTTTTTACTTCTTTTTAATCCTTCGTTATATTTAGAGATACAATAGTTGTAAAAGATCAAGAGGAAAGATATGTCATTATTAAACATTTTAAGGAAAAACCAGGGAATGCCGCCGGGCACACTGATTTTTACAGGTGAACAGAAAGTTGAGAAAATTAAAATTGATATCTTCCAGTATAATTCGGGATCAATTACAGAAGAAAATATTGTAAATATTGATGATCTAAAAAAACTTGTTAATAACGAAAGTGTTTTGTGGGTAAACATTTGTGGCCTTCATGAAGTGGATAAACTTGAAAAAGTTGGCGGGATATTTAATATAAGTCCTTTGGAAATGGAAGATATTCTTAACGTTACACACTCTCCAAAGCTAGAAGAGTTGGAAGATCACATTTTTATGATTTGCAAAATGCTCGCATTTGATAAGAATTCCGAGAAAATATCTGTAGAACAAGTGAGTTTTATTCTTGGCAAAAATTATCTTATATCATTCCAGGAAAAAGAGGGAGACGTTTTTGATTTAGTGAGAGAACGTTTAAGAAATGGAAAAGGTAGGGTAAGAAAACTCGGGACAGATTATCTGATATACAGACTTCTTGATTCTATTGTTGATTCCTATGCAGTTATTATACTTGAACTGGACGAAATGATGGAAAACATTGAAGATGAACTTCTCGATGATCCGAAACAGGAAACTTTGGAAAATATCTACAGCTTCAGAAAAGAAGTCTACAAGTTAAGGCGTTCTGTCGTCCCGCTTAAAGAAATTATTTATTCAGTTGAAAAAGATGTTCATCCGTTAATTCAAAAATCTAATTTAATTTTCATAAAAGATCTTGAAGATCATATAAAAAGTGCTGCCGATACTTTGGAGAATTTTCGTGAGCAGGTTAACAGTATGATAGAAATCTACAGGTCCACATCCGGTTTAAAACTGAATGAGATTGTAAAAGTATTAACAATAATTTCTACCATTTTCATCCCTCTAACATTTATTGTAGGTGTTTACGGAATGAACTTTAATCCCAATTCCAGTCCTTTCAACATGCCCGAATTGAACTGGTATTTCGGCTATCCTCTGGTTTTAATACTTATGGTGATTATTGCGGTTTTATTGCTTGTTATTTTTAGAAAAAAGAAATGGATGTAAATTTTATTCAATGATTTTTTATATGATATTGTTATCTTTAGTGCTATCAATTAAATATTTTGCTAATTAAAAAGGGGGAGTAATAACGTGTTTTATAGAAAAATTCAAAACTCAATTATGCTTTCAACAGAAGTATCATCTTTACCTCCAAGAGATAAAATTGAGGATAAATATAAATGGGACCTTACTCACATTTATAAAAATGATGACGAGTGGGAAAAAGATTTTAAATGGGTAGAAACCAATATCCCGAATTATGAAAAGTTCAAAGGAACTCTTTCAAAAAGTTCTGATCATCTTCTTAAGTGTTTTCAGTTTGATGATTCGATCGGTATTAAACTTGAAAAACTTTATCTTTATTCGATGCTTTCTAAAGACAGCGATATGCGCGTCACAAATTACCAGGCTATGGAAGAGAGAATTAAAAGTCTTCATTCAAAAGCCGGAGCTGCTGCTTCATTTATTCGTCCCGAACTCTTGCAAATACCTGATAAAACTCTTCTCCAAATGGTTGAATCAAATAATGATCTTAAACTTTACCGGCAAATAATTGATGATCTTCTAAGGATGAAGGTTCATACGTTATCTAAAGAACAGGAAGAACTTTTAGCATTGTCTTCTGAGATAGCGCAGGCTCCATATAATGCTTATTCAATGTTTACAAATGCAGATATAAAATTTCCAACGATAAAAGATGATGCTGGTAATGAGATAGAGATTTCTCATGGAAGATATTATGCTTCGATGTATTCTAAGGATAGAGAATACAGGCGGAGAGCATTTAAAAATTATTATGCACCTTTTCAACAATATTCAAATACATTTGCTGCGTTGTTCAATGGTAATCTGAAGACGAATATTTTTAATTCAGTTGCAAGAAAATATACAAGTGCTCTTGAAGCTGCTTTAGACAGATATAGTATACCTGTTTCTGTATATGATAATGTAATTAATACTGCGGATAATAATCTTAAACCTTTACACAGGTGGGCTGCATTAAAGAAAAAACTTCTTGGAATAAAAGAACTCCATCCTTACGATACTTATGTTACACTTTCCAATAATGTAACTGAGCTAAAATATCCTTATGACAGAGCAAAAGAAATCGTTCTCGATTCACTCAAACCTCTCGGAGAAGAATATCTTACTATTCTTAAAACTGCATTTAATAATCGGTGGATCGATGTTTGCGAAACCCAGGCAAAAAGAAGCGGCGCTTATTCATCAGGGACTACTTTTGGTGTGCATCCTTATGTGTTGTTGAACTGGACAGATCTTCTGAACGATGTTTTTACTTTAACTCACGAAATGGGACATAATATGCACTCTCATTTTACGGGAGATACACAACCTTATCCGTATGCAAATTATTCAATCTTTCTTGCAGAAGTTGCATCTACATTTAATGAATCTCTTTTGCTCGATCATTTAATTTCAAACACATCAGCAAAAGATGATAAACTCTATTTCCTTGAGAAATATCTTAATAACATTACACTTACTTTTTATAGGCAGGTAATGTTTGCTGAGTTTGAAAAGATAGTATATGAAAAAACTGAAAGCGGGATTGCCTTAACTCCGGATTCACTTTGTGAGCTTTACGGTTCTTTGTATCAAAAATACTGGGGACCTGAAATGGTTCTCGATGATGAAGAAAGATATACGTGGGCGAGAGTTCCACATTTTTATTATAATTTTTATGTTTATCAATATGCAACAGGCTTTTCTGCATCGGAAGTCCTTGCAAGAAAAGTTAAAACAGAAGGAAAACCTGCTGTAGATAAATATCTTAATTTTCTTAAAGCAGGTAGTTCAGATTATCCAATTAATATTCTTAAAAGTGCCGGTGTGGATATGAGTTCCCCGGAAGCTGTGTTAAGCACGACGCAAAAAATGAATGAGCTTCTTGATGAAGTTGAATCGCTAATTTAGTGAAGTTGTTAAGTTAGTGGGTTAGTGAATTAATAAGTTATTGGGTTAAGAAGTTATTGAGTTAGATGCATTTGACGAAGAATATATTTCTGATATTGAACTGGAATATTTTAAAAAGAAAGTTTTGCATTGTATCAAAGTTCTCAATGGATATATTTTATACTTGAAAAAACAGTCTGTTTAGTTAATGAGTTATTGAGTTGGAAGGTTATTAAGGAAGAGATATTGATTCCAAACTAATTTATAAAACTTACTGTTCTAATAACAAATAACTCAATAACCAAGTAACTTAATAACCAAATAACTTAAATATCATGAAAATTTACACACGCAAAGACCTGAACGAATATAATTATTCTCTGACTTATGATGATATAAGTTTAATTCCCACAAAAGTATCAAGAATTAAATCAAGAACAGAAGCTTTAACCTCCAGTGAGTTTCTTAATCTTAAATTGAATGTTCCTGTTATTTCGAGTCCAATGGATACAGTAAGTGGACTTGAAATGACAAAAGAGCTTTCCAGGTTAGGGTGCCTTGGAGTTCTAAACAGGTTCGATTCTTCTCTTGATGAATTGCTGAATGATAAGAAAGAGAATGGGCTTGTCAAAGCTGTTTCTATTGCTTTGAATGCGCCTATAGAAACAATTGAAAAACTTGCTGAGAGTAAATATATAATTTGTATCGATACGGCAAACGCAAACAATAGTGCTGTATTAAATAAAACTGAGGAAATAAAAAGTAAATTTGATGTTCCTGTTATTGTTGGGAATATTGCTCACGGCGCAACTTTACAGCAGCTTGAAGATTCCGGTGCAGATGCGGTTAGAGTTGGAATCGGCAGTGGAAGTGTTTGTACGACTTCTATTCAAACAGGAATTGGAATTGGCCAGGTTTCTTCTTTGTTGAATGTTTATTACTCAAGGGAGAAATCTAAGCTTAAAATAAAAATTATTGCAGACGGTGGAATTAAAAGTCCGGGCGATGTTGCGAAAGCTCTTGCCTTAGGTGCTGATGTGGTTATGCTTGGAAGAATGCTTGCGGGAACAAGAGAAACTCCGGGTGAAGTTATTAAATACCAGGGACAACTCTGGAAAAAATATAGAGGCTCTGCTTCTTTTGGAGTTAAGATGAGAAACGAATTTATCGAAGGGGAAGAAACTATGGTTGCTTACAAAGGCGCTGTTAAAAATGTTATTGATAGTATTTCGGATGGGTTAAAAAGCACAATGAGCTATATGGATTGTTTCAATCTAAATGAATTAAGAAACGCTGATACTTTTGCCGTTTTGAGCAATAGTTCTTACCTGGAAAGATTACCGAAGATTTAATCTATAATTTTATATTCTTCAACCTTAAAGAATTACTAACTACTGATACCGAACTTAAAGACATTGCAAGTGCGGCAAACATTGGGTTTAACATTCCCAAAGCGGCAAGTGGAATTCCAATTGAGTTGTAAATAAAAGCCCAGAAGAGATTTTGCTTAATTGTTCTTAAAGTCTTTTTAGATAATTTTATCGCCTTAACAACATTTCTCAAATCATCATTTACTAAAACTATTTCTGCTGTTTCAATTGCAACATCGGTACCTTTGCCGATTGCAATTCCGATATCACTTTGAGCAAGAGCAGGCGCATCATTTATTCCATCACCAACCATTGCAGTAATTCCATATTTATCCTGTAATTTTTTTACAGCATTGGATTTATCACCAGGTAAAACTTCTGCTTCAAATTCATCTATTTTGATTTTCTCAGCAATAGATTTTGCAGCTTTCTTACTATCACCGGTAATCATTATAGTTTTTATTCCCATTGACTTTAATGATCCGACAGCTTCAGCAGAAAATTCTTTCAGTTCATCATCAATTCCGATAATTCCTTCCAATTTGCAATCGATTGCTACATAGACAGAAGTTTTCGAATCATTTTCACTTTCGAAACCATTGAGAAATGAAATATCGATATTATTTTCAAGCAACAGTTTTTTAGTGCCGGCGATTATTTCTTTTGAATTAATATTTCCTTCTATCCCTTTTCCGGTAATGCTATTAAAAGATTCAGGTTCACTTACATCAATTTTCTTTTGTTTAGCGTATTCAAAAATAGTTTGCCCAATTGGATGTTCGGACTTTTTTTCAAGTGAAGCAGTATATTTTAATAATTCATCTTCACTTATATCAAAAGATTTTATTTTATTAACGACTGGTTTTCCTTCAGTTAAAGTTCCTGTCTTGTCAAAAACTATCGCTTTCATTTTGTGAACGAGTTCAAGAACCTGCCCGTTTTTTATTAAGATACCGTGTCGAGCACTTTTGCCTGTTCCTACAATTATTGCTGTTGGAGTTGCAAGACCGAGAGCACAAGGACAGGCAATTATCAACACAGCTACAAAGTTTATTAAAGCAAGGTTAAATGAATTATTTCCACCAACAGTTAACCAGACTACAAAAGTTATAAGTGCAATTCCAATGACAACGGGAACAAAAATTCCGGCAACTTTATCTGCAAGCTGTTGTATCGGAGCTTTTGATGCTTGCGCTTCTTCAACTAGTTTTATGATTTGACCAAGAACAGAATTATCACCTATAGCTGTAACTTTAAATTCAAATGAGCCGGTTTTGTTTATAGTTCCACCGATTACATTAGAATTAACGCTTTTCTCAACCGGGAGACTTTCGCCCGTAACCATAGATTCATAAACAGTTGAATTCCCTGAAACAATTTTTCCATCGGCAGGAATTTTTCCTCCCGGTTTTACGATAATTATATCGCCAATTTTTAAGTCTTCAATTTTTATAGTTTTCTCTTCACCATTAACTTTTATTAATGCGGTTTTTGGCTGAAGTTCAATGAGTTTTTTTATCTCGTTTCCTGTTTTGCTTTTTGCTTTAGCTTCGAGCCATCTTCCGAAAAGTATAAGAGTAATAATTACTGTAGCTGTATCGAAATAAACATGAGGAATAGTATTCCCGGATATGAATTCGGGAAATAATGTTGCAATAGTACTATAAATAAAAGCTGTACCTGTTCCGATTGCGACAAGCGAATTCATCTCAGCACGGAAATGTAGAAGCTCTTTCCAGAAAACCTTAAAAAATCTTTTGCCTGAAATAAAAACTACCGGGATTGACAGGATGAATAATATTTTATTAATATTTTCTTGTGATAATGGAATAAGTTTGGAAAACCCGTCGAACAAATTTCCCATACTCAAAATTAAAATTGGTATTGTAAGAACAACAGCAAGAATCAAATCATTTTTTAAGTTCCGTTCAAATTCACTTCTTTGCTGCCTTTCTTCCTTTTTTTCATTGTTGTCTTTCTTATTAAAAGAAGAAACATCAATCTTGTATCCCGCATCATCAATTACTGATGATATCTTATGGACATCGACTGTATCCGGGTCAAAAGTAAAAGAGGCTTTTTCAGTTGCAAAGTTTACATTTACATCTTTAATACCTTCAATTTTACTCAAAGCTTTTTCAACACGCATAACACAGCTTGCGCAAGTCATTCCCTCAACTGGCAGGCTTATTTTTTCCGTTTTTATTTTTTGTTCAGATATCATAATTTTTTTTCACTTAGATAAGCCAGATTTTCGAAATCTGGTTTATCTACTTAATTAATCGAAACCACAGAATATCCAGCATCAGCAACTGCTTTTTTAATCTCATCATTCGTTGCTTTCGCTTCATCATATTCAACCTCGGCTGAACCGATTGAAACATCTTTTATTTTTATCGGCAATCTCGATAATTCTTTTCTGACTGCCATAACACAATGTCCGCAGGACATCCCATCAATTCTAATTTTTTCTGTCTTCATTATTATATCCTTTTAATTACAGTGTAAAAATAAAGAAGGAACTGTAGGAATGTGTTACAGTTTTTTAAGTAAATTGTTCAGAATTTTAACTTGTTATTTTACTTTATCTAACGGAAGGCGTTTTTGAGTTCTTAACTTTTTAAACTCCGAGGGAGTAAACCCCGTGACTTTTTTAAATTGATTTGAAAGATGCTGAACACTGCTGTATCCAAGTCTGTAAGATATTTCACTAAGTGTTAATTCATTATAAACAAGAAGCTCTTTTGCTTTTTCTATCTTCTGATCGATGAAATATTTTTCTATCGTAATTCCTTCTTTAGAAGAAAACAACGAACTAATATGCTGATAGCTGTGATGAAACTTTTCAGATAGAAATTTGGAAAGGCTGACTTTTTCCAATTCATTTGCAGATTTGTAATGTATAAGATCGATCAGAGCAATTTTTATTTCTTCAATAAGCTTAGCCTGTTTGTCATCGATTAGTTCAAAACCATTTTCTTCCAAGGTTTTTTTTATTTTATTGATATCAATTTGTTTTTTGCCGGATGATATCTGCGCCTCACCCAATATTACGTTTTCGGCTTTGTAGCCCAGTTTTTCTAATTCTTCACGTACGACCCTTATGCACCTGTCGCACACCATGTTCTTTATATATAAGATTTTACTGTTCATTCTTCATATTCTGGATAAAAAGAATTATTTTTTAATCAATAATAACATAAAATATTAAATAAATTTGTAAGGAATGAGTCAATGAAACGGAATCTTTTTCTGATTGCAGCTTTACTTTTTGTATGCACAAGCTTATTTGCTCAAAAAAAAGCTTTTACAATTGAAGATCTCTATAAGGCTAAAAAGGTCGCCTCACCGGTTGTTTCCCCATCGGGAAATAAAACGGCATTTACTGTAACGGATTATAATTTGAAAGAGGGTAAATCGAATACTGATATTTATATTTTATATAAAGATGGTGCAACCGAAAATATTTCAAGCAAAGATGTAAGTGAAACAAACCCTTTTTGGTCTTCCGATAGCGAACTCTATTTTCTTGAGGACTCACAGGTTTACAGCTTTAATTTTAATAACAGGAAAACGGAAAAGGTTACAGATTTTGCAACGGGAGTTTCAGATCCTATGTTATCTCCGGATAAAAAATTTATTGTTTTTGTTTCAAATGTTTTTCCACAATGCGGTGCTGATAATTTTTGTAACAAAAATTTACTGGAATCTTCAGAGAAAGGACCTGTCCAGGCTTATATGACAGACAATCTCATGTTCCGGCACTGGACTGAATATAGTGGTGAAAAGAAAACCAGCCTGATTTTGTATAACATTGAATCGAATTATTATCAATTGCTTGCACAAAGCGAATTACTTTCTTCTAATTTTATGCTCGGTGGAGCTGTTAAGTTTAGCATTTCTCCCGATAGCAAAGAAGTATGTTATGTTTTCAATCCCGATCTGGACATCGCCTCTTCCACAAATTCCGATCTTATGGCTTTACATTTAGCTACTGGCAAGACAGCCAATCTTACAACAGAAAATAAAGCCTGGGACGGTTATCCTGTTTATTCTCCAAATGGTTTTTATATTGCTTTTAAAATGCAAACCACTCCGAGTTATGAATCCGACAGGATGAAACTTGCAGTTTATAACCGATCGACAAAGAGTATAACTATTCTTACTGAAGATTTTGATTATTCGATTAACGATTTCAAATGGGGGGAAGACTCTGAAACACTTTATTTTACTGCCGATGTTGAAGGTTATTCTCCATTGTACAACATTAATTTACGTTCTCAGAAGATAACTCAGTTGAGCGGAAAACAGGCTGTTTTCGATTTTGATGTCGCTCCCGGCCAAAACCAGGTTTACTATATGGCAAGTGCTGTTCGGAAACCATGGGAAATTTACAGGGTTAATACTTCCGATAATCTTATTCAACAAATGACTTCTTTTAATCAAAAGCTACTGGATGAAGTAGATGTAAGACCAGCCGAACAAATGTGGATTGAAGGTGCAGATGGAAAGAAAGTTCATGTATTTGTTGTTAAGCCGCACGACTTTAATCCCAGTAAAAAATATCCATTAATCTTAAATGTACATGGTGGACCGCAGCAGCAGTGGATGGATTCTTTCAGGGGGGACTGGCAGGTTTATCCCGGCAGCGGTTATATAGTTGCATTTCCAAATCCTCATGGTTCATCCGGGTATGGACAAGATTACACTGCAGAGATTTCAGGAGACTGGGGTGGAAAAGTTTATAAGGATGTAATGAAAGTTACCGACTC
>Ga0210099_1000306_pt1 | contig 17087 bp, 7 predicted proteins | sample Joice_ThreeSqA_D_4_FD_184872 | JGI IMG/M metagenome (GOLD analysis project Ga0210099, IMG submission 184872) | Wetland microbial communities from San Francisco Bay, California, USA, that impact long-term carbon sequestration - Joice_ThreeSqA_D2... | ecosystem: Environmental > Aquatic > Marine >...
CCCGCCGCTGTTTTTCGCAATATTAGCGTCGTACTCAAAGTTGGCACCATTTGTTATGTAAGGAGACTGACCAAATACTCTACTGCCTTCCCCGAGGAGAGTTGGTGTGATCCTAGCAATTTGGTTACCTCCATCATTTCGGTCCATATTTCCCTGCACAAAAACACCAAGTTTATCATTAAAGAAACGGTTACTAACACTTCCCCAAAACGTATAATTTTCCCCGGTATGGTCTTGCGAATTGTAACTCCCTTGAGCCAGTGCGTCAAAATGAAAACCCGTTGGGGCTTCCCTCAATCTTAAATTAACCACACCCCCGAGTGCATTGGCATCCATATCCGGTGTAATCGATTTTATTACTTCAATGCTGGAGAGCAAATTCGAAGATATGAAACCAAGATTTGTTGAACGGTTGTTCATATCAGTTGAAGGTAATTCAATACCATTTATAAGTATTTGATTTAATTTAGCCTGAACACCGCGAATAACTACCTGGTCACCATTCATTAGAGAAACTCCCGGCAGTCGGCTGAGCGCTGTTGCAGCGTTAGCATCCGGCAATTGGTGAATTTTTTCGGCAGAGACCACGTTTATAATAGTATTGGATGTAAGCTGCTGGTTTATAGCACTACGCTGCCCAACTGCTTGTGAAGTAACCACTACTGGGGTACCTTCAACTACTTCACTTGGTAAAGCTACATTGAGTTCAAGAGTTTTACCTCCTGCAACATTTACAGCTATTTCTATAGTTTTATACCCTATATAACGAACCATCAAACTGTAAGAACCAGCAGGGACTCCTGTTATTCTATATTTACCTGCTATATCTGTAGCAGCCCCTATACTCGTACCATTTAAATAAACATTAGCGCCAAACAAACTTTCACCAGTTGTTGAGTCTGTAACAATTCCCTGAATTTGTCCAACTCCGTCTTGTGCTAAGATAACTGATGATAATAATAATGGGAAGGAAATAATCAGAAGAATTCTTGTAAAAAGATTCATAGTGCTCCTCACTTTAATTTTTTACAAATCAGTATATGTAAAACAAAAGTTTACTTACCATCTTTTTTAATATCTCATCATACATTTAATATTTAATTTTGAATCTACATGAATTGATATTAAAATATTTGAACCGATTCAACTTAATAAAGTAAAAATAAAAACGCAAGAGAATATCGTTTTCCGAATAATAATCAATCAAAACCTTAAAGACTACATATAGAAATAAAAAACACACTTTAACATAAAATTCTTAGTAAAAGTAAATTATTCTCTTTAGTTATTTAACTATAATACCTTAACCTATAAAATGTTTTTATAATAAACTTATTTTCTCCATTAAAATATTAACTCCATCTGTTGTCCCCTTACTATCCGGTTGTCCCCCTCCTACTGAAATTTCAAATTTGCCAGGTAGGATTACTCTCTTATTATCATCATCAATTATTGAGAAAGCATCAGGAGAAATTATAAAGTGAACGGTTTCAGTTTCGCCTGATTGTAAATGAATTCTTTTAAATCCTTTTAATGCTCTGATGGGAACAGGTACTGACGCATCTAAACCAGAAATATAAACCTGGACAACTTCATCGCCTGCAATTTTTCCACTATTAGTTACATCAACTGAAATTTTTATTGAATCACCTGTATGATACTCATTATCAATTTTAAAATTATCATACTTGAAAGATGTGTAACTTAATCCATAACCAAATGGATAAAGTGGATCACCTTTGAAATACCTGTAAGTTTGATTAGTCATATCGTATTGTTCAAAAAAAGGCAGGTCCTTTACCGTCTTGTAAAATGTAACTGGTAATCTTCCACCGGGATTATAATCTCCAAACAACACATCTGCAATCGCCGTTCCTGCTGCCTCTCCCGGATACCACGCTTCAAGTATGGCAGGTATATTTTGATCTTCCCAGTTTATCGCTAATGCGCTACCATTCAGTAAGACCAATACTACAGGTTTACTTAAAGCATATATTTCTTTTATTAAATCTTCCTGGACTTTCGGCAAAGTAAGTTTTGTTCTATCACCATGATCAAAACCATCTATTTCAATATCCATCTCTTCACCTTCAAGCCTTGCAGTTAATCCCATAAACATTATTACTACATCAGCGCGTTTTGCTGCATCAAGCGCCTCATGCTTTAATTCTTCTTCTGGATTGTCCCGTGGTTCAGTCCAAACCAATTGCACTTGTGCATCGCCATAAGTTTCCTTCGCTTCAACTTTTAATTTGTATTTCTTTCCGGCCTCAAGATAAATTGGTTTTGATTTTATTAACCGCGGATCTCCAAATTCATTTCTGAAATGATATCTTGTATGTACTACAACGCTGTCATTCAAATATAAGTTTGTATTACAAGTAGTAATAAAACCTATTTGATAAATACCCGATTTAGGAGGGTTAAGTTCACCGGACCATCTTACACCAAAGTTATCATCATCCATATCATAACGGGGAGACTTATCTCCCCAATCCGCATCAAGTATCTTATCAATAACTGAAAAGAGAACAGAACCTTTCATATCTTTATTATCGTAATACTCAACAAATAATCCTTGTTCATTTTCTGCATGAGTTAATATTTGTGACGGAACAACATGAAACATTGGCAACCCTTCAACAAGCTCACTTCCTTGTGCATATAAAACTTTAGAGTGACCGGCTAATTTTTCTTTAATTCCTCTTAATGGAGTTATTGGATCAGAAGGTACACCGTTATAATTGCCAAGAAGCATAAGCCTTTCATCCGAATTAGGACCAATAACTGCAACAGTTCCAATATCTTTTTTCAGCGGTAAAAGATTGTTTTCATTCTTTAAAAGAACCATCGACTCATGCGCCGTTTTCAGTGCAAGTTCTTTATGTTCTTTGCTATCAACAACACTGTAGGGAATCTTTTGGTATTTCACCATTTCAGGAGGATCAAACATTCCTAGTTTCATACGAGCTGTAAAAAGTCTTTTGACTGCAGTATCTATTTCATTTTCAGTTATCAATTTTTCTTTAACAGCATCTGTCAAATGCTTATAAGTATTTGAACATTCTAGATCGCATCCCGATTTAACTGCAAGAGCAACAGCTTCCTCGGGGGTTTGCACAATTTTATGATGTAGATAAATATCTCCAATCGCACCACAGTCTGAAACAACATATCCATTAAATCCCCATTCATTTCTTAATACATCAACTAATAACTTTTTACTTCCACAACAAGCCTCGCCTTCATATCTATTATAAGCACACATCACTGAATATGCTTTCCCCTCTTTAACTCCCATTTCAAATTGTGGAAGATATGTTTCTCTGAAATCTCTTTCGTTTGCCATTGCATCAAAATAATGACGTTCCCGTTCAGGACCACTGTGTACAGCAAAGTGCTTAACTGTAGCAATAGTTTTAAAATATCTCGGATCATCACCCTGCAGTCCTTTAATAAATTGTACTGCTAATCTTCCTGTTAAAAATGGATCTTCGCCATAAGTTTCCTGGCCTCTTCCCCACCTTGGGTCACGGAAGATATTAATATTTGGAGACCAGAAAGTTAGTCCCTGGTAAATAAATCTCTTCCCTTTTCTGGCGAACTCATGATGTTTTGCCCTCGCTTCGTCGGAAATAGCAGTTGAAACTTTAAACATAAGCTCTTCATCCCACGTTGCGCCTAATCCTATAGCCTGAGGAAATACAGTTGCCAGACCGGCACGTGCAACTCCATGCAGGCATTCACTCCACCAATTATATTCAGGAATACCAAGGCGCTCGATAGATGGGGAATCATTCATCATCTGTCCAATTTTTTCTTCAAGAGTCATCCTTCCTACTAAGTCATCTACCCTTTCTTCAATATTTAAATCCGAATTCATAAAAGGTAACTTCTTATACTCCTGTGCATTCACATTTAAGTTAAATATCAAAACAAAAACCACAACTATTTCTATAAAAAAACATTTATCTATATAATTAGTCTTTCTCATAAAAATAATCCGGTTTTATTCTTTGTGTGTGAAAATTTTATCTTCATCTATCCTGCAAAAAGTATTAACAGGAAGTATCATAATTAATCGAAAACGATTGTTTTTTTCCCGAATACCAAAACTCTATGATGGGCATGATAGTATAAGGCGCGGGCAAGAATTAATCTTTCAAGGTCTCTTCCTTTTCGAATTAAATCATTAACAGTATCCTTATGAGAAATACGAATAATATCCTGTTCTATTATAGGACCATCATCTAAAACTTCAGTAACATAATGGCTGGTTGCTCCAATAATTTTTACTCCTCTATCATAAGCTTGTTTGTAAGGATTACTTCCGGCGAAAGCTGGTAAAAAAGAATGATGAATATTAATAATTTTATTTGGATATTCAGTAATTAATTGGGGAGTTAAAACCTGCATATAACGCGCAAGTATTACAGCATCCACATTATGTTCTTTAAGTAATGCTAATTCCTTTTTTTCCTGTTCCAATTTATTTTCTTTTGTAATCGAGAAAACAAAAAAAGGTATCCCGTAATATTCTGCAAGCGGTCTTAGATCTTCGTGATTAGAAATAATTAATGGAATATCTATTCCAAACTCGCCTAGTCTTTGTCTCCACAATATTTCCTGAAGACAATGGTCAAATTTGGAAACAAATATTGCAACACGCAGATTCTTCCCGGTAAAATTAATTTCCCATTTTGCATTAAATTCTTTTGCTAAAGGTGCAAAGGCATTTGCAACCTCGGATACTGGTATTGAAAAGTTTTTCATATCCCACTTTATACGAACAAAAAAATGTTTCTCATTTGTATCAACGTGTTCATCTAAATCCAGAATATTACCGCCGCGTTCAAATACAAAATGAGAAATCCTGGACACTAATCCACTTCTATCTCCACAAGACAATAATAAAATTGCCGACAAATCATTTTCCATATCCGCAACTACCTTATTTAGAATTTAAGATTCTCTAATCTGTTTTTTTCACAGACTGTTTTCCCCCGTATTGCTCTAGCTGAAAACCAGTAACTTTTCCATCTTTATCTTTTTCGAAATGAGCTTTTAGGTATTGACCGATAACAAAAAAATCTGTTTCACTTTCAGCATTCAACTTAAGTCTTCCACCACCGGGAGTTTCACCAATCAGATTATTACTTTCTTTTATGACATTAATTTTTACAAGTGGATTAATCTGGTAGGTTCCGACATATTGATCTAAGATATAATCACTGAGTATTAAAGGTTTTATTTTAAAAACATATTGCAAACCTCTTGAATATCCTTCCGCTTTACCACCTGAATGACCAAATCCATCCAGCACAAAAGTTTCTAGCGCTAATCCATTATAGTTCTTTTCTTTAAGGTTATCTGCAAATTTCTGGAAAGAGTCAACATCTTCATATCCGCCAACTGCCATAGAAAGTCTTACCGGAATTTCGGAACCTCCTTCAGCATACTTCTTTTCATAGGAACTAATTATTCCACGATCCCAACCAATAGCCGGACTTGTTAACACATAATGATTAAATAAACTGGTTTCATTAAACATTGCATACAAAGTAAATAATCCACCAAGCGAACTTCCCATTAATGTTCTCTCGCCCGGTTTTGTATTGAATTTAGAATCTATAAACGGTATCAATTCCGTTTTTATAAATGATAGAAATTTCTCAGCTCCTCCTCCCATTGGAGATTGCATCGTTTTTGTTGGAGTGAAATCTCTTGCTCTTAAAATATCAGGATTTGGATTAACTCCTCCCCAGGTAATTCCTACAACGATTGCTGCCGGAATAAAACCGTCAAAATATTCTTGTCCATAAATTGCATTGAGTAAAGGGAAATCCCATTGAGCATCGAGTAAATAAATTACAGGATAAGTTTTGCTGGCATCAAAATTCCCGGGCAAATTTATATAGAGATTATAATCCTGATCAACTATTGATGAATGAATTTGTAATAATTGCGTGCCTGCTATTTTAACTTCAGGAATTGAATCATCACTTTGCTGTGCATAAAAATTACTCCCCATCATAAAAAATAGAGTAACAAATAATGATATTATTTTTTTCATAACGAATAACCTTTTTTAAAAGATATACTAAAATCCATTCAATTATTTTTAACAGATAAATTGAAACTTTCAGGTGGCCCAAGATAGCTTGGCTTGAGCCCGCCAGTATCAATAACAATTTTCTGAAGAACTACACCAGGATCAACCATCCAGAATTTTAACGTATGAATACCGGGTTTGTCAATATTGTGTTTCGATTCTTCAATATTAATATTATTTGCAACCCACATATTCCAAGTTCTGTCTCTATTTAAATCTGGAGGATTTGGATTGGATGTCATATTAATTATCTGAGGAGCCTCATCATCAAATGAAACTGCATAACGAATTCCTTGCGCAATATTATGAAAATTAAGAGTTGGTGAAAAATAAGCCTTAACTGTAACTTCACCTTCACTAACTAAAAAAGTTTGGTATTCTAAATGAGGACTATCATTACCGGGAACTACTTCTTTAGAAGTTAACGGAACAGGAGTAACAGCAGAGGAAGTCCTTCCTAAATTTGAAATTATTTTCCAGCTTATCCCTGCACTATCAACTTCTTTTGTAAAGTGAGCAGCTTCAATCGAAACATATCCATTACTTTCAAAGAAACCTTTAACATCAACACCATCAGGAAAAACAGGATTTCTTACAATGGCTTGTATAACAACCTGTCCCCCTGCTGAAGAAGCAATAGTAATGGAAACTTTAGTCTCGCCTTCGGGCACTTTGTCCCAGTTAATGGTAATCCATAATTTATCTTGCGTTTTTATTTTACCGCTTGTTTTGTTAATAAGAAGCCATGATTCACCGGACTTAATAGAGTAAAAAAATGGAGTAATTCCCTGGTTAAATATTTCTATATAATATGACCGATTGTTAAATCTATCAATCTCTGGTAAAGTTAATAAACTGTCTCGTGGATACCATTTTTCTGAACCCTGGATGGCTACACCCATTTTTGCTTCAGTTGGAATTTTAATTTGCTCTACTTCCGGCATATTATTCTGAGGCGGCTCCTGCCAGTTATTGTAACCAATATGGGTCTGGTTCATCATATGATCCCACTTACCATCTGCCATAATTTTATTATAGTAGTAAGAAAGCTCTGCATCTTTGTTAAATAATTCTTCAACTTTTTTTGCGAGATCATTTGTTTCAATTCTTTTTTGTTCTGCATAAAGATGATTCTTTGCAGCAGTAACATAAAGTTCGTTTAAATTTGCGCAAGCTTTTACCGGGTATAATACAAGCTGGTAAAATGCGTCTTCATATTCCTTAGGAAGAGATTTATAAATCTGTTCTGCTTGAACAGCAAGCTTATTATAATCACTAACGACCGTTTCGGCTTCCATATAATTAGTTAAACTATAAGTCTGTGGAGATAGTAATTCGGGTTTCCTACGTGAATTATATTTTGTGTATTTAGAAATAATATCGCCTATCTCTTTAGAATATTTTCCCCCGAACTGTTCTGCCGCCCAGTTTGTATAATAGTCCGGTAAATCTTTTGCAGAATATTTTTCGGGATTCCAAGCGTAATCCAAAAAGAAACTTATAGGAAATTCCATAGGTTTTATATCACCTACATTCACAACCCAGATTTTGTTTGCACCGTATTCATAAGCAAGATGCATTTGTTCCCAAACTCTTTCAATCTGGTTTGTGTTTAGCCATTTATAATTTCTTGGCCCTCCTACGTAATCAAAGTGATAATAAATTCCATATCCACCTTTGCGTGGTTTCTCATTCAGTTTTGGAAGCTTGCGGATATCACCCCAGTTGTCATCACATAATAAGACAGTTACATCATCGGGAACACGCATGCCTTTATCATAATATTCCTGAACTTCTTTGTATAAAGCCCAAACCTGCGGAACGTCTTCCAAATTTTTTCCTGTAACATCTTTTATTATTTCCCGTTGGTCCTTAACAATTTTTTCAAGCAAACCAACGTTAGCTTCATTGCTCATTGCTTCATCACCATCGCCGCGCATAGCAAGTGTAACTACACTTTCGTATCCATTCATTCTTTCAATACCTTTTCTCCAAAAGTCACGGAGCTTTTCATCATTAGTTGCATAGTTCCAGGGACCTGAACCGTATCTTTGCCATTCAACATGAGCGCGCATCATTGGTTCGTGATGAGAAGTGCTTATTACAATTCCATATTCATCAGCTAGTTTTTGATTGAGTGAATCATCGTCAAAGAAAGATCTTCCCCACATAGCCGGCCAGAGAAAATTTGCTTTGAGTCTTAGCAGCAGTTCAAAAACATGCTTATATAATTCGTGATTGAATTGAACTGTTCCATATTTCTCCATTGACCAACCTGAAAGAGCAGGAGCCTCATCATTAATAAAAATTCCTCTGTATTTCACTTTCGGTTCTCCGGTTGTATAACCAACCGGTAAAACATAAACATTATCTTTCTTTTTAACCGGAACATCGGCCCACCAGTACCAGGGAGAAACTCCTATCTTCTCTGAAAGATCGAACATACCGTAAATAGTTCCTCGTTTATCACTTCCTGTAATTACCAACGCCCGGTCAACATTAGGAAACGGGTTTTCAATCACCTGGATCAAAAACGTTTCCCATTTACCCGCGATATCATCAACATTGAGTTTTTTATCTTTTATAAGCTTATCTATTAATGAATTTTTTCCAAGAGTTCCTATCAAAACTATTTCTTTTCCTGCAGGTGTTTTATCAGGAGATATGATTGAAAGAGCAGGTTCGGTACTTGTTACATTTTTTATATCTGCTTGAAGTAATTTTGCAGCAAGTAATACTCCCGGATAATCTTCCGAACTAATAAATAGTGGAGACGATTTACCTGATTCAGAAAGTGTAAAGACTCCTTCACTTTTTTCTGTAGATATATATGAATCATTAGGCACTGCAAGAATATTCTGGGAATTAATTACACAGACAAGTAATGAGAATAAAATAAATAAAAAATATTTACTCATTTTATTTCGCTTAATATAAAATTCTTCTTTCATTTGACTCTCTCATTATTCATGACAAAAATAATTCCTTATTAAACTCGTTTGATAATAAAAAATAAAAACGGTAAGCTTTTTTTCGGATTTCAAAGTAATCTATTTTTATAATAACTTTTTAAAAACAAAAATCTATTTTTTCTATTCCGGCAAATGAAATATCTTAAAATTACCACTTACCTGAAGCAATCCCAACATATATAGCATTCCATCATAATAACGGTATTTACCAGTTGGAATTTCTATATTCCATAAATCTTCAATAAAGTCTTTCCTGTTTTCGTTTGTCGAAGCAATACAAGCGACAGCATTCATTGCCACCAGACCCGTACTGTGATCGTTGGAAATTTGTTTCCCATCCAATGTAAAATTATTTCCGTATGTCTTTACGCCTTTAGAATAAAAGAAATTGAGTAGTCTGTTGCATTCTTTAACTTCCCAATAATCTTTTTTAAACCAGGTATAATCAATTGCTATGTTTGATATTGTGCGAAAGGCATCAAATAGAAAATTTTCGTGACCACCTCCCCAGAAACTATAAGGAGTTCCGTCAAACTTTGAATAATCCGGCGCCAAACCTGTTTCAGGATTTACAACACGTTTAAAATATTCGCGACTTGTGTCAGAGGCATCGTACCAAAACTGATTGTTTTTATCTGACCATCTTGCCCATAATTCATAATAATGAGGAAGATGATAAGACGGATCAGTGAAATCATCAGCTTCTCCGGATGGGACAAAAACTACCTTCTTTTCTTTTTTATTGAACATGTTTGTGACAACATTTCTTTCATTCGAATCTTCCTCTTTGCTAAGCATCGCATCTAAGATATTTTGAGCCTCAACTTTATAATTAAAAATTCCTTCTCCCTCACCCCACCTTGCAGAAGCAAATAACAAAGTCATGACAAACCATTCTTCTCCATCTGAAGCGGACCCGCGTGAAAGAACTTCTCCGTTTGTTTTACAATGCCATGAAAAAAAATCTTTACTGGCTCCTTCTTTGTGCTGCATAAAAGTTTTTGCCCATTTCCATAATCTGTCAAACTCTTCTTTCTTATCCATTTGAACTGCTATCATCATTCCGTAAGACATACCTTCAGTGCGAACATCTTTATTATTAATGTCTTCTATATAAGCCATATCAGGCTCAACAGGATAATATAAACGTTCATTCTCATTACTTCCGTAAAATATCTGGTTAAAAGCTGAATCAATCTTTGCTTCAATTTCATTATCACTTTTTTCAAGAAGTTCAGCAAATAAGTTGGGATATTGGTTTGTATAATAAGCTCCGGTTCTATCTGATTTTGTAGAATCGTTTAAGATACCGGGAAGAATAGAATTGCTGCAAATTAAAATGATTAATACTATATGAAAAAAAATATTTCTCATAAGATTTAATTTATAAATTTTGTAGTAATAATCTATTTATTATTTAAGAAGAATTAATTTTTTTGTCAGATCAAAATCACTTGTTTTCAATCTATAAAAATAAATACCAGTAGCTAATCGACTTCCATCAAACGTTACTTCATAACTTCCTGGACTCATATAACCTTCAACCAAAGGTGCTACTTCCTGACCGAGCATATTATATACTTTTAGAGATATACGTCCACCCACAGGAATTGAGTAATTAATTTTTGTCGTTGGATTGAACGGATTAGGATAATTTTGGTATAATCTAAATTCATGTGGATATTTATCATTTGTTAACAAACCTACGGTTGTTATTAAATCATCACTGCCGGGAGATCCGTTTAACTCGCTTGAAAGTTTCCAGTATGAAGGATCGTTTGGATCACCAGTTGGATTTTCTTCTACTGAAACTAATGAATATCCTTCACCGTCTGCTGCCGTGGGCCAGGGAGATTCATCATCATACTTCATTGATATTAACGTATCCGATAGTGAGGATTGTATAACTAACTTCTCGCCGCCATTATCCAACGATCCATCATACTCATCAAAAGGAGAAAAACCATAACGGCCTGAAAAACTTTCTTCGTTCGAAGCAAGTACTATAAAACTTCCGGAATCAACTACAGTATTTTGAGGAAATGTATATGAAATTCCGTTGGTGAATTGAACTCCACCAATATCAATTGCCTTTCCGGTATTTTTCAATTCAATAAATTCAAAGTCTTTGCCATCGAGTGAATCAGGTACAAGTGGATGATAATTAATCTCTGTTATTTTTAAATATTGAAAATCTATTAATACAGAAATAGAAATATCGAGTAAAGCACTCCATTCATCTCTGTAAAACCTCCTGATTTTAAATCTGGTACTTGCCGATAATACTATAGGACTTTCATAAACAGAAGCGGTAGCAGACGGCTCACCCGATATTTCAGGATCACTTCCATCGGTTGTATAATATACTGTGCCTCCGAGGAACGACATTGTTAATGTATCTCCTGCATTAACCACACCGGTTATTAATGGATTTCCATTAATAAGAGCTTTGGGTACTGTGATAGTTGGAAACATCCCTTCATCTTTTAGCTGCTCGATAAATGTTGCTGTTCTATACGGGAAATAAGAATCTACAAGAAAGGATTGTTCATCGAGCCAGAATTGTTTGTCATACAAATAGTACGGTCCCGATGCGTACTGATGAACATCACGCCGGTAATCTCCCCACCTTGCAGATTCAGCAATAATTGCTGTATCAATTTCATCAGCTCTTTTCATCCATCTGGCTAAAGCAGCTTCAGGTGTTAGTGCCCCTCCATTAAAACAATGTTTTTGTACTCTGTCTGCAAAGAGTTGTTTAAATTCTGAATTTTCTAGTAACAATTGAAATAGTTCACTTGGATTTCCACTGTTATTTTCATCAAGAACACTGGATGAAACGTTTTCCAAAATATGTTCAGCATCCCAGCTAAAAAATTGAAAGCCCTCCCTAGGATTTATTCTGTTTCTTATTGCAATCCAGTTATGATGATCCCAATCCCAGTTTGCTCCATAAAAATTGATAATCATATAATCAATAAGATTTTCAACATCTATATAAGCAGGGTAAGAAGGATTTATTGTTCCATCAGGATTTTTTCCCTGAATTTTTTGGTAGTTCGCGTTATCGACAAGTCCTGCACGAGCAAGTGAAAACATAGCATTCCATGCAGCCTTTTCTCCAGAGACAACTTCTCCATAATCCTTAATAATGTCATAGTCCTCTTGCTCACCACCTAAGTATGTTTCCGCAAAATCTTCATCTATATGTTCTGTAGGATTATAAATACCCCAATACATACCATTGATATATAAATTAACGTAGTCTCCATGCCCTGCAGGCATTCCCATATCGAGTTGCGTGTCTTTTGCCCACAAGTCACGAATCAATTGGTCACGTTTACGTTCACCACTGCTCATATGCAGCCAGGTATTTCCATAGGTTGCGCGAAGCACAATTGAATTAAATTCATCAGCGGCTTCCTTCCCAAATAAAGGATAACGTAATTTAAATGTACCATATTTTTCCCGGAAGGAAATAGTAAACGAATGTTTCGGGGTTTTTTCTGCCTGACGACTGGCTCCTCCATGAAGTTTTAATCCACAATCAATCTGAAACTCCTTTAAACCATTGCGATCAAAATATTCGATGGATGCAGGACGCTCCCAGCCATCACCCAAAACTTCACTGCCACCATATGCAGTTACGCCAGTAAAAACATAAATACCCCCTGTCTCAGGATCGGGTACTCTTGAAAAAAGATTACCTTTATCCGTTACTATTGACATAGTAGGTAATGATAGTAAAGCCTCTTCCATTAATCCGGAATACCTTTGATCCCGTGTTATTTCCGGATCCATCTCATAATCTGCAATTGCGGTATCTGGTATTGCAGTGTAAGCCCCCCATTTTGCGGGATAGCCCAGAGGATTATTCGGTTGATTAATAACATCATCTAAAAAGAGATATGTTGCAGTAGTTACTCTGCTTGGAAGCATTTCTTCATTCACTGCGATTGCCCGGAGTACAGTAGTAGTAGTAATTGTAATTGGTTGAGTGTACATGGTTCCTGTTGATTCACTTGGTGTATCACCGTTTGTTGTATAATAAATTTTTGCAGATGATAAATCAGAAGTAATTTCAACATCAAATGATGTTTTGTAAAAGCCATGTTTTTTATTAAAAGCAGGAGCCGGCACTGGCTGCATCGTTGAAACAATATTCTCATCACCGGGTGTTGGATTTGCACTAAATAAAAAGTCTCCTTCATAATAAGCGTAGGAAATATCTGTTTGTTGCGGTGGAAAATTCGGACTGAACACTGTTGCCGGATTTCCGGCAGGATCAAAAAGACCAAGATATTCTCCTGAACCGCTTAGTTTAAAGTTAGTGTGTAACTGATACCCGCTTATCGAAATATTTTTATCAGATGCAAATACAATTAGATAACGATTCGGGGAAAGCATTTCATCAGGAAATTTCCATTTATCAATTTCTGTTGAATCGTCTGTCAATGACCAGTTTAATAAATTCACCGCTGTCGCAGTTGGATTATAAATTTCAATCCAATCAGAATAGTCGCCATCACTGTCTGCAAGGACAGTAGAGTTCAAAGCCATAAATTCATTAATCCGTATAGTACTATTTTGTGCATACGAATATGAAAAAAGAACTGATATAGTTACTAGAATTTTTAATAAAAGAAACAAAGAAATTCTTTTCATTGCTATAATTACTTTTTGATGGAACTTAATTTGATGTGACTACAATATATCAAATAGAAATTTTGAAGTATTCTAATTTTACTTCTATAAAAGTCCATTATTCCCCTTCCATTAGTTCACTTAAATAAAGAAATTTTTCATTCAATAAGAAGGCATTTATTTATAATAGAAACCTTCTCAGATTGATATTGAAATAAATAAATTTATAAATACTTAAACCGAACTTAGTTCGATACAAAAGTAGTTATACTTTCTGGTTCTAAAGTTAAAGTAAAATTGTCTCCTGTTACATCAAAATCATCACCTTTCTCACAATTCTTTGTTTCTGAGGTTGTATAAGGAGTGAACGTTGTCATAGTCGCTCCATTTTGTATTCTAAAGACAACCTCAGCTTCAGTAGTCCCGGTATTTATAGCAACAATAACTATTTTGGAGGATGAAGGATCTTTATAAGCAGTAACTTTAGCATTACTTGATACTGAAGGGTAAACACTGCTTTCAACTCTATAAAAGCCCGGACGGATAAATCTAGCGAACTGGGACATAACAAATCCCTTCTTTGTAACTTCACCTTTAGCCGAAAATTGTTCATTTGGAAATGTAGTACTACTTTCCCCATCTCCAATTGGACCATAATACCTTACGATATACCACCAAACATAAGCGTTCATATCAGCTAGCAAAACGCCTTGCATTTCATTAGCTACGTCTAAAGCCAAAGACCAAACATTAGCTGAATGCGAACTTTCGGTCAGATGCTCTGTCATCCAAACCTCTTTTCCTTTACTTTCTGCAAGTGGATATTTTGCTAATCCGCCACCATAAATATGGCCTCCAATAATTGATACATGTGCTTCTGCTATAGAATCGTTGAGTGTTGGATCAGACAATGCTTTTACAAAATTCTGTGATTCAGGCATCATAATTCTATAGCCAATTGATTGAGCATAATTCTTACAGAAATTCAGAAATTGCGTCCCGTTCCAATCACAAGATTCATAAGTAACATTTGCATCAGGTTCATTTTGAAGCGATACTGCATACAAAGGTACACCATGAGCTGCCATATAATCGGCAAATGCTTTTAAATGAGAAGCATAGTCCGCATAAGAACTGTCTATAAGTTCTCCACCAACTAAATCATTATTAGTTTTCATAAAAGCAGGAGGCGTCCAGGGTGAGGCAATAATTTTTGCTCCCATATTATAAGCTTTTAATGCAGTTGTAACATTTGTATTCCATTGAGTACTATCTGGTTGAATTCGCAATCTTAAAATCGTAAAACCAAGCTGACCATCTCCAGTACCAAAAGCAGTTTGAATTTCTGAATCAGTCATATCGGGACGCCATCCAACTATATTTGCTGCTCCAAAACCTCTGATAATTTGATGTAAACTATCGAAGTCAATTGAGGCTGTTGGTAAATAATCTACTGAAAAACTGATTGTTGTATCTTTTTGTATAACTACATTTTGTAACTCCTGCGGAACTATTGCAGGCAGAGTAGTGCTCGTATTTTCAAGTCTGATTGTAAATGTGTTTCCTTGAAAATCATGTGTTTTGTTTACTTCTGTAGAAGATGAGTTTTTTGTTAAATAATTAAAATGTGGAAATGTTGTAAAACCATTTACATTCTGACTAAAAATCATTTTCTTAACCTGGGATTCGTTATCGGTACTCAGTTTGTAAAAATATACTCCGCTTGCTACTTTTTGGCCAAAATTGTTACGTCCGTCCCATAACACATTATACAAGCCAACAGATTGCTGCCCGACATTAAACTTCTTTACCACTCTTCCTAAAATATTATATATCGTTACCTCTACATCTGATTCTTTTTTTATTTGATACGGAATAGCAGTAGAAGAAGAAAACGGATTAGGATAGTTTTGTTCCAGTTCAAATTTTGTTGGTAAATTATTTCCCGGTTCAACTGAAGTAACGCTTAAATTAATCTGATAAGTACCATCAGTAGTGGTTAAAGTTGAAAATTTTATAGTAGTATCGGCATTATCAATAAATGTAACAGTAGCATATTTTATTGGAATTCTCGAAGAAGTAATTTTTCCACTTACTGATATTGTCTGAGCATTATTTTGATTTAAAAATAGTATTTGAAATAAACAAAATAAAAGAAAAATAAACCGGTTATTTTTTCTGCTAAAATTGGTAATTATTTTTCTCATCTTTATTACTCCGAATTTTGATTAAATATACATATTATTTGCAATGATATTCTTTATTATATTTTCTGAGACGTTACTTTAATAAAATTAGTTTTTTTCGTAAAGTTCATTTTTATTGTCTTGATAGTTATTTCCAATATTAAAAAAAGATTAGAAATTATCGGTTCTAAAAGGTGAGGCTGGCAATCCTTCTTCGTTATATAAATTAGCGCCTTCGGGATTATCTGCCCAGGCATATCTAACAGCAACCGGGTTCGGTATTTCATCATTCCACACTATAACTTTTTCTCCTTCAATTTTTGCTTTTGCCCACACAAAATGTTTATCTGCTCCGGCTATTGAAAAATATTTCAGTCCTTCCTTTCCTTTAGCAACCAAACCACTTCCAACATTTGTAAAAGATAAAATGATTTTATTTCCTTCGACTTTCATCGATTTATAAATCGGACCGGAATAAACAACATCATCACCGTAAGCTATTTTTTCTGCCGCGAGTGCGAGCCTGTCTCCAACATCTTTTTTATCAACCGGATGAATATCATTCCATTCGCCAATATCGATTGTAACTGCCATTCCGGTGTTAGGCAAAGACAAAGTTTTTAATTGGGCTTCACGCAACAATGCCCAGTCGCTTTCGGTGGGTTCACTTTTGGCTTCCATAAAATTAGGAAGTTGAACAAATAAGAAAGGGAAGCTTACTTCGTCCCAATGATTTCTCCAATCAGTAATCATTGTAGAAAAAAGATCGTAATAATCTCCGGGTCTTCCTGCATTTGATTCACCCTGATACCAGATTGCTCCTTTTATTTTATAGTTTAACAGTGGTGAAATCATAGCGTTGTATAAACCCATCGGCATCCATCTTATAAATGTCTGACTCGCGAGTGAAGGCATAATATCACCGACTTTAAATTTCCATTCTCCTTTTAAATCTATCGTATCATTTTCTGTTTGTATCTGGTAAGGTTTATCAAAGACGAATCCACCTCTATCGGAACTATTAACCACGCGAATCACAATAGTGTTTTCTCCTTCTCTCAAAATCCCGGTAGGAATATCATACCTTCTTCTCGGATAAAGATAAGTTGTATTCCCGATAAATTTGCCATTGATAAAAACCGAATCTGCATCGACAATTCTTCCTAAAATAAT
>Ga0210099_1000310_pt1 | contig 16961 bp, 17 predicted proteins | sample Joice_ThreeSqA_D_4_FD_184872 | JGI IMG/M metagenome (GOLD analysis project Ga0210099, IMG submission 184872) | Wetland microbial communities from San Francisco Bay, California, USA, that impact long-term carbon sequestration - Joice_ThreeSqA_D2... | ecosystem: Environmental > Aquatic > Marine >...
AACAGTTTTTCCATAAAAACGGGCAAGACGCTCCAATGCCCAACTGTTCTGCATGAGCAGATGATTCAGCACCGCAACAAAGAATTGTGTATGCACAATGATCTAGCCGACAACGGTGCGGTCAATCCGGTCCAATAACTCAAACTGCTTAACGTCACGCTTGCTGAGCAAAATGTCAAAATCGGTGGTTTCAAGGATGATCTTGCGCACCTGCTCCTTCAACCAAAGGTCGTAAAAATCGACTGGATTGTAGTTGTCGGAAAGTATCATTGCATCAGCGTGTACTGGAAATTCATAAGCCTGTTGCAGGCTGTAACGGACATTTCTCTCGACTTCTGGATGAATTGCCAAATTTTTTATGCGGTTAAATTGCAGTTCGCGTCGCGAACCGTCGTAAACCATGATCTCGATGTTGCCGGTACCCTCGCTTGAAGACACATTGAAGGCAGGATAGATCTCGACTTGATCGAACACGCTCTGAAGGGTTTTTATAACTGAAGCCGTCATCAAGGTATGGTGCTTGATGCTGCCGATAAGATTGATCGCAAGCACTCCGTTAGGCGACAAACGTTGTTTTGCAAGTCGCATTGCTTCGACGCTGAGCAGGTGGCCAGGTGTGGTATCGCCGTTGAATACATCAAGCACCATGAAGTCATAGCGCCGCTTGGTATTGATCAGGAAATAGCGCGCATCTTCAACGTGTACCGGAATGGACGGGTTGAAACCGAAATAACTGCGCGCGATGTCGATAACGGCGGGGTCGATGTCAACTACTTCGGTATCCACTCCCTGTGATTCGTACCATGCAGGGACCAACCCGGCACCGAGTCCGATGACCAGACAGTTCTTTCCATCCGGGTTGAGTGCATAAGGAAGGAATTGAAGAAAGTAGGCATATTCGTATACCGACTGACCGTTGCTCATGTCGACTCCGCCCTGCACCAGCCCGTCGATCACCAACTCGCGATAATGCACTGATTGAAACGAATAATCGACAACCTTCAGATTGCCATAGAAGCTGTCACGGTTGGCGATACGTTCGACACGGGTTCCGTCCGGCATGACTTTGGACACATGCGATTCGTGCGGTAGAAACAAAAAAGGAAAAATTGCTGCCACTAGGGATACCCACTTGCGCCGGAAAAACACGAAATATACGATTGCCAACGCAATGAGCAGTGCGCCGGTCAGTAAAAAGATCTGATTGACTCCGAGGTACGCGATCAACACGAAACCTGTAAGCAGTGTGCCAATCACACTGCCAACAGTGGATATCGCATAGAAGCTGCCCACCGTTCGGCCGATATTATGCATTTCACGGGCTGCGATCTTGACCACATAGGGAGATACGCAACCCAGCAAAAACAGCGACGGTCCGAACAGCAGGAAAGCACTTGTCAAAGAACCCCAGCGCAATCCAAGCGGCAGGCTCATTTGCAATACAGGTCCCTTCAAAGCCGGTATCAAGATCTCCAGGATTCCGGAAACCATGATGATGCCGTATAGCCAGTCGGGGGAACTTCTGCGGTCGGACCAGTGCCCCCCGATCGCATAACCGGTAGCAAGCGCGACCATGGTGACTGTGATCAGCGAAGTCCATACGAAAAGACTCACGCCGAAGAACGGTCCGATGACTCGAGAACCGAGTACTTCCACCACCATCACCAGCGCGCCGCATAATGCAGCAGTAACGATCAGGTATACGATGAAACCTTTAGAATGTTGCATTTAAGATCCTGTAGAGTGATTTGCCAAAGACGCGATTCTACAACAGCAAAGCATGAAAACTGTGACTCAATGAGATTCTTCGGGTCCCATGTTTCCAGTCGCGTGGCGTATCTATCAAAACGGCGGTTCGGAAATAAATGACAACCGCTCCCTGCTGAAAGGATGTAGAAAACTCAGGGCGCTTGCGTGCAGGAGCAATCGATTCGCAAATAGACTCATAACTCCGCCATACATATTGTCACCCAGTATGGGGTAGCCGATCGCCGCCATGTGTACCCGTAACTGGTGTGTGCGGCCGGTTAACGGCTCCAACTCCACCCGGCTGCTGTTTGTGTCCTTGTCATGTGCCAGCAAACGGTAACTTGTCCGGGAGGGCTTCCCTGACTTGACATCGATCCTGCGTATAGGACGGTTCGGCCAATCGGCAGCGATAGGCAGATTTACCTCGCCGTCAGCAGGATCCGGCTTGCCCGCCACAACGGCCACATAGCATTTTTGTACTTCACGCTCGTGAAACATCCTGGAAAGATAACGCTGCATTTCAGTTCCCTGCGCGAACAGCATCAGACCGGATGTCGCCATGTCCAGGCGGTGCACGACCAATGCATCGGGAAATATCTTCATGATCCGGGAAGACAGGCAATCCTGTTTGTCCGTTCCGCGACCCGGCACCGCCAACAGACCAGCGGGTTTGTTTACTACCATCAGCATATCGTCCCGGTAGATCAGATCGATTGAAACGTTGGGTGGGGGGCAATAAATCAAATTTGTGTAGAGGATTATGCTCGGCGGACCATCGAAGATGATGGCTACGATTTGTTTTTGGTTCCGGGATGGGACAGATCGGCATCATTCCTGTTGGATTTTTTGCCGGGTCGATTTTTGGTTTCGTCCGCCCAGACAAAACGTCCGAACAATACACAACCTTTCATGCCAGGGTCGCAGGGCATGTTGTTTACCCTGGAACATTTGCCGTGTATTTCGTGCGGACACCCCCATGAACTCATCAGACTTCTCCTGCAGATAAGAAATTGTGAATCTAAATTTTATAACCCCGGTGCACCGCGACCACCCCGCCCGTCATATTGAAGTATTCGACGCGTTCCAAGCCGGCATCTTCCATCATCTGCTTCAACTCCTGCTGTCCGGGATGCATACGGATAGATTCGGCGAGATAGCGATAGCTGTCCGCATCCCTGGCGATCAATTGCCCCATGATCGGCAGCAATTTGAAAGAGTAGAGGTCATAAGCCTTCTCCAGCGGTTTGGCAACCTTTGAGAATTCCAGCACGATGACCCGGCCACCCGGCTTTAGCACACGACGCATTTCGCGCAACGCTGCATCCTTGTGCGTGACGTTGCGAAGACCGAATGCAATGCAGACGCAATCATAATAATCATCGGGAAACGGCAGATGCTCGGCATCGCATTGCGTGACCGGGGTAGACATGCCTGAATCCAGCAGGCGGTCGCGGCCGACGCGAAGCATCGCGTTGTTGATATCGGTGAGTACGACTTGGCCGCCGTTGCCAACCTCCTCGAGGAAGAGCCGCGACAGGTCTGCCGATCCGCCCGCTACATCCAGCACGCGCTGACCCTTGCGAACGCCACTGACGCCAACTGCGAAGCGCTTCCAGTAACGATGGAGGCCGACTGACATAAGATCGTTCATCACATCGTATTTGCCTGCGACCGAAGTGAACACGCCCGCGACGCGCTTGGCCTTTTCCTCTTCCGGGACCGTATCGAAGCCAAAGTGAGTAGTTTTGCTCATGTCCTGCCTCCGTGTGTCAGCCCGGCTCGCGGCTTTTGCCTGCCGCCCCAAGTCGCTGCAAATAATCCTGCCAAAGCTCGACCTGGTGTTTGCCCAGATCGTAGAGATATTCCCATGAATACAAACCGCTGTCATGGCCATCATCAAACTCAACCTTGATTGCATAGCTGCCAACCGGTGTGACATTGTTCACAACGATATTGCATTTACCGAATTGCAATACTTCCTGGCCGGGGCCGTGGCCGCGTACCTCGGCTGACGGGGAATATACACGCAGGAATTCGAAAGGCATTTTGAATCTTGAGCCGTCCTCAAACGCGATCTCAAGTAATCTGGATTGCCGGTGAAGCGTAATTTCTGTAGGTTGCGATACCATGATCATAGCGAGCGAATCTTATTCAACAAAGCAGTGGTCGAGCGTTCATGCAGGAACGAGATGCTGTGCACGGAACCGCCCCAGCCCAGTACTTCCTTGCTGCCCACGATTTTCTCCGGCTTCCAGTCGCCGCCTTTGGCCAGTACATCAGGATGGCAGGCAAGAATCAGTTTCAAAGGGGTGTCCTCATCGAATAACACCACCAGACTGACCGATTCCAGCGCGGCGAGCACCGACATACGATCCCCCTCGGAATTTATCGGCCGGTCTTTGCCTTTACCCTGGCGCTTTACCGAGGCATCACTGTTCACACCCACCACCAGAGACGAACCGAGTGAGCGTGCTTGAGCAAGGTAAGTCACGTGGCCGCGATGCAAGACATCAAAGCAGCCGTTGGTGAACACCAGAGGGCGCAGCAAGGCTGCAATCCTCGCGGTGAGTTCACCGGGAGCGCACAACTTTTGCTCAAAGACGGGAACAGTATCCATCTAATCCAGAAATTCGAACAGTTTGACCACGCTCTTTACACCTATAGCGATACTGCCTGTCTCCGCCCTGGTAAATTTCTCGGGTACTATCCCTGTGAGCAATACATTGAGATTGAAACATGTCACATTCATATGCATCACACTATTGAATTTCCTTGATATAAGTCCGGAAACCCTGGATCACGTTTTCCGATTCCCGGCAAATATTCTTCTGCTGCGCCTGTCCTGGACCGTAATAACCCCGGTGCCCGCACCGGCAGAGACCACGGGAAAACAACCTTGAAGGGGCGATACCGGCAAATCAAGGCAACCACGAAACACGAGCGTGGCTTCATTCACCCAACAGCAGATAATCAATGATATCGCAAAGACAATGCAGGGTTAGTAAATGGACCTCCTGGATGCGCGCAGTGCTTTGCGCATCGACACAAATCAGCACGTCGTTCTCACGCAAAATTTCAGTCATTGCTCCGCCTTTGCGGCCGGTCAATGCGATCACACGCATGTCGCGATCGTGGGCTGCATGAATCGCGGCCACCACGTTCGGTGAATTTCCACTGGTGGAGATAGCCAGCAGACTGTCTCCGGGCAAACCCAGAGCGCGAACCTGCTTGGAAAATATCTGGTTAAAATCGTAATCGTTGCCGATGGAAGTCAATACCGAACTGTCGGTAGTCAAAGCGACACACGCCAGACCGGGCCGCTCCTTTTCGAAACGATTCAGAAGTTCCGCGGCGAAATGCTGTGCATCGGCCGCCGATCCACCGTTGCCGCAACACAGTATCTTGCGGTCGTTGGTGACGCAGTCAAAGAATACTTGTGCCCCTTCGGCGATTGGCATGGCCAATGTGTCCTTTACTCTGAGCTTGAGTTCAGCGCTGTCCTTGAAATGCTTGATGATACGTTTGTTGATATCCATGATATTTGATACTCGGTTGTTGTATGCGGATATTAACCGAATCAAGCATCAAAAGCATTCTTGATCCACTGCACATTTTGCCCCTGAGCGCCATCCATCAGTACCACGTCGAAACGGCATGGCGGGAGGTGATTGATGCCGGTCAGGTATTGCTGCGCGGTGCGGATGATACGCTGTTGTTTGCGGTTGTCGATGCTGGCTGCCGCACCCCCGTAATCATGGCGGCGCCGTAACCGTACCTCTATGAACACCATCGTTGGACCATCCTGCATGATCAGATCGATCTCACCGAAACGACAGCGATAATTTTGCGCGATCAGCTTAAGGCCATGCGCTTGCAAATGTTTGGCAACCCACAGTTCTGCCTCCGCACCTGTCATGGAACAACGGCGGGTTGTTCTGGAAACATCTGGATGGTTGAAATGGCAGGTGCGTTGGCCAATTGTGCCTGGCCCTGCATGAATAAAGCGGGTACTGCCGTGCGAAGAAAGGTTTGGTTATGGAGCTGTATCTGCCCGCTCACCCCATCCAGCGGAAGCGATACTTCCAGCCTGTTGAAAAGAATCAGGCGGATCAGGCGGTAGGCATCGATACCCAGCGCGTAAAGCCGCTCCTGATCGATAGAAAGCGGTGGAGTTGTGCGCGGATAAATCATTACAGCGGGATGATCGGGCTGTAGCAGCCATGGCATATCGACGAATCGTATGCCTTTCAAATCGTAGTTGAGCAACGAGTCCGAGTTGCCGAGGAAAACGCGTGAAGTTGCGTAATCAGGTAATTTGTTGGAAAGATAAGGACGGATCAAGCGTGCTTTCTTCGCATCTGTGGCGATAAAGACCATCGTCCCGGGTATTTCGGTGATGTCTGCAAATATCGAAGTATTGTCTCCGAACTCGATTTCACGCAGTATCGTGCCGCCCGAAGAATTCCATTCGTCTTCGAAGGCGGATTGAAGTCGTTTGGAAAGTTGCTCGCGGGTCGTAACGATAATGGCTTGATTCAAACCCTGCTGTCTGGCCAAACGTGCGATCTGGCGTGCTTCAGTTTCAATGGCCATGCCAAAATAATACATGTTTTGCGCTGGCGGGGTGTCTACCACATTCAAGCATAGTGTCGGCACCGGGGTGTTGCCGGACTCTGCCAAGGCGGTGACACCATTACGGGTGAGTGGACCCACTACTGCGAGCGCGCCGTTTGCTACAGCCTGGCGATATACCGAGACCACGCTGTTATTCTCGTCAAAATTATCATATGTCTGTATGGGTAAAATCTGCCCGTCCTGTTTTGCGGCGGCCATAAACCCGTGTTCTACGGCGCTGGCTGATGACCCAAAAATTGGTGAACGCAAGGGCAACAGCAGAGCGATATGCTGTATGGCATGTGCCTTGTCAACTACGATAGGTTCAGGAATTGCAGGCGTGACGATTTCCGGTGTAACGGCTTCGGGCGCGGCAGGGGGAACCTCAGCCCCGCTTACAGGCGGGGCAGGCTTTTCTTCGCCGGGCTTATACGGTAGGGTGGGCGTACAAGCGTATAGTGCAAACAGAGTAGAGAGTACGAGGAGTACACGTTGCATAGCGAACATCCGCAAAAGTTGGAGGCTGCATTATATGTAGTTGCCACACCGATTGGAAATTTACGCGATATTACGCTGCGCGCCCTGGATGTTCTGGCTTTGGCCGACGTGATCGCTGCGGAAGACACTCGCAATACCAGGTTTCTGCTTACACATTACCAGATCAACGCAAGCCGGCTGATTGCAGTGCATCAGCACAACGAGCGCGGCGCGGCAGAAAAGATCATCGCACGGTTGCAAGGCGGCCAGAGCGTGGCTTTCGTCAGTGATGCAGGGACGCCGGGCGTGAGCGATCCGGGTGCGTTGCTGGTACAGGCGGTGCGGGCAGCCGGCCTGCGTGTCATCCCGATACCCGGCGCGAATGCGGCGATTGCCGCCCTGTCCGCTGCTGGAATGTCTGGGCAGCATTTCCTGTTTTACGGATTCTTGCCCAACAAAACCGCTGCCCGCCGGGCTGCGCTGCAAACATTGAGCAACTACCCCTTTCCCCTGGTGTTTTACGAGGCTCCGCACCGTATCGTTGCATGCGTATCTGATATGTGCGGAGAGTTGGGAGGAGATCGTCAGGTCGTGCTGGCACGAGAGATATCCAAGATGTTCGAAACGATACATGCCTGTGCGCTGCAGGATGCCGAAACATGGCTACTGTCGGACAGCGACCAACAGCGCGGGGAATTCGTCGTACTTGTTTCTGGCGCGAGAACTGATCAGGGTCTGTCCGCAGATACGCTCAAAACATTAACACAGTTGCTCGATGAACTGCCCCTCAAGCAGGCGGTTCAACTCGCCGCAAGGATCAGCGGCGCCGGGCGAAACGAGTTGTATCAGTTTGCATTGCAGATGAAAAAGCAGAAGCATGAAGATGGCGACTCACAACGATCAGAACAAACCTGAAATCCGGTTACCTCCTCTGGTCAGTACGTTGCTCAACGATCATGCCTGCTATGACCACGCGGTAAGCCGGATTCGGCTGATTGAAACCCATATTTCCTGGGTGCTGCTGACCGGAGACTATGCCTACAAGATCAAAAAGCCGGTAGATCTGGGATTTCTGGATTTCAGTATGCTGGCTTTAAGACAGCAGGCATGTTCCGATGAGGTGCGCCTGAACCGCCGGTTGGCAAATGAGATATATCTTGGTGTGGCAACCATCACCGGCAGTCCGGATTCACCACACATAAACGATCCAGGCGGAAAATTAACGGGGACACCCATTGAATATGCGGTCAAGATGCGCCAATTTCCGAGCGATGCCACGCTGGATCATCTGGATGAACGCGGCGAATTGGGCAATGTTCAGATAGACCAGCTCGCTGCCCGACTGGCAAGATTCCATCAGGAAGAATGCGAGAGAGCTCCAGCAGATAGTTCATGGGGCGACTCTGAGACGATAGCGCAGCCGGTAACGGAAAATTTTCAACTTTTGCTTGAACGATGCAATGAACCGGACGAAAGCCGGCGTCTGACGGCACTTCAGATCTGGTGTGATGCAGAACAATCACGGCTCGCTCCACTGATCCGGGAGCGAAAACGCAAGGGCATGATCCGCGAATGTCATGGTGATCTGCATCTTGGCAATCTTGCATGGGTAGACGGAAAGATCATCATCTTCGACTGTATCGAATTCAATCCGGCCCTGCGCTGGATCGATATCATCTCCGAAGTGGCGTTCTGCTACATGGATCTGCTGCATCGCGACAAGCACGGTTTGGCGATGCGATTTCTGAATGCATGGCTGGAGGCCAGCGGAGATTATCAAGGATTGGATCTACTGCGCTATTACACGATTTACCGGGCAATGGTACGCGCCAAGGTGGCCGCATTGCGCGCTGATCAATCGTCGGTAGCAAGTATTGCCGGTCGGGTCGAAGTCAGCGAATGTCTGCTGCTTTCAGAACAGCTGACGCAGAACATGCCGACCCGGCTGTGGATCACCCACGGTCTGTCCGGTTCCGGCAAAACCTCGTTGAGCCAGACACTATTGCAAGACTACGGGATGATACGGCTTCGTTCCGATGTCGAGCGCAAGCGTTTGGCCGGACTGGATGCGATGGTGCAAGGTAGCGCTGAGGTGGGGAAAGGGTTGTATACGCTGGAAGCCGGCCGGCGGACTTACATGCATCTTTCACGATTGGCAGACGGGATTCTGGCCACCGGCTGGCCGGTGATCGTCGATGCCGCCTTTCTCGAAAGATGGCAACGGGATTTGTTCAGGGAAGTGGCTCAGCGGAGAAAGTTGCGCCTGAACATTCTGGACCTCGAAACCGACCATGCAACATTGCGTGAACGTGTCAAGAAGAGAACCGCACAAGGTACGGATGCATCTGAGGCCGACTTGCATGTCCTGGAGCATCAGATCAGAACCGGGCAGCCGCTGGATTATGACGAACTGGATGAGGTGGTTCGGATATACGGCGCGGCCGCACCGAACGAAAGTGAAAACAAAATTTGAGCATGACGCTTTGCTTTACTTTCAAACAAGCGTTTGATACGCTCGACTCGTAACTCGGGATTTACCCTTTTCCAATCACCGGAATTTATTCCAGGTTGAAATGGCAATTTATATCACGGTGGTGGTTGGCGTTTTACCCGGGATGCGCCCAGAAAGACAAAGCTAAAAGGCTTGAAGAGCGGGTTGTTAACATCACCCGAGCTGCTAATTTTTCAATTGCGGGTTCTAATATGATAACGTCAGGCAAAACAATATTATTGATGCTGATCACCGCCAGTCTTGCGGGTTGCGGGGGAGAGGCAAAGCCGGGAAGTGGAGCCGGCGGACCTGGTGGCGGCATGCCGCCACCCGAGGTGGAAGTGATCACGACGGCCATGGGCAGCACCACGATCACTCAGGATTTGCCGGGTCGTCTTGAGGCATATCGCACTGCGCAGGTGCGCGCGCGTGTCGAAGGAGTGATCGAGAAACGCCTGTTCAAGGAAGGCAGCGAGGTCAGGGCCGGCACTTCGCTGTTTCAGATAGATGCACACACCTACAAAGCTGCGGCTGAATCTGCGCGGGCTGATCTGGCTTTTGCAAAACAGACGGTGGCTCGATACAAACACTTGCTTGAAATCAAGATGGTCAGCCAACAGGATTTCGATCTTGCCAGCACAAAAGTCAAACAGGCAGAGGCGGCTTCGATCCTGGCCGATCAGGCTCTGGAAAATGCAAGTGTCCCCGCCACGATATCCGGGCGCATAGGTCGTGCGATGGTGACCGAGGGTGCTTTTGTCGGCAAGGGTGAGGCAACCCTGCTTGCCACCATCGAGCAGTTGGATCCGATCTATGCCAATTTTACCCAGTCCGGCTCCGATCTGTTGCGTCTGAGACAGGCTGTCAAGGAAGGCACGCTTGAGCGTGCCGGATCCGTAAAGGTCCAATTGGTTCTGGAGGATGGCAGTATCTATGCACAGACAGGCAAAATATTGTTCACCGATATGGCGGTCGATCCGAGTACCGGCGCAGTGTCATTGCGTGCAACCTTCCCCAACCCCAATCGCGAATTATTACCCGGCATGTTCGTGCGAGTCCGTTTTCCTGAAGCGGTGGCGAACAATGTGATACTCGTCCCTCAACGTGCCGTGCAAGCAGGTCCGCAGGGACAGTTCGTAATGGTGGTCGGCGCGGAAAATAAAGCGGCGCCGACGCCGGTTAAAACAGGGAACATGGTGGGTAGCGATTTCATCATAACCGAGGGACTCAAGGGGGGCGAACAGGTCATCGTGAATGGATTGCAAAAAGCACGGCCGGGTTCGGTCGTGAATCCCGTGCCGTTGGCAGATGCTGCCGCAGACAGATCTCCGACCCCGACCAGTAACTCAACTTCAAGCAAGCCTTAGGGTCGTGCCATGATCGCAAAATTCTTTATCGATCGTCCGATCTTTGCCTGGGTCATCGCTTTGATCATCCTGTTAAGCGGCGGGCTGGCGTTGCGCAACCTGCCGGTAGCATCCTACCCGGCAGTTGCTCCCCCCGCATTGGCTATCACGCTCGGCTATCCCGGCGCATCTGCACAGGTGGTGGAAGAAACCGCAGTCGCACTTATCGAACAGGAGTTGAACGGCGTCGAACATCTGATCAATATGGACTCGTCTTCCGAGCTGGGTCGCGGAAGCATTACCCTGACTTTCGAGGCAGGTACCGATCTGGATATTGCTTCTGTCGAAACGCAAAACCGCGTCAAGCGCGCCGAACCGCGCCTGCCGGAAGATGTACGGCGGGCCGGTATTACCGTCGCGAAATCGGCACGGAATTACCTGATGTTCATTGCGCTGATTTCTCCTGACCAGAGCCGTGACAATGTCGCGCTGGGTAGTTATGCGGCGGCAAACGTTCTGGAGAACATCCGCCGCGTGCCGGGCGTGGGAGAGGCAATTCTGTTCGGCACAGAGTATTCGATGCGTCTGTGGATCAAACCCGAGAAGCTCCATGCATATAATATTTCTCCGGGTGATATCAGCAAGGCAGTGCGCGCCCAGAATACACAGATCGCTACAGGTGAACTCGGGCAATTACCCGCGCAACCCGGCCAGCAGTTGAATGCGGTTATTGTTACCAGGAGCAAACTGTCATCACCCGAAGAATTCGGCAATATCATAGTGCGAGCAAATCCTGATGGTTCCACGGTTCGCGTAAAGGATCTTGCCAGGGTGGAATTGGGGGCGCAGGATTATTCGATCGCCGCGCGTATCGACGGACAACCTGCTTCGGCTATCGCGATACGATTGTCTCCTTCGGCCAACGCGCTGGATACTGCCAAGGCGGTCAAGGCCAAGATGACTGAACTGGCCAAATTCTTCCCCAAAGGAATTGACTGGCTGGTTCCTTATGACACGTCTAAATTTGTCGAGATTTCGATTAGCGAGGTGGTCAAGACACTTGCGGAAGCGATGTTGCTGGTGTTTATCGTCATTTACCTGTTCCTGGGTAACCTGCGCGCTACCTTTATTCCTGCCATTGTCGTGCCTGTTGCTCTGGTTGGCGGCCTGGTGGGTTTGTATGCTGTCGGTTACTCGATCAACACACTGACTCTATTTGCGATGGTGCTGGCCGTCGGCATCGTGGTGGATGATGCCATTGTGGTGGTGGAGAATGTGGAACGCATCATGACCGAGGAGGGTCTCGGTCCGCGCGATGCGACCCGCAAAGCGATGGGTCAGATATTCGGCGCGATCATTGCGATCACACTTGTGCTCTGCGCCGTATTTATTCCGATGACGTTGTTCGGCGGGTCAGTTGGGGCGATCTACCGGCAGTTCGCGGTCACGCTGATCCTGACGATCCTGTTCTCGGTGTTGATGGCTTTGACCCTGACGCCGGCATTGTGCGCCACTCTGCTGCAAAACTCCCCGGGGCATGAAATGGTACCGACCAAAGGCTTGCTCGGCTGGTTCAATCGTTTTTTTACCAGGACAACCCAGCGTTACAAATCCGGTGTATCGGGAGTGTTGAAACGTACAGGACGCTATCTGTTGGTCTACGCGGTGTTGCTGGGGATCGTGGGTTTGCTGTTTGAAAAATTGCCGACCAGCTTTCTGCCAAACGAGGATCAGGGGTACTTCATCAGCTTGATCCAGTTGCCACCGGGTGCCACACGAGAACGGACCAAGGAAGTGCTGACCGAGGTCGAGCAGTTCTATCTCAAACAACCCGAGGTGGCACACGTCATAGGCGTGCTCGGATTTTCCTTCTTTGGCCGCGGACAGAATGCAGCGATCACTTTCGTCCGGTTGAAAGAATGGGAAGAAAGACCAAAGCCGGAAAATTCTGTTTCAGCGATCGTGCAGCGCGCGAACATGATGCTGTTTCGCATCAAGCAGGCAATGGTCTTTTCCGTCAACGTACCCCCTATTCCGGAACTGGCAGCGGTCGGCGGGTTTGATTTTCGCCTGCAAGACCGTGCCGGATTGGGGCGGCAAAAACTGCTCGAAGCGCGCAATATGGCACTGGGCATGGCAAGCCAGCACCCCGCGCTGATGGGGGTGCGGCCGGAAGGGCAGGAGCCGGGACCCCAGCTGCTGATAGACATTGACCGGTTGAAGTCGCAGGCATTGGGGATAGACATCGCAGACCTGAACGAAACCTTGCAATCTGCCCTGGGGGTGGCCTACATCAATGACTTTGTGCGCGAAGGCCGCATTCTGCAGGTGCAGATGCAGGCGGATGCTGACAACCGCACCACGCCGGAGCAGATTTTACGATTGAATGTGCGGAATAAGCAGGGTGGTATGGTGCCGTTGTCGGAGATCGCCGAGTCGAGCTGGATCGTGGATCTGCCAAAACTGGATCGCTATAACGGCTTGCCGTCCATGAAGATTGCCGGAAGCCCTGCGCCCGGACGCAGCAGTGGCGAGGCATTGGCGGCCATGGAAGAAGTGGCGGCAAAATTGCCCGCAGGTTTCGGTTTCGAATGGTCAGGGACGTCAAGCGAAGAACGACTTTCCGGCAGCCAGGCGCCATTCCTGTTCGGCCTTTCGGTGGTGGCTGTGTTTCTGTGTCTGGCTGCACTTTATGAGAGTTGGTCGATTCCTGTTGCTGTAATACTGGTAGTGCCGATCGGAATTCTGGGAGCGCTGTCGGCAGTATGGCTGCGCGACCTGCCCAATGACGTTTATTTCAAAGTCGGATTGATCGTGATCATCGGACTTGCGGCGAAGAATGCGATCCTGATCATCCAGTTTGCCCGCGATCTGCAGGACAAGGGACACGAACTGGTCGAGGCCACGTTGGAAGCCAGCCGTTTGAGGTTCCGCCCGATTCTTATGACGTCCATCGCCTTTGTGCTGGGCGTTCTTCCGCTGGCGGTTTCCACTGGCGCGGGGGCAAATGGGCGTCACGCCATCGGCACCGGAGTCATGGGCGGCATGATCGCCGCAACTGTATTGGCTGTGTTTTTTGTGCCGGTTTTCTATGTTGTTGTCCGCCGCATCTTCCCGGGACATGCACGCAATACCGGGCAGGAAAACGACCATGATGAATAAATCCGGTTCGTTTGCCATGGCTGCATATATTCTGGAGCAATCTCGGGAGAGTTCAGTCATATTGCCCAACCGGAGTACAACGGAGTAACCGGCTAATGATGACCGAAGCACAAATCAGAAATACCAGTGAACAGACCCGGATGCGTTTGCTTGAAGCCGCGCGCGAGGTGTTTTCGCAATACGGGTTCCAGGGCGCAACGGTGCGCGAGATATGCCGGCGCGCAGAAGCGAATGGTGCGGCGGTGAATTATCATTTTGGCAGCAAGGATGGCCTGCTCGCCGAAGCCTTGAATTTCGCGCCACTCAAAGCCATGCAAAATGCCAATGTCATGGCCGGAGAGTGTCCAAAGTTGCGCCTGCGTTTGTTCATCCACGATTTAATCATGATGCTGCTGGATGAAAAAAATCCTTCCTCGCAATGCCAGATCATGGCACGCGAACTTGCCGATCCGACACCGGCACTGGACAAGATCGTGAAGGAAGCGATACAGCCGATGCATGATCATTTGGGCAGACTGGTACATGAGATCGTGGGTAAGAACGTCAACCATGCCGAATTGCGACGCTGTGTGCACAGCATCCTCGGACAATGTTTGTTCTACCGGCATTCGCAGCCGGTATTGCAGCGTCTGCATCCCAGGTTACGTTATGTCCACAAAGAGATCGAAGCGATAGCAGAGCATATCGCAGAGTTTTCTCTGGCCGGGATCGAACATCTTAAAAGCCACTCCTGAAGACGATACGATCCATTAACCGTCGAGCTTTCACGAATAAGCAATGCGACTATGGACGCTGCATCCGCGCTATCTTGATGCCAAGGGACTAGTGGCCGCTTGGAGAGAGGCTTTGCTGGCGCAGAAGGTCCTGTCGGGACAAACCACAGGATACACACGTCATCCGCAGTTGATCCGGTTTCGAATGCAAGCCGAACCTGTTCAGGCGATCGCAAGGTTTCTGTACTTCATAGCTGCCGAGGCAGCACTGCGCGGTTATCGTTTCGATACCAGCAAGATCATGCCGACAATCTTTAACGGACATATCCATGAGACCAGTGGACAATTGCACTATGAGTGGCTTCACTTGAAACGAAAACTGGCGCTCAGGTCACCGGATCGATACGAACGATACAGTGAAATCGAAATAGCCGAGCCTAATCCGCTTTTCAAAATCGTCCCGGGCGATGTCAGAGACTGGGAAAAGAATCGATAGGCAGTTATATACCCGGTTTCTCCCTGGATAATTTTGCCATGCCAGATCTTCTGTACATCAACAATTCCCCGGCTGCTTGCAGTCTGGGAATCGAGTTCTACTTTTTGAACTGCCTGTCGACATACAGTTGAAAAGCAGGATTACCCAGATATCCATCCAGACGCTCGAAGTTGTCACGGATGTACTGGTCGATTAACGGCCGGGAATTTCGGAAGCGCAGATCCTCACGTCCGTCCAGGGGAAAATCAAGGATCAAGGCGAAGCCGGGTTTGGCAGCTTTGATCCGATCGATCTCTTCTTGCTGGAATGCCTGATCGCGTTTGGGATATAACACATATATTTCCCACATCGGGGATTTTCTTCCGAATGCAGCATATGCACCTGGCCAAAATGGCGTCACGATGAAAGTCCTGTCACCGGGCGCGAACTGCTCGGCAAGTTTATTCAGACTGATCAGATTACTGGCAGTCTGTCGGTCAACTTCGAGTTGATCACCCGCGATATTGATCTCTACACATTTATGACCAACGAAGCACGACCAGCCGGGATAAGCAGGGAGCATGACCAATATGCTTGCACCGCAAAGTAATGCGGCATTAGTCCATTTTATTCTGGCCTTTTGGTTTTCCAGAAGAGCCAGTATACCCAACAGGAAAGGAAAAACGCCTGGTGCGAGATGGGAAATGTCGGCACGTGAGTACGCATAGTGCGCATAAGGGAGTGTCAGGAAAGCCGAAGCAACCAGCACTGGAGAAACAGATTTTCCCAACATTCTGCATCTGATCGCCCAGACGATACCCAGCACCCCGAAAACGATTATGGAGACGAAAAATATACCTTCCAAAAAACTATGGATTGCATTGAAACCAGTCAATTGCCCGAACGGGACCAGCCAGGGCCAGGGTATCGGCAGCGGAAGATTGGTGGCTTTGATCTCATACAGATAACGGTTGAATGCCCAGAACGCCTGAGCGAAACCCGGAACCACGGCAAAAAAAACCAATACAGGAAGGTAGCCGGCGAAGAATCCCGATATCCAGTACGTGAAAGCTTTAAACAAGCCAGGGCCAGCGCCACGATGTATTGCAAGATAGAACATCACCCCTATGCTGCCCGCAACACCATAAAGACCATGGTTTCGGCCAAACACAGCAACAAGACCCACGATCAGACCGGACAGAAAATACCGGCGGTTGGATGGTCGTTCAACAAGATATGCGAGCGCACCAACCAGCAGAATGGGGAGCGAAGTGTCATACAGCCTGTATTGGTGCGCCATCCAGACTACCAGAGTGGTCCATACCAATAGCAGATAGAAGCTGATTTTATTTGCGGAATTGCGAACCAGAAGGGTCATTCCGAAGAACAGCGCTATTGCCTGAAAGACTGCGCTGGCAACCCGTAAGGAAATGATGCCGGTATTGCCCAACAAACTCATGAATGCGGCTGACCAGTAATAACGTCCGATGTCGTATGCATAGAAATCGCGTATCGGTACTTCCCCTGACATAACTCTTTGTGCGCCGTACCAGAGAAATCCTTCGTCAAGGAGACTGAAGCCCTGGTGACTCTGCCAAAGGAAGAGCAGAAATACGCTCGTTATGGAAAACAATAATATAGATAATGCAGGCTGATGCTTGACCGGAATATATTTATTCATTGTCTGTACGGGCATATTGGAAAAGGCTGCACTATTTTAGTGTGAACCCTGGACAGAAGTACTATGTTCAATATCGAGCCATTTTGCATACCTTGTGGCCTGCATATAATCCACTAAGGATTTTCACTGCGTGCCCGCCACATCCCCCACAGGACATCTTCAAAATTCCGTGCAAAGCGTGCTGCATCGAACAGCGGGGACATTTTGACCTTTTCACGCAGACCGGCGCGCAGCGCCGCAAGTCCGGGCACGT
>Ga0210099_1000311_pt1 | contig 16901 bp, 16 predicted proteins | sample Joice_ThreeSqA_D_4_FD_184872 | JGI IMG/M metagenome (GOLD analysis project Ga0210099, IMG submission 184872) | Wetland microbial communities from San Francisco Bay, California, USA, that impact long-term carbon sequestration - Joice_ThreeSqA_D2... | ecosystem: Environmental > Aquatic > Marine >...
ATGTCGTGCAGATGCCCAGGAATTGGCATATATAACCTGACAGCCATGCATCGCGACGGACCTTTCGCTTGTCTCGTTCACTGAACCCCCGCTTTGTGACGCCGCTTGACATGCTTTATCCATAATAGCAGGGGGCAGTTCAAAGCCTTCCGGTCTTAATACCGTAACATCCATACCTCGCAAAGCAGCCATATGAACCGTTGCAGCCGGCACCGCAAATGGCAATGATCTCGGATGCCAAGTCCAAGACAGTACGAATTTTCCCTTTTTAGCAGGTATTCCCAGATCGTCCATGGTTTTCCAATCAGCGAGACTCTGGCATGGGTGATTGATTGCCGATTCCATGTTGATGTAAGGCTTATCGACCAGTGATGTTAATTCTCGAAATTCACGATCATTAAGATCATCTTCGAGATTTTCTCTTTTAGCAAATGCGCGAATGCCAATGGCATCTCCATATGATGCGATGACAGGAACAGCTTCGCGAATATGCTCGGCTGCGACGCCATCCATAACGATACCGGAACGAGATTCCAAGCCGTGTATTGACATCTCCGGTGAGATGACGAACGTTCCACCGCCCAATCGGGCCATCGCCGACTGAAACGAGATAAGTGTACGCAATGATGGGTTCAGGAATAAAAGTGACAGCACCTTTCCTTCGAGGGCCCGTGGTTCGGGACTTACCTCGAGTCTCCGGGAAAGCGAAATAAGTTCCTTGATATCGGCGATGCCAAAATCTGCCAAGTCATTAAAGAATTTCATATACTGCTCTTATCGTCAAAAATAAATAGGCTAGTTTCTGAGGCTGCTCTGTAGTCAAACGAATATATCCAAAAATTACGGTTTCAAAATAATCATTACATTGAGCCCCCTAACTGATAACTTGTCGATATTAGAAAGAATGGACAGCGTCAGGTACATCAAACGACATTTAACATCGATGGTCAAAGAATGATAGAACGACGTTCATCACGTAACCGAATAATACAACGTTCTGAGCTAACCCGCATTTCACGGACAATTAAATTAAGCACCATAGTACAACTTCTCCATCTCATCGGGTGTTCGGTATCCGATCGACTGATGAATGCGGTTACGATAATAAAAGCACTCGATGTAATCGAATATCGCTAACTTCGCATCATCCCTGGTTCTGAAGTCATGATGATGCACCCATTCGATCTTAAGTTTGGAGAAGAAGCTCTCCGCTACCGCATTGTCGTAAGCCGTCTTTTTGCCGTTCATGCTCGGTTGTATCCCTGCTTGCGCCAACTGTTCACGATAGGTTGGTGCGCTATATACCGCCCCTCTATCCGTATGATGAACCAGTCGTCATCCGGATTGCGTTGCTCGACAGCCATCGTCAATGCCGCTTGATGCAAGGCCGTCGTCACACGATCTCCCATCGCCCATCCAACTACTTTGCGAGAGCACAAATCCAGCAATATCACCAGATGCAGCCAGCCTTGTCGCGTGCGGATAAACGTCATATAACCCACCCAGGCACGATTCGGCGCATTGGTACTGAATTGCCGTTGCAATAAGTCCGGCGCAGCCTTGGACGTGTGGTGATGTTCGACCGTTAGCCTGAAGCGGCGCTTGCGTTGCGCCTCGATGCCTGCCTGTTTGCGCAGCCGGGCCACTCGGTGCTTGCCGCACACAATCCCGTTCGCATTCAGATGGCGCCATGTTTTAAGTGCACCATAAGCCTAGCGATGGTGGCGATGGGTCGCGCGGATGCGCTCAAGCAAATCGTTGTTTGCCTGTGTGCGTGCACTTGGGGTGCGCCTGAGCCAGTCGTAGTAATCGCTGCGCGAGACGTGCAGCGTCTGACAAAGCTGCAGGATGCCGAGTTCTTCGCCATGCTGACGGATGAAGGCGTACTTCACTTGCGCACCTTCGCAAAGTACGCCTTGGCCTTTTTTAGCATGTCACGTTCACGGGTAACGAGCGCAAGTTCGCGCTTGAGCCGGGCAACTTCCGTTTTGAGAGGATCGTGGTGTTTGCCGAGCTTGTTACTCACCGGCCCCCGGAAGATGGTTTCGGTGTTACAACCATGCCGCTTGAGCATCTCGGCCCACTTGTGCAGCAGATTGCGCTGAATGCACAGTTCCATCGCAATCAGGGTTCCGGGTTTGGCGCCGGATTGCAGCAGTTTGACCGCAGCGAGGTTGAATTCCTTGCTGTAGCGCTGCCGTTTGCGGCTAGCGTTGACCTTCTGGATTTCCTTTCACATCTGACACCTCCTGTAGTATTGTCTATTATTAAAAGTGTCCGAGAAACAGGGGTTAGCTCATTCTGTGTCACAAAATATGTTTTGCTCATTTTGTGTGCAAGGCGTATTGAACAAAATAAAAATTGAGGCAATCAACCGGAATTTTTGATCAAATTATTTGATAAACAGCCACCATCAAGCGGTTCAAGCAGTCACTTTGATATTCCGTTTTGCAAATAAATCGTTTGAATAATAGGCTCCAATTCTGCAAATATTGCATTTGCCATTTTATTTTGACCACTAATGTTTGGGTGTGATCCCTCGAAAGTATCGCCTTTTGTATCCCATCCCAAATACAAAGGAATTGTAATAACCGGAGACTTTGGCTGGCTTAACTCTTGGGCCATGCGCCAAACCCAAAAATGCATTGCAAAGTTTCTAAACATTCCGGGTATTTGAATTATTAGAATCTTTACTTGGGGATTTCGTGCGCGAAGTTGAGAAACTATATCCCTAAGAGGTGCGACAACAGCTGTTTGAATATCTTTTCCTTGGTCATTTGATCCCAGGTCAATCAATGCAACATCTGGGGCAGGTAATCTTGGCAAATCTGATATTAATTCTCGCCTGACTTGATCAGTTGTCGCGCCATAAAATCCCTCATGATCGGGATCAAAGTCGTCAGGCCAACGGAATCTGTCATTTAATCCGTGGTTTCGAGTACCTATGAAGTCTACATTAATGCCCTTCTGTTTTATAAGGAGGTATAACGGAAGGCGGAAAGTGAATTCTTGATTGTTAAAATTTCCACCTTGCGTTATTGAATCGCCTATACATACGATTTTTATTGGCAAGTGATTTGAAACTAAATCGTCAGCGATTGCCTGAAATGCCAGGCTATATAATAAATATATAATTATTGATGAAATCCGCATACTTAGCACATGATTTCAGCGTCCAAATGTACATAATCCATCATCAAGACAATAACTGGTCAATTTGAAAATATTTTAATTATCTTGGTTATGCATAGGTAGATATAGTTCTTGCGAAAAGTATTGTAACCCGCCTTACTTGAAGATATCTGCGGTAATTTGAAATGTAATCATAGAGCAGACTCGGAGCACCCAAGATTTTCAGAGTATACGGACCACTTATATCTCAGTAAGTGATTGTCGTTGACGATAGGTAAACACCAGACCAGTTCCACTGGTGCGGTTCCTGAGCGTAATCGAGCCATTGAACTGATCGGCGATGCTGCGAGCGATCGCCAAACCCAGCCCACTGCCTATCTGTCTGGTGTTCGGCAACCTGTAGAATGCCTCGAAGACCCGCTCAAGTTCCGCTTCGGGGATGCCCGGCCCATTGTCGATCACTTCGAGAATGGCATCGCCATCCTCGCTACCAATGCGAACGGTCACCTCGCCACCCAATGGAGAATATCGCAAGGCATTTTCCACGGCACTGCGCAGCATCAACTGAATGGCCGATGCATCGGCATCAATCTGCACTGTCGCTTCCCGGGATAAACCCAGGTCGATTTTCCTTGCTTCGGCGATGGGCATCATCTCTTCGATCACCGCCAGTGCAGCCTTTTCCAAATCTACCGGAAGCAGATTGGTTTTGCTTGCCTGTTGGCGCACCAGATCGAGCAATTGATTGATCAGGTGCCGCGACCGCTCCAGCCCATCCTTGAGCGGTACCAGGCGTTCCTTGCTTATGGCAAACGAACCCGTTCGCTCTATGTTCTGAGCTTGCAGGGAAAGGGCTGTCAGCGGCGAGCGCAGTTCATGCGCGGCATCGGCAATGAATCGGCGTTGCGATTCATTCATCAGGTTGATACGCTGCAACAACCGGTTGATGGCGTGTATGAAAGGGGCAACCTCATCGGGCATGCTCACTGCGGGCAACTCGGAGAGACGTTCTTCGTTTTGTGTATCGATAATCCCTGCCAGCGTGCGCAACGATGCCATTTCGGCTTTGATGATTCTCCGCGAAACAAGGATCAATACGGGAATCAGAACCAGCAAAGGCATTAGTGTAAGCAGCGCACTTTTTCGAGCCATGGAATTTCTTACTGTGGCTTCCTGAGCAACGGCAACTTGCCTGCCCAACCTGGTAGCGTATACATAGACACGCCAGTACAAACCGTCAATATTGAGCGTATGGTATCCAGTGGATAAATTTTCCGGAAGATTCAACAATGGCGGAAGAGAGTTTGGAGAAGCAATGACCGGTTGTACCACTATGCGTTTGAGATCGCTATCCATCGATTCCAGAATGCGCTCTTCATCCAGTGGTGTCTTGTAATTGTCGACCAACTGGGCGATTTGGCGCAGTCCGTCATCTTGAAAGCTTTGAGCCTGGTTAAATGCCAGCCTGAAGGATACGCCGGAAGCAAACAGACTGATGATCATGATAGCAATCCCGAGCCAGACCACCAATTTGTTTTGCAGTGAATTTTTCATTTACCGCGCGCTACCATCCAGCCTGCGCCACGAACATTCTTGATTGCATCAACACCGAGCTTCTTGCGGATACCGTGTATTAAAAAATCCACCGCATTACTTTCCACTTCCTCGTTCCAACCGTATAATTTTTCCTCCAATTGTGTTCTGGTCAATATAGTGCCGGGTCGAATCATCAATGCCTGCAACAGGGAGAACTCCCGGGCGCTTAAACGGCATACGACTTCGCCTATTCTTGCTTCATATGTGGAAGGATCAAGGCTGATTATCCCGTTGCTGAGTAACGATGCAGCCTGACCGCCCTGGCGGCGCAGCGTGGCACGCAGGCGGGCAAGCAGTTCTTCAACATCAAACGGCTTGGTCAAATAGTCGTCTGCGCCCAAGTCCAGGCCTTTGACTCGATCTTCCACGCCGTCTCTGGCAGTTATGATAATAACGGGCAAAGATCCTTCATTAGCACGCAATTGCTTTAGTACTTCGAGTCCGTCGCGGCGGGGCAAACCCAGATCCAGCAATACCGCATCATGTTCCTGGTTTTCCAGAGCCCTTAATGCAGTTTCTCCATCTTTTACCCAATCCACCGCGTATGCGGCATCCCGCAAAGCCATACTCAATGCGTCCCCGATCATCTGGTCGTCTTCAACTAACAAGATACGCATGTTTGCATTGAACCTATTGGCAGTTAATTAGGGAGAAACGTGTCAGGGATGTAAGCGAGTGACAACAGATTACACCATTTGACCATTTATGTATTTCTGCCTTGAAAAACCAAGACTGAACAGAGCTGTTTTGGCATAGGACAAACACTGATGTAATAAACCATGTTCATCCTATCAATAATTCATCTATACACTGATGTATATATCGTGCGCGTTATTTCACAATTCCAATCAGCGGATGTTTATTAATTAGCATTTAGAAGTTTCAGGTGGTTGGAATATCTTATGGAAGGTTTATGTAGGGATATGATTTGAACAAGCCTTGAATTCCAAACTGAATGATTACAGTGACAACCATGATAATTTAATGAAAAGGAGATTGAAATGAATGCGCCAATGACAACCAAACTATCGGTGGTGGAAAATGTTTCCAAAGACAAACTGGTGGAGGATCTGAAGATGGTCGTAGCTGATGCCGAGGAGTTGATGAAGGCGACTGCCAACCAGGCCGGGGAACAGATCGCGGCAGTGCGTAGCAAGGCAAACGAATCATTGAGACTTGCCAAAGCGCGCTTGGCCGAGGCTCAGGCATCGGCAATAGAGAGAATGAAGGTGGCAGCCCAGACACCCGATGCTTATGTGCGTGAGAATCCCTGGTGGTCCGTGGGTATAGCTGCTACGGCTGGCGTTGTGATCGGCTTGTTGATTTCACGCCACTGATTTACACCAAGTACCCAAAAGTGATGTAATAGTTACTGGTAACCGGTGGCCGCGTTCGGATATCGGCACGCGGCTACCAAAGTTATAATAAGTTGCTGATGTTGCGAAAGTAGTCGGTACGGTTGGCTTAAGAAACATCACAGCTATGCAAATTGATATCACTTAAAGTTTAGCGTGTCCCAGCCTTAATGCATTCGTGATCACCGACACGGAACTGAAGCTCATCGCTGCTGCGGCGATGATGGGAGAGAGCAGCAAACCGAAGAACGGATACAGCAACCCGGCCGCGACCGGCACGCCCAGCATGTTGTAGACGAATGCGAAGAACAGGTTCTGGCGGATGTTGCGCATCGTGGCCTGGCTCAGTCGGCGAGCACGGATGATGCCGTTCAGGTCGCCCTTGACCAGTGTCACCCCGGCGCTTTGCATTGCCACATCGGTGCCGGTTCCCATCGCGATTCCCACCTGCGCCTGCGCCAGTGCAGGCGCGTCGTTGATGCCGTCGCCCGCCATCGCGACGATGCGCCCTTCAGCTTGCAGTTGCTTTACGATCTCGGCTTTCTGTTCCGGCAACACTTCAGCAACCACACGATCAATGCCCAGCTTGCGAGCTACCACATCAGCGGTGGCTTGACTGTCGCCGGTGATCATCACCAGTTCCAATCCGGCAGCATGCAAATCACGAACCGCTTCCGGGGTTGATTCCTTGATCGGATCGGCCACGCCGATCAATCCGGCTGGCTTGCCGTCGACGGCTACGAACATCACGGTCTGTCCTTCAGTTCGCAATGCATTGCCGCGCTGCGGAAGTTCACCCATCGGGATGCCAAGTGTTTCAAACAGTTTCTGGTTACCGATGGACACTTTGCGACCCGCCACCAGCCCGGTAATGCCTTTGCCGCTGGCGGATTGAAAATCCTTCACCTCGGACAATGTCAGCATGAGAGCTTCTGCACCCTTGACGATGGCGTCTGCCAGCGGATGTTCACTGGCGCGCTCCAGGCTGGCGCCCAGTTGCAGAATATCGTTGTCGTTGAACCCGGATAGCGCCACGACCGAAGTCAATTTCGGCTTGCCTTCGGTCAAAGTGCCGGTCTTGTCGGTTATCAGTGTGTCCACTTTTTCCATGATCTCCAGCGCCTCGGCGTTCTTGATCAGTACCCCCGCGGTCGCACCCCGCCCGGTGCCGACCATGATCGAGATCGGCGTCGCGAGCCCAAGCGCGCACGGGCAGGCGATGATCAATACCGATACCGCCGCGACGATGGCGTGGGCGAATCTGGGTTCGGGTCCCCAGAGCATCCATACGGCAAAGGCCAATAGCGCGACAAACACCACGATAGGCACGAAGTAACCGGACACCACATCGGCCAGCCGCTGTATCGGCGCGCGCGAACGCTGCGCTTCACTGACCATCTGGATGATCTGCGCGAGAAGAGTATCAGTGCCAACCTTTTCCGCACGCATCAGCAGGCCGCCAGTGCCGTTCAGTGTCGCACCGATCAGACGGTCGCCGGCACCCTTTTCCACCGGGATCGGCTCGCCGGTCACCATCGCTTCATCGACAGCACTGCTGCCTTCCACGACCTTCCCATCCACCGGGATTTTTTCGCCGGGGCGCACGCGCAATATGTCGCCGACCTGAACCTTCTCCAGCAGTATGTCTTCTTCCTTGCCGGCCTTACCATCAACATCCGGCCGCACGATGCGCGCCGTCTTGGGAGCAAGTCCCAGCAACAGTTTGATCGCGGTGTTGGTGCGGCTGCGTGCTTTCAGTTCCAGTACCTGCCCCATCAGCACCAGCACGGTGATCATCGCGGCCGCTTCGAAATAGATCGGCAGCGTGCCATCCGCACGACGCAACGATGCGGGAAAAATCTCCGGCAGGAACGTACCGACCACGCTGTACGTCCATGCCACGCCGACTCCCAGCGCGATCAGCGTGAACATATTCAGGTGCCAGCTGACCAAAGATGCCCAGCCGCGCTGGAAGAACGGCCAGCCGCACCACAACACCACCGGGGTCGCCAGCAGGAACTCAACCATTTGCAGATGCGTGAACGAGATCATCCGCGGCACCAAACCTGACCACATATCGCCGGCCATCGCCAGCACGAACACCGGCGCGGCCAACGCCACGCCGATCCAGAAGCGGCGCGTCATGTCGTCCAGTTCGGGATTCTCTTCCTTCGCCGTTATCGTTCTGGCTTCAAGTGCCATGCCGCATTTCGGGCAAGTGCCTGGTTCACTTTGCACCACTTCCGGATGCATCGGGCAATAGAATTCTGTGATGTCCGGCTTGGGTAACGCATCCTCCGGTTCAAGCGCCATGCCGCAAATGGGGCATGCGCCCGGTTTGGTTTCGCGCACCTCGGGGTCCATCGGGCAGATGTACGTCGCACCCGGAATGGCAACCTCTGGTACTGCAGGCTGCAGATATTTTTCCGGATCGGCGGAGAACTTGGTCTGGCACTTGGGGTTGCAGAACAGATAGGTCTTGCCATCGTGCAAGTGGCGCAGCGGCGAATCCGGTTTCACCGTCATGCCGCACACCGGGTCTTTGATGACACCCTCATCCGTCACGTTACCGTACAGATATTTGTCCGGATTGGCAGAAAATTTGGTCAGGCATTTGGGATTGCAGAACAGATAGGTCTTGCCATCGTGCAAGTGGCGCAGCGTCGTATCGTGCTTCACAGTCATCCCGCACACAGGGTCTTTGTCGATCACTTCATCTGCGTTCGTGTTCATGATGATCACTCCTTTGACAAGGATATTCCACAGGGCACATTATCCTCCTCTTCAACCCGCAGCGTTCATTTCACTCTTGACGTCTATGGCTTGGCCTGCACAGGCGAGCCCAGCGCCTCGAAGCCGGAGATCACGTCGAACAATTCCTCGTCGATGTCGCTCTGGCGCTGGCGGTGGAAAATCTGGTTGAGTTCTTCCAGCAGTTCGTCGATGTTCTTTTCGGCGCGCTGCATCGCGGCAAGGCGGCTGGCATTCTCGCTCGCCAGAGATTCGGCACAGGACCGGAATAGCGAGATGAAAAGATATTCGCGGGTCAATGCTTCCAGGGTGGCCTCGCCGCCGATAACTTCGGGAAAGTTGCCGCTCGGCCATTCAATCTTGGACAATCCGCGCTGCCATTTCTCGTCCAGCGGCAGCAGCCGCTGCATCACCGGCTCATACATCGCGCCGGCTTTGGGGCGATTGTGGAACAGGTAGACCTCAGCGACTTTGCCCTGCTCACGCTGCGTCTCTATCTCAATCAATATGCGCCCGACCAGTGTAGTGATCGCAGCGATGGAATTCGGCACCACAAAATTTCCCGACACCGGCAAGGCCGCATCATTCAGGTACCCCTGCACGCGCTCGCCGACCACCCACACCGCCTTGTTGCCGGACATCTCGCGCAGCGAGTTCACCGTAAATTCCGACAATATCTCGTTGAACTGGCCGACCAGCCCCTGGTCCGAACCGAACACCACTGCGCCGGTCGTGCCGACTTTCTTCCGCGCTCTTTCTCCAGTATGGATCACCGCACCGGCTATTCTATTACCACTGGGGCGCAGCCACGCCACCAGCCCCAACTCCACTGTACGGTAATAATCGTCCAGCGAATGCACCGCACGCTCGTACTGCACGATGCTCGAAGCGGCCAACGCCTTCATCGTGCGCACCACCGATTCCAGTTCGGTCGCGCCATCGATCTTGCGGCGCAGAATTTCGAGTGAGTCACTCATGGTGCCGTTGACAGTTTGAAAGTGATAAGACTTTCAGAATGGTGCAATTCATAATTCGAATACCTCATTCAGCTTTGGCATTTCGACTTGGGTGTTCTTCAAGAGTTTGGCAAATTGACCCATGCACTGCTCCTCGCCATGGACGAGAAATGTTCGGGCCGCGCCGCCGATGCGGTTGTGCCAGGCCAGAAGCTCTGCCTGATCCGCATGTGCCGAAAAACCGTTTATCGTATAGATTCGTGCACGCACGGCCACTTTCTCGCCGTAGATACGCACCTCTTTTGCACCATCGATGAGATGCCGCGCCAACGTGCCTGTGGCTGCATAACCGACGAATATCACACTGCATTCGTTACGGCCAAGATTGTGCTCAAGGTGGTGCCGGATACGCCCCCCGGTGCACATGCCCGCCCCCGCCATGATGATCGCGCCACCGCCGATATTGTTGATCTCCATCGATTCCGGCGTCTCACGCGTGAAATGCAGCCCCGGTAAATGAAATGGATCTCGTCCTTCCCGGAACAGTTCGGCTGTTTCAGAATCGTAGCACTCTGGATGACGCTTGAAAATCTCGGTGGCCGAAATCGCCATGGGTGAATCCAGAAAAACCTGTGTGGAACGGGATAGAGCGCCTTGCTCGACGCCTTCGCGGAGGAAGTACAGTATCTCCTGTGTTCTTTCCAAAGCGAAGGTGGGAATGACGACGTTGCCGCCTCGCTTGAATGTATCCTTAACCGCTTCGTAAAATTCCTGCACCGACGGGGCGAAGGGTTTGTGCAGCCGATCGCCGTAGGTGGTTTCCATCACGACCACATCCGCATTCGGCGGCGTAACGGGGTCTCGCAATATCGGGCGGCCCAAATTACCGAGATCTCCCGAGAACAGTACGCTGCGTCGATGCACCTGTTCTTCAAGCTCAAGAAAGATACTGGCTGACCCGAGGATATGTCCTGCATCAAGGAAGGTCGCACGAATTCCAGGGACAAGTTCGACAGGTTGGTCATAGACCGCAGTACGTCCGAAGAAATCCAGAACTCGGAAAGCATCAAGAATGGAATACAAAGGCACCGTCGATTGCGCATGCTTGCCATGATGATGCGAATGCCCATGCGTCTTGCGACGGGACTCTTCCTCCTGCAGATGTGCTGCATCCAGCATCACCAGCCTGGATAACTCGCGCGAGGCGGCCGTGGTCACGATCTCTCCGCTGAATCCCCGCTTGACCAGCAATGGCAAGCGGCCACAATGATCGAGATGGGCGTGGGTAAGCAAAACAAAATCGATTCCCTTGGGGTCGAAGCCGAATGGCTCGGCATTCTCTTCCTCAAGTTCCCGCCCGCCCTGATACATGCCGCAATCGATCAGGACTCGTTTACCGGCGCATTCAACCAGATGGCAAGATCCTGTTACGCCCCGATCAGCACCGTGGAAAGATATTTTCAAGATGTTCTCTTTGCTTGGTGCGAGCGCACCATGCGTTCGTATTGCACGATACTGGAGGCGGCCAGCGCCTTCATCGTGCTCACCACCGATTCGAGTTCGGTCAAGCCGTTGATTTTGCGGTGCAGGGTTTCAAGAGAGTCGCTCATCCATGCTTACCGTCTGTTGTTATATCATGCAAATGATAGATTGCTATGTACTATTGCCTAGTCGGTGTTATATCCCAAAGACAACAACCATCCTTTCATGTTGCTGGCCCTGATCACCTGGCCGCTCAATCGGAAATGATCCACATTTTCATGGCCTGAATTAATCGGAAACTCAACGCCGATTCCCGCCTGATAGGATGTCGTATATCCAAGTGTATCGCTATTCTCGCCAAAGAAATTATTGGCTCCGAGCAATGCCACCATATCCATTCTCCTGCCGTGCATGTCGTATCCGGTCGGAAAGATCATGTCAGCTTTTATAGTAGCCATGTTTGCAACTTCTGTGAAACTCACTGCTGCGTTGCTCTCGTCAAATGTGTCCACCATAACCCGATAAACTTCAGCCTTCACGCTGCTCGCCCGATCCATCAACTTCCAGTGATAACTCAACCCTAGGCCAAGATCCAATACAGATGCGTTTGTGGTCCAGTTTACAAGCGTTCCCTCAAATTGATCCTTGAACAGATTGGTCAGCGCCCCGTTGTACTTGGCATGATTCTCCATCATGGCCAGCCCAACGTGCACGCCGGGTGTGAAACTGAGCCGCTCCGTGATGTCGTATTCATACAAAAACCCCAGGCCGGCTCCGTAGGTATCCCACTCTGAATCGATATTTTCACCGGGACTGGGAAACGTCTGTATGACCTGGCTTGTGCGCTGATATGCTGGCACAACTTCCATCCGAAGACGGGAACCCGGCTTTTTCATCATGTCGATTTTGAAAGGAAGCCGAAGAATGGAAGTGTCGACATCTGCACTGTCAGCATTGTGGATGGTGTAATTTGCCGCCGCAAAATCCGGTGTAAGCGTCATCAAAAACAAGAACGCGTAATCTGCCCCATAATCATTCGCGGCATAGGTAGGCCTGTTCAGACACGACACCAATACGACGAAATATAAACATAGCTGTAAAGTGAATAGCCGCATAAATCATCGAAGGGTATTTAACCTGGTAATGAATACATCTAACGTAAATAGCCGTCCAGTGAGCGCACCGCGCGCTCGTACCGCACGATGCCGGACGCGGTCAGCGCCTTCATCGTGCACACCGCCGATTCCAGTTCGGTTGCACCATCGATCTTGCTGCGCAGGATTTCGAGGGAGTCGCTCATTTTGTGATTACCATTGCTTATTAAACCCAACCCCTAAGGCTATTGGCGTGCAGAGAAAAGTTAACTTTCCATCATTGCTTTCTTCAATTGATTTCAACTGCAGAAGTGCTGCGCAGCTTTGATGACCTGAAAAGGAGACAGTCATTGAGGTCGTTCCAAACATGTCAATTGTATCGACATAAAACTCGATATGAATTTTTCTTTTGAATGTGTGAACAAGACGATGCTGATTCTTTGGTGTCTCCTCAATACATTTAAAATAAAATGCTCTTTCAAGAAAAATAAAATCCCCTGGACTTATTAGGTCTCGAAGTCTGGACTTTGTCCAACTTTCAGCCTCAAGATGAATAGGGTGCACTAATTTGCTGACTTGATCGACGAATGCCGAATAAACCAAATGCAATCTTTGATCATCGCCATGCTCATACCAATCGTAGACAGAATTGCGAATGTAGCCATCTGAGATCGGTGCATTAATTGGTTTAATCAATACACCCCTTTCATCAATAATTCCTCGGTTCACGCAATACTCAAAATATTGTTTGTCTTTTGAACTTAGTAGTTGAGGCTTTGAAAGTTGTGCTACACGGCGATGATTTATGTATCCCCAAGTTATACCCATATTTGCGAACACACTGTTGGCTGTTGAAAGTTGACCAGAAACAGTTGAGACCGTATCTCGTTTTGTTTTGACTTGTTCCGTCCACTTCTTCTTTGCGTGACGCAAAGAGTCTTCACTTAAGTTTTGAGACAGTTGACGCTTTGTGTGAGCCTCGTCATGGTGCGTATTACAAAGACAAATTAAATTTCCATCTTGATTGTTTGAGTTATTCCCATCTATATGATGAATATGACAACCTTGTTTTTGACAAACAGCACAAACGAACTGACTGTCATACATTACTTTCAGTTTAAGGTTTTTAGGAATTGGTTTTCGTGCCATATTCTTTTTGCTTCTTACTTTCATTGAAACCAGCTTTAAACTCTCATGCCACATCTTGAAACGGCACAAGCGTATCGCGTGCGACTTTCAATATTGATTCGCGATCGCTGTTGCTCAACACCTCCGCTGAGGTAAGCCGCTGCACCAGTTCCGCCGGAAGTGCATTTGCCGCTTTGCGCAAAGCCAATTCGGCATCGCGCATCTTCTCCAGTGGCACGTCGTCGAATAATCTTCCGGTCAGCGCCAGCAGCACGGCGATCTGTCCGGGCACCGACACCGGTTCGAATTCCGGCTGCTTGAGGCAGGTGCGGATGCGCCTCCCGTGTTCGATGACCTTGCGGGTGTTCTCGTCGAGGCGCGTGCCGAAGCGGGCGAAGGTTTCCAGTTCCTCGAACTGCGCATAGGCGAGCTTGAGGTCGCCCGCCACCACGCGATAGGCCGCGCGCTGCGCCTTGCCGCCGACGCGCGAGACGGACATGCCGACATCAACTGCAGGCAGGATGCCCAGTTCGAACAGGTTGGGCGAAAGGTAGATCTGCCCGTCGGTGATCGAGATCAGGTTGGTCGGGATGTAGGCAGCGATGTTCTGCGCCTCGGTCTCGATGATGGGCAGTGCGGTGAGCGATCCGCCGCCGAGTTCTTCGCGCAAATGCGTGGCGCGTTCCAGCAAACGCGAATGGATGTAGAAGATGTCGCCGGGATAGGCCTCGCGGCCGGGAGGGCGGCGCAGCAGCAGCGACAGCTCGCGGTAGGCGCGCGCGTGGTTGGTCAGGTCGTCGTACACGATCAGCACATCGCGGCCCTGCTCCATGAAATATTCCGCGATGCTGGTGGCGGAATAAGGCGCGATATAGGACAGGCCGGGCGGATCGTTGCCCTCGGTGACGACGACGACGGTGTATTCCATCGCGCCGTTGTCGCGCAAATCGGCAACGGCCTTGGCCACGGCGGAGGCGCGCTGGCCGATCGCGCAATACACGCACAACACATCCTGTCCGCGTTGGTTGAGTATCGTGTCGATGGCGATGGCGGTCTTGCCGGTCTGCCGGTCGCCGAGGATCAACTCGCGCTGCCCGCGTCCGATCGGCACCAGCGCATCGATGACCTTGATGCCGCTCTGCAGCGGCACGGTGACCGGAGCGCGATCCATGATGGATGGTGCGGGTCGTTCGATCGGCTGGCGCTTGTCCGCAAGCACCGGACCCTTGTTGTCGAGCGGCCGGCCCATCGGATTGATGACGCGCCCGATCAGGCCGTCGCCCACCGGCACATCCATCACATGCCCCCGGCGCTCGACTTCGTCGCCCGCATTCAACAGCGAGTGGTCGCCCAGCAGCACGACGCCGATCTCGTCTTCATCCACGTTGAATGCGATGCCGTATAAAGCGTTTGGCAGTTTACCGTGGAACTTCACCACCTCTTCGTAGCTCACGCCGGGCAGGCCGGAAACTCTGGCGATGCCGGTAGATAAACTGGTTACGGTGCCCACCTCGCGCGGGCCCAGTTTCGGCGCGTATGCTTCGCGTGCCTTGCCGATATCGGCAAAGGTTTGATCGAAGACTGCACCCAGGCTTTCCGGCTCGATGTTCATTTGGGATTGATGTCTTCAGTCATGGGCTCGAAGCAATTCGTTTACGTCTTTTTCCAGTGACGCAAGATAGTCGGCAATGCTCCACGCGACTTTCTGGCCCTGCATGATCAGTTCGATACCACTGATCAGGTCGGGGACGATCTCGAAACTGACCGGGACTTTGGTCGATAGCGTTGCCTGTACTGCGCCTTCGATCGCGGCGCGCTGCGCTGGCTTCAACTCGAAAGCGCTGCGTACGAGCACCGGCATGTCCGGTGTTTTCAGCATCGCCGCCAACTGCGCCTTCTCTTCGTTGTTCAAACCCTGCAAGCGGACTATGAATACGTCTGCGATACGATCTTCCAGTGAAACCCCGGCAAGATCGGTCAGGGTTTTGCGCGCGATTGCAAACACTTCGTCGCGCGTCTTGTGCCTGATGGTATCGCGCAGGTTCCGGAATTCGCCGTTCAGTTTGTCCTGCAACTTGCTGCTAAACCTTTCCGCGTCAGTGCGCGCGGATTCGAACAGACGGTTGCGCTCGTTCGCCGCATCATCCGTCGCCTTGTCCATCAACCCGGTACGCTGCCGGTCGAACTCTTCGTGTTTGCGTTTGAATTCCGCACCCGCTGCTTCGGCAGCCGCCCTTTTCCCGTCCGCGTCCGCGAGTTCCGCGGCAATGCGCTTTTCGCGCGCATCGAGCGCCTTGAGGATGGGCTGATACAGGAAGCGTTTCATCAGCCATACCAGAATCAGAAAATTGACCGCTTGGGCGACGACGGTGAACCAGTCAATCAACATATCTACTTGGTCACCGCTTGTGCGATGACGTGATCCCAAAACGGATTGGCAAAGATCAGGATCATCGAGACCACGAAGGCGTAGATCGCGATGGATTCGATCATCGCGAGGCCGACGAACAGGGTACGAGTGATCGTGGTCGCGGCATCGGGTTGCTGCGCCAGTGAAGTCAGGGCGGACGCAACCGCGCGCCCCTCGCCCAAACCCGGACCCAGGCCGCCGATGGCAATGGTAAGGCCGGCGGTGACGATAGAGGCCATCGCGATGAGTGTGATGCTATCCATGATTGTTTCCTTTCAGATTGATTATGATTATTCGATTCATTCTGAGCTTTCCTCGCGCACCCGCGTCGCGGCGGCGATGTAGACCGTGGCAAGGATGCTGAAAATATAGGCCTGCACCATGCCGGTCAACAGCCCGAGCAGGCTCATCACGATCGGGAAGATGAACGGCGTGATGGTTAGCAGGATGGCCAGTATCATCGTGCCGCTCATGATGTTGCCAAACAGGCGGATGGCCATCGCCAGCGTGCGCGACAGTTCGCTGATGATGTTGAACGGCAGCATCAACATGGTCGGCTTTGTGTAAGAACGCAGATAGGCGAACAGACCGCTCTCGGCGATGCCGAAAACCGGCACGGCGATGAACACGCTCAGCGCCAGCGCGGCGGTAGTCGACAGCGACCCGGTCGGCGGTTCGTAGCCGGGGAAGATCGTGCAGAGATTCGACAGCGCGATGAACAGGAACAGCGTGCCGAGAAAGCCCATGTATCTTTCCGGACGGCGCAGGCCGACTTCATCGATCTGCTTGCGGATGGTGACCACGATGATCTCCAGCAGGCTTTGCCAGCGCGAGATATGGATCTTGTGTTCGAGATTGCGGGTTATGAGTTTGGCGCCCACGACCAGCACTCCCATCAGAACCCAGGTCGTGACGATGGTGACGTTGAGCTTGAAGAAACCGTGCTGCCACAGGATCAGCTGGTCGGAACTAAGGCGCATGGTTGGCTCCCCCGGTA
>Ga0210099_1000312_pt1 | contig 16895 bp, 12 predicted proteins | sample Joice_ThreeSqA_D_4_FD_184872 | JGI IMG/M metagenome (GOLD analysis project Ga0210099, IMG submission 184872) | Wetland microbial communities from San Francisco Bay, California, USA, that impact long-term carbon sequestration - Joice_ThreeSqA_D2... | ecosystem: Environmental > Aquatic > Marine >...
AGGCGTACGAGGACGTGGTGGTGAGCTCGCAGGAGAGCGGCGTGATCGAGCGGGTGCTGGTGGACAAGGGCTCGCGAGTGCGCGCGGGCCAGGCCCTGCTGAAGATAGACGACAGGACCCTCATCGCGCAGGTGAACGAGGCGCAGGCGAACGCCGCGCTGGCCCGCGAGCGCTTCGAGAGGCAGCGCCAGCTGTGGGAGGACGAGGGAATCGGCAGCGAGATCACGTTCCTCCAGACCCGGTACGAATCGGAGTCCGCGGATGCCCGGCTGGACTTCCTCGAGGCACGGCTTGCGAGACACACGATCGCGTCGCCGATCACCGGCGTTCTGGAGGACCGGTTCGTGGACGTGGGCGAGATCGTGGCTCCCGGCACGCCGGTGGTCAGGGTCCTCACGCCGGACCGCCTCAAGGTGGTCGGGGGCGTACCGGAGCGCTTCGGACCGTGGATCGCGAAGGGCGGAGCAGCGGTTCTCAGCTTCGACGTGCTGCCGGGGCAGGTGTTCGAGGGCAAGATCGATAATGTCGGAGCTGCCGTGGATCCGCAGAACCGGACGTTCCGGATCGAGATCCTGCTCGACAACCCGGAGGGTCGCCTGAAGCCGCAGATGGTGGCCAACGTCCGTGTGGCCACGGAGCGCCTGGAGGGCGTCATCGTCGTGCCGCAGGACGTGGTCGTCCGAACGGAGGACGGCTATCAGGCTTTCGTCGTCGCCGACGGTCCGAACGGCCCCGTGGCGGAGGCGAGGGTCGTGACCCTCGGACCGAGGTTCGAGAACGAAGTGGTGATCGAGAAGGGGCTGACCTCGGGGGATCGGCTGATCGTGACGGGACACCAGATGGTGGATGCCGGCGACCGGGTGAGGGAAGTGAAGGAGGAGGAAGCCCGATGAGCTGGCTCCGAAAGCTGTGGCGCGGGCGTGGTGCGCCCACGGACGAGGAACGTCTCGCCGCCGGGAGCGCGGCGGACCGGCTGTTCGAGCGCCGCGACCCCCTGAAGACGGACCTCGGCAGGTACAAGACGTTCTGGCTGACCGACTTCGCCGTCGACCATCCGGTCAGCGTGCTGACGCTGATCGTCCTGATCATCATGGGCGGACTGTATTCCTACCTCACGATCCCCAAGGAAGCGTCGCCCGACGTCACGATCCCGTTCGTGGCGATCAACACGATCTACTCGGGCGTCGCTCCGGAGGACATCGAGACGCTGGTCACGCGGCCTCTCGAGGAGGAGCTGAACAAGATCTCCGACATCAAGACGCTCACGTCCCAGTCGGTCGAGAGCTTCTCGAGCATCACGGCCGAGTTCGAAGCCGGAATGGACATGACGGAGGCCCTTCAGCTCGTGCGGGAGAAGGTGGACATCGCCAAGCCCGAGCTTCCGGAGGCGGCCGAAGAGCCGGCGATCGTGGAATTCAACTTCTCCGAGTTCCCGATCATGCAGGTGAATGTCTCCGGCGAGTACAACCTGGTGCGGCTCAAGGAGCTGGCCGAGGACATTCAGGACAGGATCGAGCAGATCCCGACCGTGCTCAGCGTCCAGCTCACCGGAGGGCTGGAGCGCGAGGTCAAGGTGGATGTGGACCTCGGGAAGCTGAAGTTCTACGGGATATCCTTCACCGACGTGATCGAGGCGATCGCGTTCGAGAACGTGACGGTGCCGGGCGGAACGATCGACGTGGGCGACCTGAAGTACCTCGTCCGGGTCCCGGGCGAGTACGAGGAGGCGCTTCCTCTCGAAGACATCGTGATCGACGCCCCCGGCGACCGCCCGATCTACGTCCGGGACGTCGCGACGGTGGACTTCGGTTTCAAGGAGCGCGAGAGCTTCGCGCGCCTGAACGGAAACCCGGTGGTCACCCTGAACGTGAGCAAGCGCACCGGCCAGAACATCATCGAGACGTCGGACGCGGTGCGCGCCGTCATCGCGGAGATGGAACCGGAGTTTCCCCCGACGACGCACGTGAGCATCACCTCGGACCAGGCGAAGTACGTCCGCAGCATGGTCAGCAACCTGGAGAACAACATCATCTCCGGCCTCATCCTGGTCGTGGCCGTCCTGCTGTTCGCGCTCGGCGTACGCAACGCCTCTTTCGTGGGCGTCGCGATCCCGTTGTCGATGTTCCTGTCGTTCAGCGTGATGCAGATCCTCGGCTTCACGATGAACATGGTCGTCCTGTTCTCGCTGATCCTGGCTCTCGGGATGCTGGTGGACAACGCGATCGTCGTGGTGGAGAACATCTACCGGTTCCGCGAGGAGGGATTCGATCGCAAGGCGGCAGCGAAGCTGGCCACCGCCGAGGTCGCGATGCCCGTGATCGCCGCCACGGCGACCACCCTGGCCGCCTTCGCGCCGATGGCGTTCTGGCCGGGGATCACCGGCGAGTTCATGAGCTACCTGCCCAAGACTCTGATGATCACCCTGACGTCGTCCCTTCTGGTCGGACTGATCGTCAACCCGACCCTGTGCTCCCTGTTCATGCGGGGGGACACGGAGCCGCGGGCCCAGCTGACGCGCGAGTTCAAGATCGGGGCGTGGGTAGCGGGAGCGCTCGTCCTCCTCGTGCTCGCGAGGGGCCGCCCCCTGACCTCGGTTCTGCTCGCGGCCACCGTCGTCGGTCTCATCCTCCTCAACCGGTTCGTGCTCGATCCCGTGGGCCAGTGGGTACGCGACCGGGCTTTGCCCGCGACGCTGCATTTCTACGAGGGACGCCTGCGCTGGGCGCTCCGGCACCGGCTGCTGGTGATGGGGTCCACGGGCGCGCTGTTCGTCGCGGTCCTGATGCTGTTCGGCGTCTTCAACGCGGGAATCGAGTTCTTCCCCGAGGACATTCCGCCGGACGACATCTGGGTGCAGGTGGAAACTCCGGTCGGAACGCGCGCCGAGGTGACCGATGGAATCGTCCAGAGAATCGAGCGGGAGCTGGAGACCATCCCGGGCCGCGAAGACTACGAGTCCGTCGTCGCGACGACCGGATCCAAGATCGCCGACTTCGGCAGTCAGACCGGATCGCAGTACGCGACGGTGACCGTGAGCTTCGTGGACTTCGAGCTGCGTGAGCACGACACTCGGGAGACCCTCGAGGCGATGCGATCGGCGATCGGCGAGGACATAGCGGGCGCGACCATCTCGGTCGACCGGCCCAACATGGGGCCGCCCACGGGGCTGCCGATCAACATCGAGATCATCGGCGAGGACTTCGGGGTCCTGAAGGAGCTGGGGGACCGGCTGGTCGCGCTGCTGTCGAATTCGGACGTGGCGCAGAAGCTGGAGGGGCTCGAGAGCGACATGGACGACGCGCGACCCGAGCTCCGGGTCGACGTGGACCGGGAGCGGGCCGCCCTGTTCGGCGTCACGACGCTGGACATCGGAAGCACGGTGCGGAGCGCGATCAACGGCACCGAGGCCTCGGAATTCCGCTACGGTGAGGAGGAGTACGACATCGTCGTTCGTCTCGCCGAGCAGTATCGCTCGGACCTCTCCGCCCTGGCCGAGCTGACCGTCGAGAATGACCTGGGGGATCCCGTGCCGCTCACGGCGATCGCCAGCTGGCGTGTGGAGGAGGGCCTCGGCGGAATCAACCGGAAGGACATGGACCGGGTGGTGACCGTGTCGTCGGACGTGCGGGCCGCCTACAACGCGAACGCGGTGCTCGGGGAGGTCCAGGAGACCCTGCAGGACTTCCAGGCGGAGCTCCCGGCCGGGTACCGCATGACCTACACGGGACAGCAGGAGGAGCAGCAGGAGTCGGAGGTGTTCCTGTTCGAGGCTTTCCTGTGGGCCCTGTTCCTGATCGCGTTCATTCTCATCTCGCAGTTCGACTCGATCCTGAAGCCGGGACTGATCCTGAGCACCGTGATGCTCTCGACGATCGGCGTGCTGATCGGACTGCTGATCTTCCACATGCCGTTCGGCGTGATCATGAGCGGCGTAGGAGTGATCAGCCTTGCGGGGATCGTCGTGAACAACGCGATCGTCCTGATGGACTACATTCACGTCCTGCGCGACCGGGACGGGCTGAGCGACCACGAGTCGCTTGTCATGGCGGGTGTGACCCGCTTCCGTCCCGTGACGCTGACCGCTATCACGACGGTCGTCGGACTCATCCCGCTGGCGGTCGGCCTGAACATCGATTTCAACCGCTTCTACAGGACTCTGAATCCGAACATCTTCTGGGGCGGCGCACAGGCAGCGTGGTGGGGACCGATGGCGATCGCGGTGATCGCGGGACTCAGCTTCGCCACGTTCCTGACGCTCATCCTCCTGCCCGTCATGCATTCGCTGCTCGACGGCACGGTGGCGTTCTTCCGGCGTCACTTCCGGGCGAACGGCCGGTCGGCCCTGCACCTCGACGAGAAGGCGGAAGGGACGGAGACGGGGGAGGGCGAGAGAGAGTGGGCTACCGTGTGATTCGCGGCCGGAGGGCCTACCGGGCCAGGAAGCCCAGCATCCAGGCGCCGCCCAGAGCCCCGTAGATGCCGAGGATGTATCCCGCCACAGCCATCAGCAGGCCCACGGGGGCCATGGCGGGGTGATAGACGCTGGCGACGATCGGCGCGGTCCCCGCTCCGCCGATGTTGGCGACGCTGCCGGTGGCGACGAAGAAGAACGGCGCCCGGATGAGCCGTGCCACGGCCAGCATGACGCCCACGTGCACGGCGATGACCAGCATTCCGGCGAAGAAGAAGGCGGGGGCCGACAGCACCTCGAGCAGATTGCCCTGCGCTCCGATCGCCGTGAGGAGGAGGTACAGGGCGGCGTAGCCCACCCTGGACGCGCCGGCTTCCTCCATGTTCCGGACGGGAGTGAAGCTCAGCAACAGTCCTCCCGTCACGACGATCAGCACCGCCCAGGTCGTGTGGCTGATGATGGTCGGGTCACCGAGGACGGGAAGGACCTCGCCGAGACGCACGGCCACGATCGCTCCCGCGAACCCGAGACCCACGATGATCGCGAGGTCCCGGAGCCCCGTGGGGCGACGGTGGGTATCCATGTCCGCCAGCAGTGCGTTGGTCTCGGCGAGGGCCGACGTGTCCGCGCGGAGCCGCCGGTCGAACACGGCCTGCCATGCGGTGAGGAACAGCAGTACGCCCATCCAGCCGTAGCCGACTACCGTGTCCACCACGATGATCGGTCCCATGATGGCGTCGGGGGTTCCCACGCTCTCGGCGATCGCCACCATGTTCGCCGTGCCTCCGATCCAGCTTCCCGTCAGGGCCGCGAGACCTTTCCAGCCCTCGGGCGGCAGCCAGCGGGCGAACGCAATGTAGGCGATCTGCGCGCCGAGCATGATCCCGACCGAGCCCGCCGTCACCATGATCAGGGCCGTGCGGCCGAGCTTGAGGATGCTCTTGAGGTCGACCGTGATCATGAGCAGGAGAAGCGCCACCGGGAGCAGATAACGCGTCATCCAGTCGTAGACGGGCGAGGACATCGGGATGATGCCCACCGTGGTGGAAAGGGTGGGCACGAAATAGCAGTAGATCACGGCCGGAGTGATGCGGAACACCTTCTGGAGCGCCGGCATCTCGCTGATCCAGAAGATCCCCGCGAACACCGCCGCCAGGTAGCCGAATACAGCCATCGGCTCCTGGATGAGGGGGGTCATGGCGTGGCGCTACCGGGCGTCCGCGGGCGGCCCGCCGATCGCCTGGGCTTCGGGCTTCCCGGTCCTCAGCGACGCCGGCTCGACGCGGTTTCCTCCCGCGGCCTTGGCGGTGTAGAGGGACGCGTCCGCCGCCCTGACGAGCTCGGCCGCGCTGTTCATCGTGGGTCCGGACACGGCCACGCCCGCGCTGACCGTGATCCGGTTTCCGCCAGGCATCTCGTGCCCGGCCAGCGTCTCGCGGACGCGCTCCGCGTATCGCCTCCCTGCGAGCGCGTCGCCGCCGGGCAGGATCGCCAGGAACTCCTCTCCTCCGTATCGGCCCGCGATGTCGGAATCGCGGGTCTCTCGCTTCAGGATCTCACCGAAGGCGCGAAGCGCCTCGTCGCCCTCCGCGTGCCCGTAGGTATCGTTGTAGCGCTTGAACTTGTCGAGGTCGAACATCACGACCGCGAGGGGCATCCCCCGCTGGGAAGCGGCGAAGTGCTGCCCCAGGAAGATGTCCAGCATTCGCCGATTCGCGAGCCCCGTCAGCGTGTCGCTGAGAGCCAGATCCATGGCGGAGCTCTTCTGCCGGCGCAGCAGCTCGGCCATCGATCCGAGCCCGAGGCTGGCCGCGATGAACGCCACGGTGACGCCGCCGGCGATGCGCCAGTCGACTTCCGCGCCGATGACGAGCGCCGGGACGATCTCGATCGCGATCATCAGGATCATGGCGATCAGCAGCCCGGCGGTCGCTCCTTCCCAGCCCCGGTAGTAAGCGAGCAGGAAGGCGGGCACGAGGGCCAGCAGCCAGACCAGGCCCGCCAGGTCGGCCAGCGAGCTGGGCCATACGATGGCCGCCAGTCCGGCCACGACCAGGGCCACGAGGCTGATGACGAGGGCGCGCGGCGGTACGGTGTTGTCGGTTCCAGCGTCAGGTCGTGGCTCGTTCATGAGTAGCCGATTTGGAGTCGCGCCGGGATTGCGGGTGGCGCCCGTCCGACATCATGCACGCCGAAGTATGGCTCGACCAAGCCGGGGTGACAAGCGCTCCCCGGTTGCCGCCCGTGCGAGCGGCCGCGATCTTCCTGAACGCCGGGAGACGTACGCCCCGGACGGTCAAACCAGGTCAGGCATTGCGGCCCGAGAAACCATGCCAGGTGAGTGGACGGTAGTGCGCATACACGGAAACAGGGGACTCCCCGCCCTTGACGGTGGCGAGTTCCTGGGCTGCATCGCCTCGGTGCGGGGCGAACTCGCCGAGACGCGCTGGCACCACCGGTGGGTCCCGGATTCCTCCGGCCAGGCGCGAGACGGCCTCCGCGTCGAGCTTCCGTACGGTTCGGCCGAGATGAAGCGGCTCCTCAAGGCGCTCGAGGACAGGATCCCCCCGCCGGACACCGTCGATTGCGAGCCTCTGCGCAAGCAGGTGGACCTGGACAACGTGCAAAGCGAAGAAGAGCTGGAAGTGTGTCTCGAGGTTCTCTGGAGATACTCGGAGTTCATCTCGGACCTCTGGGCCCGTAATCCGGCGCTGACCGCAACCTCGATCCGGGATTTGACGCCCGGGGCGTTCCTCTCCTTCGTGACGGGGGACCGGCGCCACCTGGAGAGGGCGATGGACGAGCAGGCCGTCGCCAACGTACCCGCGGTGGCGTTCGGTCGGGCCATGGGACTGATCCGCGAGGCTCGGCTGAAGTACCACATACCTCCGTCGAACCGGGACGAAGCATCGGCGGCCGCGCGCATCCACCATCTCGCCGGCTGTACCTTCGCCTCCCGCTACTATCCCTTCCGTCAGACCGTGTGAGCAGGCGAGTCGTCCTCCCGGTCGGTGCCGCGATCCTCGTTGCGGCCGTGGGTCTGGGCTACCTGGCGGGCTCGACGGTGCGGAGCTACGAGAGGCAGGATGGGGCGGGGTGGTCCGATTCTGCAGTGGAACCGTCGTGGCTCCAGATTCCTGCCCCGGACGTGGAATTCCGCACGCCCGAGGGAAGCGCGGCCCACCTGAGCGACTACCACGGGCAGATCGTCCTGCTGAACTTCTGGGGCACCTGGTGTCCTCCGTGTCTCGTCGAAATCCCGCACCTGATCCGAGTCCAGAAGTCGCTGGCGGGGCTGGGGGGCACGATCGTGGGGCCGGCGGTGGATTCGGGCAGCGGCGAGAGCGTTCTGAAGTTCGCGGCGGAGCACGGCATCAATTACCCGATCTGGATGTCCGACTCGGAGACGGCGGTGAGCCGGTTCGGAGCTGCCGGCTTCCCCTTCACGCTCCTGATCGACCGGGACGGTGTCATCCGGAAGGTGTACCTGGGGCCGCAGACGTCACGGGGCCTGCTGGCCGACGTTCGCGCCCTGGATGACGCGGGCCTTCCGCCCGCTGAAGTGACGCCGCCACGTCAGCCGAGCGGCTCGCCCTCCGGCTCCAGCAGCTGACCGCGATACAGGCGCGCGTACATACCGCCCTCCGCAACCAGGTCGGCGTGCGTCCCCTGCTCGAGTATCCGGCCATCGTCGATCACGATCACCCTGTCGGCCCGCTGCACGGTCTTGAGCCGGTGCGCGATGATCAACGTTGTCCGACCTTCCATCACGGTCTCCAGCGCCTGTTCGACCAGAGCTTCGCTCTCCGTGTCGAGGCTGCTGGTAGCCTCGTCGAGAATCAGGATCTCGGGCTCCTTCAGGAAGATCCTGGCGATCGCGATGCGCTGGCGCTGTCCGCCGGAAAGGCGGATGCCGCGTTCCCCGACCATCGTCTCGTACCCGGCCGCGAGTCCCTGGATGAACTCGTGGGCGTGCGCGAACCGGGCAGCCTGGATCACCTCCTCGGACGAGGCCTCGGGTCTCCCGTAGGCGATGTTCTCGTAGATCGTGTCGGCGAACAGGAGCGGCTCCTGGGGCACGATCCCGACGGCCGTCCGGAGCTCGATGAGAGGCAGGCGCCTTAGATCGGCGCCCCGCAGGGTGATCACCCCCTGGGTCGCATCCCAGAAGCGCGGCACGAGCGAGGCGAGCGTGGACTTGCCCGCGCCGCTGGGTCCGACCAGAGCGACGATCTCCCCCGGCAGGATCTCGAGGTCGAGGCTCCTCAGCACCCACGGCTCGTCCGGTCCGTAGCGGAACCAGACGTCGCTGAAGATGAGACCACCGGGGTCGCTGGCCGGCGGGAGGGCCTCCGAGTGCCGCGGTTCCTTGATCGTCGGCTCCGTGTGCAGCAGGTCGAAGACACGCTTCGCCGCGCCCATCGCCTCCTGATAGCTGCTGTACAGCGAGGCCAGCGCCGTGATCGCGGCCGCGACCGACACGGCGTACAGAAGGAAGGACACGAGCTCGCCGGGCGTTATCTGACCCTCGAGCACCAGCAGGCCGCCCTTCCACAGAACGACCACGATCCCGCCGAAGGCGATGAACGTGATCATGCCGTAGAAGATCCCCCGGACGAGAGCGCGCTGGATCGCCGTCTTGAGTGCGCGCGCGATGCGGCTCGCGTACCGCTTCTCCTCCCACCCCTCGCGGGTGAAGCTCTGGACGATCGGAATCTGTGTGAAGGCCTCCTCCGCCACGGCGTTCGACTCGGCCAATTCGTCCTGCACTCGGGTGCTCTTGGCCCGCAGGACGCTGCCGAAGGCGTAGGCGCTGAGCACGACGATCGGAGCCACCGTGATCGTCGTCACCATCAGGTCCGTGTGGAGGACGGCGAGCAGGGTGAGCGCTCCGACCAGGTACAGGATCTGACGCAGGAACTCGGCGATCTGATGACTGAGCACCGTCTGGAGCGTCGAACAATCCGAGGCGAGGCGGCTCGTCAGCTCGCCCGAGCTCCGTTCCGCGTAGAACCCGGGCGACAGCGTGAGCAGGTGCGCGAACAGCTGGGTTCGCAGGCCGGCGATCACGCGCTCCGCCGTCGCGCTGAGAAGGAATACCTGCACGAAATTGAACACCGCCTGTGCGGCGAACACGATGAACAGTAGTCCGGCGATCGAGTTCAGCGCCGAAGCGTCACGATTCTCGAACGCCGCGTCCATCAGGTGGCGGACGAGCAGCGGGAACGCGAGACCGATCGCGGCGCTGATCACGAGGGCGACGGCGGCGGCGGACAGTGCCGCCCGGTGCGGCCTCAGGCGAGGCAGCAGCTGCTGGATGGCGAACAGCGAGAAGTTGGACTTGCCCTCTCGGGTGGTGATCATCGAATGACTGGATTCCCGGTTTCGTCGTGGGACCGCGGCGCCTATCTTCCCGTCCGTCGACGAGCGGAACCTACCGCCCGTCCGCCGTGGGCACCATACGGGCCAGCGGCCCCCCGGGGAGATTCCGGCCCACGGTCAGTTTCCGACCAACATACCTGCCCGAGAGAGGCGTATCGTGTCTGATTCGAGCCGTTTGCGTACGTGGAGCCGGCTGACCTGGCTGGCGGCGGCCGACACCCTCTTTCTGATCGCGTTCGGCGGATTCGTCCGGATCAGCGAGAGCGGGATGGGATGCGGAGATCACTGGCCGCTGTGCAACGGCCAGCTGGTTCCCGACATGACCTTCGCGACCTTCGTCGAGTACGGGCACCGGATCATCGCCGCTGTCCTTGCGCTGCTGGTCGTTACCGTGGCCGTGACGGCTCGCAAGTGGAGCGCCGACGGCGGTCCGCGCTGGTCTCGCCTCAGAAGGTCCGCGTACCTCGCGGTCGTGCTCCTCGTAGTGCAGATCCTGCTCGGCGCGGTGACGGTGTGGTTGGAGCTGCCCCCCGCCACGGTCATTCTCCACCTCGGCACCGCGATGCTGCTGATGGGAATCCTGATCGCCGCCGCTCTCGAGGCGGGCGCGGACGTGTCCGGGAGAACCATGAGGGTGTCGGATGCGGCCGCCGGAGCCACGCTGTGGACCGCGGTGTACGGGTTCGTTCTCATCCTGGCCGGTGGACTCGTGGCCAATCTGGACGCCGGATTCGCCTGCCAGGGATTTCCCGCCTGCAACGGCAGCTGGATGCCGTCCGGGAATCCGCTGATGCAGGTTCACTGGGGTCACCGGCTGCTCGCTTACGCATTCCTTCCGTGGGTCCTGATCCTGCCGCGGTTCGTGAAGAAACGCCGTGAGAATGACCGGGGCGCCCGGCTCGCGGCGATCGCGGTGGTGACCCTCGTGGTCCTTCAGGTGCTGATCGCCGCCGGCATGGTCTCGATGTCGATGCCCGGTTGGATGCGTGCCACGCACGTGGCACTCGGTGCGGCGATCTTCGGAGCCCTCGTGTGGCTCGCCTGGACCGTAGCGAGACCGGTTCGGGGCGCCATCGGGGGTCCCTGAGTCCTTTCGGCCGGGGCACGGCCCATCGGACTGCCTTCAGACCGACTCGAGCAGGGCGACGTGTCCGAGGCCTCCGGCAGCGCAGATGCTCACCACGCCCTTGCTGCCGGCCGAGAGGGCCGCCAGCTCGAGCGCGGCCTGTGAGAGGATGCGGGCGCCGGTGGCCCCGAACGGGTGACCCAGCGCGATGCTCCCGCCATTGGGGTTCATGCGGCCGCGGGGAAACCGACCCGGGTGCTCCAGGATCCCGGCCCGGTCGCGAAGCCAGTCGTCATCCTCGAGTGCGGCCAGGGTACACAGGACCTGGGCCGCGAACGCCTCGTGGACTTCCCAGAGGGCCACGTCATCGTATCCGAGGCCGTGCCGCGCCAGGAGTCGTGGGACCGCCAGCGCAGGCGCCATCAGGAGTCCCTCGGCCTCGATGTCGACGCCCGCCTGCTCCCAGTCGAGCAGGCGCACCGCCGGCAGGCCGTCCGGAAGACGGCCGATCCCCTCCGCGTCGGCTAACCAGGCGCAGGCGGCGCCGTCCGTCAGTGGCGAGGAGCTGCCGGCCGTGATCGTGCCGGCCTCACGATCGAACGCGGGCTTCAGCCGGCCCAGGTTCTCGAGCGTCGAGTCCGGGCGCGGCAGTGTGTCGGCATCGACGGGGAAGGTGCCGGGCGAGACGAGGAGCTGCCGGTAGAAGCCTTCCTCCCGCGCCCTGATCGCGTTCGCGTGGCTTGCCGCGGCCAGCGCGTCCTGGTCCGCTCGCGACACGCCCCACTGGCGGGCCGTGGCCTCCGCGTGCTGGCCCATGGACAGTCCGGTCGTGCGTTCCGCGACCGCAGGGATCGCGAGACGGACGTCCTTCAGCCGGAGCCTGCGCAGCTCGGCCACCATCCCGCCGATTCCCCTCGCGGCGCCTGTCCGGCGTAGAGCGCGACCGAGCTCGCGGCCGAGGCCGACCGGAGCGCTCGACATCGAGTCGACCCCGCCGCACAGGGCCAGGTGCGCGCGGCCCGCCAGGATCTGTCCAGCAGCGTAGGTGGCTCCGGCGAGGCTGGTCCCGCATTGCTGGATCAGCGTGACCGCGGACACGTGCGGGTCCAGTCCGGAATCCAGCCACACCTCCCGCGCCCAGTTGCTCACCGCCAGGGAAGGGATCACGGCGCCCCACACCACCAGGTCCACGGCGGCGTCGCATCCCGGTCCCGGACCGTGCCGGCCGACTACAGATTGCTGGAGCGTGGGCACGGAAAGCTGCAGGGCGTCCAGTTCGCCCAGCTCGCGGTCCATCTTCGTGAAGGGGCTGCGCAGGGCCGGGAGGACGAAGACCTCGGACGACGTTGGCATCCGACGCGTCCTTTCCTTCAAGGTCGCAAGGGCGTCGCGCGGCGCCCGTCGTGGGTGGCGCCGGGGACCTGTGATCTGCAAGATGAGTCGCCGACGGGACGGGCGCCACGGCGGCGGACAGGCAACCCCGTCCCGCCCCGGGGAAGCGGGACGACGAGGTCAGGCGCGATCCCGATAAATTACTGTATGTAGCGCCAGTGAAATGATTGTCTAGAATGACGATACCACGAGTTCGCTTTGCGCCGAGCCCCACCGGCTACCTGCACGTCGGCGGGGCACGCACGGCCCTGTTCAACTACCTGTTCGCCCGCCACTCCGGCGGCGCCTTCCTGCTCCGGATCGAAGACACGGACCGGGAGAGGTCGAGCTCCGAGATGACGGGCCAGATTCTCGATGCGATCGCGTGGCTCGGGCTGGAGGTGGACGAGCCGCCGGTGCACCAGGCCGACGGACTGGAGAGGCACCAGGCCGATGTCGCGTCACTGCTCCGGGCAGGACGGGCCTACCGCTGTTTCGCCGCCCAGGAGGAGCTGGAAGTGCTGCGGGCGAAGTCGCGCCGGGACGTGACGCCCTTCCGGTATCGGAGCTCTGATGCGTACGACGAGGCCGAGGCGGAGCGCCGCGCCGCGGCCGGCGAGCCGCATGCCGTGTTCTTCGAGGTCCCCGCGGGTGACATCACGTTCGATGACGCCGTCCACGGGCCGACCACCGTTCCCGGCGACAGTCTGGACGACTTCGTGATCCTCCGCTCGGATCGCACCCCGGTATACAACATGGCCGTGGTCTCCGACGACGTGCACATGGCCATCACGCACGTGATCCGAGGCGACGACCATCTATCGAACACCCCGAAGCAGATCCTGATCTACGAGGCGCTGGCCGCCGACCTGCCGGTCTTCGCGCACGTGCCGATGATCCTCGGACCGGACGGCAAGCGCCTCTCGAAACGGCACGGCGCGGCTTCGGTCGAGGCGTACCGGGACGAGGGCATCCTTCCGGAAGCGATGGTGAACTTCCTGGCCCTGCTGGGCTGGTCGCCGGGCCACGATCGGGAGCTGATGCGGCTGCCCGAGCTCATCGAGGCGTTCACCCTGGACCGCATCCTGAAGAAGGCCGGCGTATTCGACTCGAAGAAGCTCGAGTGGCTGAACGGCAAGTACCTGGACGCGGCGGCGACGGAGCGGCTCGTTCCCCTGGTGCTCGACTCGCTGGACGGCGAGGGCCGATCCATCGCGGCCGCGGATCCCGATCGTTTCGCCGCAGTCGTCAACCTGCAGAAGACGCGGGCCCGAACCGTGCCGGAGGTAGGCCGGGCGAGCCTCCGGTATCTCGTGGATCCTCTCTCCTACGACGAAGCGTCGGTCGAAAAGCACTGGCTCAAGGAGCCGCAGGCGGCCCGTGAGATCCTGTCGGCCGAGCGTGATGCCCTCGCGGCGGCCGAGCCCTTCGATGCGGAAGCCCTGGAAGGGCCGCTGCGGGCGATCGCTGACGACCGCGGGCTCGGGTTCGGAAAGGTCATCGGCCCGCTCCGCGTGGCCCTTCTCGGCGTGCAGGACAGCCCGGGGATCTTCGACGTGATGACGCTCCTCGGCCGTGACCGGTGCATCGAGCGCATCGATCGAGCGCTCTCCGAGATCGAGCGGATCGGGGCTTCGTGATCGAGTCCGACCTGCACTGGATGGAACGGGCCGTCGAGCTGGCCAGGGAAGCGGCGGCGCACGAGGAGGTCCCGGTGGGCGCCGTGGTCGTGGCTCCGGACGGGACGGCGTTCGAGGAGCGCAACCGCACACGCGAGCTGGCCGACCCCACGGCGCATGCCGAGATGCTGGCGATTCGCCGCGCGGCTGCCCACCAGGGTGACTGGCGCCTGGAGGCACATACTCTCTTCGTGACGCTCGAGCCGTGTGCGATGTGCGCGGGGGCGATCGTCCTCTCGCGGGTCGATCGAGTCGTGTTCGCCGCCCACGACCCCAAGGCGGGAATGTGCGGGAGCCTCGGCAACCTGGTCCAGGACGGGCGACTGAACCACTCCGTACAGCTGGTCGCCGGCGTTCGCGCGGAGGAGGCTTCCGCGCTTCTCAGGAGCTTCTTCGCAGAGCGGCGTTAGACTCATGCGCGACAGATGACCGGATCCCGTGATCGAATCGTTCTCGTGGCGGGCGAGCTGCACGAGCTGTCGGGCCGGCACCCGGAATGGCCCGGCGGCCGGGAAACTCTGTTTCTCCAGCCGGGGACCGACCTTCCCGCGCGGGACGACGTGGACGCGATCATCCCGCTCGTCTCACAGCGCGTGGGGGAGAACGAGCTGGCCGGGCTGCCGTCGCTCCGCGTGATCTCCAACTACGGCGTCGGCTACGACAACATCGAACTGGGCGCGGCCGCGCGGCGCGGAGTCATAGTCACCAACACGCCCGACGTGCTGACGGACGCCACGGCCGACCTGGCGATGGCCCTGCTCCTCGCGGCGGCGCGCCGGCTCAGGGAGGGACTGGACCTGGCCCGGAGCGGCGGCTGGAAGGGCTGGCACCCTACCCAGCTTCTCGGGATGGGACTTCAGGGCAGAGTGCTGGGGCTTCTCGGGGCGGGCCGGATCGGTGCGGCGACGGCCCGGCGCGCGGTGGCATTCGGGATGGAGATCGCCTACTGGAATCGAACCGCGGCGCCGGAGCTGGAGGCGAAGATCGACGCCCGCCGGATCGTGGATCTCGAAGCGCTGCTCGCCGAGGCGGACGCGGTCAGCGTGCACCTGCCCCTGACGCGAGAGACTCGCGGGCTCCTGGATCGCGGCCATCTCGAGGCCATGAAGACCGGCGCGATCCTCGTGAACACGGCCCGGGGTGCGATCGTCGACCAAGGGGCGCTCGAGGAAGCGCTGCGGACCGGTCACCTCGCGGCGGCGGGCCTCGACGTGTTCGAGAACGAGCCCGATATTCCGGCCGGCCTGCGCGAGCTTCCCAACTGTCTCGTCCTCCCGCACCTCGGCAGCGCCACGCGGGAGGCGAGGCAGGCCATGTGGGACCTGGCGGCGGCGAACGTGCGAGCGGTCCTGGCAGGGAAGCAGCCGATCAGTCGCGTGGAGCTGCCGGCCGGCTGAACCCCCGCCTCAGTCTCCTTCGGGGCCGCCCTCGAAGATCTCCCGCGCCGTCTCGCCGGCGACCAGCCGGGCGAACGCCTGCTTGCGGAGTCCGGGGCCACCGCCGCTCTCTTCCAGCATCTCGGACCGGGCGCCCACGTGGAACATGGTAGCGAGAAGGACCCGGGCGATCTCCTCCCGCGCCTCTTCTTCGGACAGTCCGCGCGCGAGCATCGCATGGCGGGCGGCCCGCGCCTCCTCGCTGCCCTTCAGAATCGAACCGACGGCCTGCCGAAGCAGTGGCCAGGCCTCGGCGCCGGCCTCCTCGGGATCGAAGGGACGCACCCCGGTCACGGGGAGCCCGCCTCCCCCGTCTCCGCCCATTGAGGCGAGTCGAAGTCCTTCTTCCCGTAGAACCTGAGCAGAGAGAACAGGATCGCCCCGCCCAGGAGGTACGAGAACGCCGGGGACATCCCGAAGGCGGTGGGGATGTCTCCGACCAGCATGCCCACCAGCGCCACGGTCAGCGCATACGGGAGCTGCGTGCGCACGTGGTCCACGTGGTCGCAGGCCGAGGCCATCGAGCTCATCACGGTGGTGTCCGAGATCGGCGAGCAGTGGTCGCCGAAGATCGCCCCCGCGAGCACGGAGCTGATCGACCCGAGGAGGAGGGAATAGTGGGTGCCGGCATCGAATCCCGCCGCTCCCCCCATGCCGACTGACAGCGGAACGACGATCGGGACGAGAATCGCCATCGTGCCCCACGAGGTGCCGGTGGCGAACGAGATCGAGGCCGCGGTGAGGAACACGAGCACCGGCAGGAATTCCGGTCGCAGGTTGCCCTCCAGCAGGCCGCTCAGGTACTGCGCCGTTCCCAGCACTTCGGTCACGCTGCTCAGGGACCACGCCAGGATGAGAATGATGCCCGCCAGCAGCATGGCGCGCATCCCTCCCACCAGGCCGTTCACGGCCTCGTGCACGGTGAGGATCCGCTGCATCACCGCGAGCCCGATCGCCACCAGGCAACCGGTGAGCGATCCCCACAGCAGGGCGTTGAACGCGTTCGCCTCTCCGAACACTTCCCACAGAGTCCCGGCATGGCCGAGGTTCGTGCGCCCCTCGAAATAGAGACCGAACAGCACGACGGCGACCACCGACAGAACGGGCAGCACGGCGTTGTGCCAGCGCAACGGGGTTCCGGGCTCCGGCTCCATGCTCTCGGACCCGGCTTCCGACAGCAGCATGGCTCCCTCGCGGTACAGCCCCTCACCTCGCGAGGCCCTCTGCTCGGCACGCAGCATGGGGCCGAAGTCGCGCTGGAGGACCACGATCAGCCCCACCATCAGAAGCGCTAGGATAGGATAGAACAGGTACGGAATGGAGTGCAGGAACACGGTGAACGGATTCGCATCGGCCAGCGAGGCCACCTCGATCACTCCCCCGGAAGCTGCCGCGGCCGCGGCCAGACCATCGCCAATGAGCGAGATCTCGAACCCCACCCAGGTCGACACGAACACGATCGCCGCCACCGGCGCCGCCGTGGAATCCACGATGTAGGCGAGCTTCTCGCGAGACACCTTCATGCGGTCCGTGATCGGGCGCATCGTGTT
>Ga0210099_1000320_pt1 | contig 16773 bp, 9 predicted proteins | sample Joice_ThreeSqA_D_4_FD_184872 | JGI IMG/M metagenome (GOLD analysis project Ga0210099, IMG submission 184872) | Wetland microbial communities from San Francisco Bay, California, USA, that impact long-term carbon sequestration - Joice_ThreeSqA_D2... | ecosystem: Environmental > Aquatic > Marine >...
AGAAAATCACACGTAAGGAAATCACATGAAAATCAAAGATCTTCCCAATTGCCCTCAGTGGCTAGCCAACGCCAGCACAAGACATGAAGATGTGGAGATAATAGACGGCACCATTGTTTGGAAGAATGGAATCTGGGAGAACGGTATTTGGGAGAATGGGACTTGGTGCAGAGGAATTTGGGAGGATGGCATTTGGGACAACGGCATCTGGAACGGAGGAGTTTGGCATGGAGGAGTTTGGCGAGATGGCACGTGGCATGGAGGAATCTGGAAACGAGGTACCTGGAAAAATGGAAATTGGCATGGAGGCATTTGGGAGAACGGGATCTGGGAAGATGGAACTTGGCACAAAGGAGTCTGGCATAGAGGTACTTGGCGTGGCATTGACAGAGAGACAGAACAAGACTGGTAGAAGATAGCATCCTCCAACAAAGCATTGTCCAACTGATCCAGGAGTTCTCGGAACAACGCCACTTAAAAGCAGGTAATCATTATGCCAACTCTATACGCAATCATCTCTTGCCTATATATCCCTATTGCAGTTCTTTGTGCTCTCCCAATAGTGTATCTTTTTCTACGAATGGTGGATTCCATTTGTCCTAATGACTAGAAAATTCTGTCCAATGAAGGGGGAGCATGCTCCCCCCACCAACAAGCTCCAATACCCTCTTTTTTGTAGTGAAAAGATAGACGGAATTCGTGCATTAATAGCTGCAAAGGATTGGGTTAAGGGCAATCTTAACATAACTGCTAAACACAAAGAATACCTTGGCAGAGCAAAACACGCTATAGCTCTAAGCTCTAGTGGTAAACCAATTCCAAACTACTACATTCAATCCACCTTAGACCAACCAAGTCTAATCGGCTGTGATGGAGAACTTACTGCCTCTAATCGTTTTAACGAAACCTCATCTGCGATAATGAGTAGAGATGGAGATCCAGCATTTAACTATGAAATCTTTGATGCTTTTAATACTACATACTGCTTCAGAGATAGGTTAAAAATTATATCTGGACTAGGCTTCCCTATCTTAGGAGATAATGTCTGTATTACGACTCTCCCACAATATCTAATAGAAAACCAAGTGCAACTAGATGCTAGGCTAGATAGGCTTTTGTCCGCTGGAGCAGAAGGAGCTATAGTACGAGCTCCACTTGGCTTATACAAGTTCGGCCGCTCTACTGTCAAACAAGGGTGGCTTCTCAAGATTAAAAACTTCTTAGACTCCGAAGCTACCATAATAGGTGCTGAAGAGCTTCTTCACAACCTCAATGAGGCTGAAGCTAATGAGCTAGGTTACACAAAACGCAGTAGCCATCAGGCTAATAAAAGTCCCAGTGGAAAGTTAGGAGCATTCATTTGCATAACTTCAGACGGAGTACAATTTAAAATAGGAACAGGCTATACAGATGAAGAGCGAATAAACTATTGGATGACTCGTTCCACTATGCTAGGTAAGGTTGTAAAATACAAGCATCTTTTACACGGATCCAAAGATGCTCCACGTCATCCTGTGTTTCTTGGCATAAGGGCTAAAGAAGATATAACATGACTACCTATACTTTGCAATTCCACCCAACTCCACCAACAATTGGACCATACAACGCAATCTTTTCTTCATTTGAGGAATTTGAAGCATATAAACAATTCGAACGACGGAGAACGGGGAAGGAAATAGCTGCGTATTGGGCAGACGTTAGTCCCGGTAGGGCATCTACAGCGGCCCTGTTAGCCGCTAAAAGAGAACAAACCTACAATAGATGGAAAGCCCTAATAGATGCGTATAAGATTAACAAATGACTGACATAGTATTCGTTGGCGAAGCGTGGGGAGAACATGAATCCCTGCACCAACACCCATTTGTCGGACCTGCAGGACAAGAGCTAATGCGAATGTTAGCAGAGGCTGGATACCCCTGCCAACGCCTTTCCTATAACAGCATCTCCGCAAACACAATGGTGCTTAATTGGGAGAGCTTTCCATACCCTCTACTTAACGTATTCAATGAGCGTCCGGAAGAAAACAATGTAGAAGTATTCTACGGTGGTCGTCACGATGACGTAGATTATTCGCTTCCTTCTAGGAAGTTTGGCTCTTCTATTAAGTATGTTCTAAGTTCCAAAGCACACCATATACATACTCTCTATACATCTTTGCAAGACCTACAGCCTAATGTAATAGTTGCGTTAGGAGCTACAGCAGTATGGGCATTAAAGTTAGGATCATCCATTAATAAAGTCAGAGGGTTTATCCATGAAACTCCTTTTGGAAAAGTCCTCCCAACCTATCACCCTGCCGCGGTACTCCGTAAATGGAACTTACGAATTACGACACTCCTAGACTTAGTAAAAGCAAAGAAGGAATCTTTACTCCATGAGGTTAAATTAGTTGAACGAGAGATTTGGACTGAACCGACTATAGATGATCTCTGGCTCTGGTGGAGGACCTATGGCCAACATGCAGAGATGCTTAGCTTTGATATAGAAACTCTACGCCAGCAGCAAATCTCCGAAGTCGGTTTTGCATCTGACCCTACACACGCCCTTCATATCCCATTTTGTATTGAGACTTACAAAGGTAAGCAAAAAGTTTATGAACAATGGTGGCCAGATGCTAAAACAGAAACAGAAGCATGGAAGTTTGTAAAGTATGTTTGCGAATCCGATATCCCCAAGCTAGGCCAAAACTGTATTCAATACGATACCTTTTGGCTTGCCCGAGAACTGGGCATAGTAGTACGAAATATCCAAGACGACACTATGACTATGGCACATGCTTGGATGCCGGAATTCAGCAAGAAGTTGTACGACTTAGGTGCAGCGTTTTTAGATGAACGGTCCTGGAAAGGTATACGCAAAGATACGGTGAAAGACAATGACTGAGGAGAAAGGTCTTGGCTAAATCAATACACACTCAATATCCAGTAATCGCTGCTGGAGTATGGCACTGCTGCCTAAAGTCAATTGGTCATGAATATGAGTCTCCAAAAGAAGGAGATAAATCTTGGTGTGAGCATTGTGGAGAACTATTTATTCTAATCGCTGGAGTATGGCGTCCTGATTGGCAGGTTAAGAGTATGAGAGGACACTAAACGTTGTCTAAAAACAAACCAATAGTTACCGCCCACACTTACTCCCGACGAGGGCGGCTTCTAGCATCCAGAGCCAACAGCTATACTAAAACCCACCCACTTCAAAAACATTTTGCAACACTAGCAGGCCAACCGGCACGGCAATACCTACATGCCGAACTAGCAGCTCTCCTAGCAAGCCCCGAACCAGTACATAAAATAGTAATAGAACGCTTCAACGCCAACGGCGAACCTGTATGTGCCAAACCATGCCAAGGCTGCTTGCTAGCAATTAAAGCATGGGGCGTTAAGAAGGTGGAGTATACATAGCGTGCGTATAATAAAAACTTCTTCCCCCCTCCCAAAAGACCGCATGGGACAACTCGCCCTATACAATGGTATGGATGTTCTTACACTATTCGAGATTAGATCAGCAATCCTTGCAGAAATGTCTTCTGCCCACCTCTGCACTTACAACTTTGAGATGGACCTTCAATCTCCCCTTATCGAAATGGCCTTTAACAGCATCCATGTAGATACCTTCAAACGGCAAGAACTAATCTCTGAACATGAGCAAGAACAGGCTAAAATAGGAAATTATATCCACCAACTTGCGGAGGCGATAGGATATTATGATTATTATAAGACTATTGCTAGAGCTAGTTATGCTTCAGTGGTCTATGAAGACATAGAAGCTATCCCCTCTTCATGGACTGAATGGCTGGCTCTCCCTATCTCAACGCGACGCAATTGGAAGATCCTTTCAAGCGAAGGAGCTACAAAGCAATTCCAAAAAGCCATCAAAGAATTCGACAAACCATTTAACCCCACATCTTCCCAACAAAAAACCCGACTCTTCTACCACTTTTTTGGAGTAGACACTAATGAGGTAAGTCGAATTTCATACCCTAACAATCCCCCTCCATGGGGTAGGACTAAGGGGTTAGTTGAGATAAAAACGCGATCAACTAACGGAGAATATACTCCTGGAACAGATAGGGACTGTTTAGAAAAACTAGCGAAGCGTGCTAGCAACGATCAATCAACCGCCGCTTACTGGGCACTCCCATTCCTTAACCTTTGTATGCACCATGCAGACCTAACTAAGACTCTTCAATTCCTAAACTGCAAACTAGAAAAAGGTAAGTTCTACTCCTCATTCGGAGCGGTAACGGAAACAGGGAGGTTAAGTTCGAAGAAGTCTAATTTTGGGGGACTAGGATGGAATGCACAAAACGTCACACCCAAACTAAGAGTGATCTTTACTTGTCCACCTGGCTGGAAGATGGCGACTCCCGACTATGAACAGATAGAGTCTAGGATGGTGGCGGCACGATGTTTTCTACAATTCGGAGCAGTAAGGTATCTTGCCGCATCTTCGTGCGGCGATCTCCATTCTCTTGCCTGCTCTATGGTATGGGAAAGTCTTCCATGGCCCGAGGATTTCACAGTAGAATGGACAATTAAACATGGCCCATTTCCGAAGGACATGATCGTAGCTGCTAAAAAGCTTGCAAACCAGGAGGCATACCGAGGAAAAAGTAGGAGAGATTGTAGTAAAACTCTCGGGCACGGTTGTCTAACTGAAGATCATGAAGTGTTAACACCTACTGGATGGGAGCCTATTTGTAATAAGCCCCAAGTAATCATGCAATCAGATGGCACCTTCGTTAGGGTATCTAATTGGATAGACAAATTGTATTGTGGAAAATTTGTCCATTGGGAAGGACAAAGTATATCTGCGCTAATGACAGGTGACCATAGGGTATATTATGAAATAGACTCAAGTGGTATCAAAATCAAGCCAGCACTAGAGATTCCAAAATCTGCCAAAATACCTCTAAATTTTCCTTATAGAGGTGGACTACATCATGAGCCTTTGGCTAGATTACTTGCAGCTTATCATTGTGATGGCCACTGGCCGGGTTACAATCAAACAGAGTTCCATTTTTACAAAGAGAGAAAGATAAAAAGAATTTACGAACTTGCTGCTGAGGTAGGAATTGAAGAAGCTCCAAGGGCCGATCCAACAAAAGTAGTCCTCAAGTGGGTCCCAAAAATACATGAACCAGATTGGAGTATGCTCACTTGGGATAAAAAGTCATTGTCGGCTTACATGGATGAGTTAAAATACTGGGATGGACATCAAGCCAAAGCATACACAACACTTTCTTCTGTCAAGTTAGATTGGTTAAATAAGTGGCAAACTTTTAATAGGTTACTAGGTCATGGAGGAAACATTCAGAAACCTAGAATAAGCGGCTTTGGTTCTGCTGTTTATTGTTTACAAGTAAACAATAGATCACTAGCTTCTAGAAGCAGTTTTACTGTAGATGATGTTCATTATGAGACCCGACAAATCTATTGCCCAACAGTGCCAACCCAGGCTTTCTACACACGCCGCAACGGCAAAATTTGGATAAGTGGAAATAGTAATTACTGGGGCAAGCCCCCTAACATGTCTAAACAGTCCCATATCGACCTTGGTCTCGTCCAACACTATCAAGATGTATACTTCTCAGTATTCCCTGAAATTCGTCAATGGCACAACTGGATTATAGAACAAGTCCAAGTCCATCAAGAATTCTCTACTATCTTCGGGCGAGTACGAAGATTTCTAGGACGACCATCAGAAGATGCTACTATCCGAGAAGCAATCGCTCACGACGGTCAATCCCCTGCCGCCGACTACACTAACTCGGCCTTGATCCAACTCCACAAATCAATCCTTAAAAAAACTATCCCTGCAACCTTGTTCCTCCAAAAACACGATGAGATAGGAGTACGATTCTTGGAGACAGATCAGGAAACAGTTCTCCCAAAACTAAGAACTATAATGGAACAGCATTATACTCTCACCGCTCCTAATGGCTCTCAGCGAGATTGGTATGTCCCAGTAGAAGCACAAATAGGGTGGAATCTAGGGCACGCAAATGAAAATAACCCTAACGGACTTACCAAGTGGCCAGAGAAAGAATCTAGGATTAGGATTCCTAATACAAATTCAGTCTTATCAATGCTATCACTTGTCTGAAGAAAGTAATTAAAATGCCCCGTGAAACCAATGACATTATCGACACAGCACTAGACTTAATGTCTGGCCTTCTAGCTCCTGACAACTTCAAGCTTTGGACAATCATATCAGTAATCTCTTCCCTATTAGCCCGCCGGTGTTGGATGCCAAATGATGTAGGGCTTCCTCCAGCATATCCCAATCTTTACATACTACTGGTTGGAGAGCCGGCATCAGGAAAAGATGTCTCAATAGGGTTTGGAACAAACCTCCTAATCGAAGCTCAAAAACTAGCAGAACCCCGTAGAATAATCACCCTTGGTGCTCAGTCAATATCTCCTAAAGGTATCTATGATATGTTAGGTCCCGAGGGGAATGCAACCCAAAACTTTACCTACAACAGAAAACCTCACGTATTTAACTCAGTAACCTTCCATATTCCCGAACTCTCTACCACTATGGTAGACTATAATCCTCTACTTGTAGGGGTATGGAATGAGCTATACAATTGTAATCCTATTCTACGTGATACTATAAGAGGTAGAGATATAAAAATAAACAACCCCCACGCATGCCTACTACTGGGCAACCAACCAGACACTTTGTTCGATGTTCTGCCAGAAAAGTCCTTCGGGATGGGACTCACCTCTAGGATAATGTTTATTCAATGCTTTCATGAAACTAGAGGAGTATTATTTACAGATGAACCACGAGACGTATCTGCTATTTACCAAAAGCTAGTAGTAGACCTACACGACGTAAGCCTTATAACCGGCCCGTTCGAGCCGACTAGAGAAGTTAAAAGATATCTAAACGAGTTTGCATTGGATCGCCCCGATTGGGTTAAAGGTAGAAAATGGAAAAACTACAATGGCCGTCGCCCTTTGCATCTGCAAAAACTTTGTATGATCTGCGCCGCCTCTGAGCGGAGCAACAAGATTGTTGAAATGCGGCATCTGGATAGAGCCTATGACTTCTTGACCGGTTACGAAAAAGAGCTTCCACGCTTATTTGAAAACGTAATCTCTTCTAGAGGCTATATAGAAGTCTTCGAACAAATAGATTCCTTCTTAGCTAATAAGAAAAAGATAAAACATCGCGATCTTACAAGAGAATTAGCTCGGACGCGAAACATAGTAGAGGTAGATAGACTAATTATAGATTGTCTAAAAGGAGGCCTATTGGAAATTGAGAAAGATACTAGTTTTGACCCACCCATTGAGAAGCGACCACGTACATATTTAGTGAGAAAGACATGACTTCTGCTGATAAATGGCATCATCGCTTTCTGGCTGTAGCCAAAGAAATCTCAACATGGTCTAAAGATCCATCAACAAAAGTAGGAGCACTCCTAGTATCCCCCAACAGACGAGTCCTAATTCCTGGGTATAATGGTTTCCCAGCTTCTGTTCCTGACCGTCAAGAATACTTATCCTCTCGCGAGATTAAACTCCCATTAACTATCCACGCTGAACTTAATGCAATCCTTACCGCGGCACGAGACTTAACAGGATACACATGCTATACATATCCCGTACCTCCATGTCCACAGTGTCTGGCAACTTTAGTCCAATCAAAAGTATCAAAGGTTGTAACATTAAAACCAACAAAAGAATTTAGTGACCGTTGGAATCTGTATTCAGCAGCGTACATTGAACTTTTAACCCACATATCTATTCATTACTTGTCGGAGAACTAAACATGTCAGGACCAACTTTACCCTATGCACAATATATCCACGCCCAAAAGTATCGTGCCCCCAACGAATCCTTTCGGGAGGCAATGAATAGAATAGCCACGGCCCTTAAAGACGACGATACGCATTGGAAAAACCTAAGAGATATCCTTTTAGATATGCGTTTCCTTCCTGGCGGCCGTATACAATCGGCAGTCGGCAGCACTCGTTCAATCACTCCTTATAATTGTTATGTCAGTGGAACTATTGATGATTCTTTTGTGGAAGGAAGTGGTAGTATTATGCAGCGAGCTACAGAAGCAGCCGCCACTATGCGGATGGGAGGAGGAATAGGATACGATTTCAGCACACTACGCCCTAGAGGGGCACTAGTCAGAAAACTCCAGTCCCAGTCATCTGGCCCAGTATCCTTTATGGATATCTTTAATGCGATATGTTTATGTGTAGCTAGTTCGGGCCATAGACGCGGTGCTCAAATGGGAGTGCTTCGCATAGACCATCCAGACATTGAAGAGTTTGTTTTTGCCAAACAAAACACTCACAAGCTAACAGGATTTAACGTCTCTGTAGCTGTTACAGATGAATTTATGAGGGCAGTAGAGTCTGGCTCCGACTTTAATCTTCGCTGGAACAACGAAGTTTATAAGACAGTAAAGGCTACTGCTCTATGGGAAATGATTATGCGCTCTACTTGGGACTGGGCAGAGCCAGGGATACTCTTCATCGATGCCATAAACAATGCTAATAATCTTTGGTATTTGGAGTCTATCGCCGCAACAAACCCGTGCTTTGCACCTGATACACTAATAACTACCAATAAAGGTTTATTTCTAATAAAATCGCTAGTAGGAAAAGAAGTAACTCTATGGGATGGAGAACGCTGGACTACAGTAGATAACTTCAGAGTAACGGGCAGAAATGAGAAGCTTATAAGCATAGAACTTCAAGATGGCTCACTACTTAAAGTAACTCCATATCACAAGATGATTCTTGAGGATGGGTCAAAGGTAGAAGCTAGGGCTCTCTCCATAGGAAGCAAACTAAAACTTTCTATAGTCGAATCTCACGGCACTCACGAAGAACCGGGAGCCTATGCTAAAGGATTTTTTCTTGGTGACGGAAGTGAACCGCGTCCAGGACGAGCTTGGCTTGCCATTTATGAGGGCAAAGAAGTTTGCAAGAACAGAATAGTTTCTTCAATAGAAGAACTCTCTATTGGGATTGTTAAAACAAATGTGGTAACTACACTATCTTGGAATCAAGAATTTATTGGAGGACTTGAATGGGAGACTTTAGCTGGTCTTGCTCCTAGAAAACATCATTTACTTCCGTGGTTAGCTGCTCGTCAGAATGGTCTGCCCTCAGAGGTCTTTTCTTGGAGTGCAAAAAGCAAATTAGACTTTCTTGCAGGCTACTTCGATGCTGATGGAACAACAGTCCATACTGTTAATTGTTATGGCTACCAAGTATCATCAATAAGTAAAAAATTGCTTCTCGACATTCAAACGCTGTTAAAAACATTTGGAATATTATCCAAAGTTGGGTTGATGAAATCAGGAGGAAAACAAGATATTACCGGTGAAACTTGTGAAACCCAAGATTGTTGGAGATTAACGATCTCACAAGCCAACTCTATAAAGCTATCACGACAAGTAGAATTTGAGCGGTTACAATCTTTTAAGAATAAGCATGTAACGTACAATGTAAAACCGAAGATGGGAAAGGTAGTAGCACTCTCTGAGATTGGAGTAGCTGAAGAAGTCTATTGTTGCACGGTGCCAACTACTCACACTTTACAAATAGGTATTGGAGTGTTAACTGGTCAGTGTGGTGAACAACCCTTACCGCCTTTTGGTGCATGCCTCCTAGGCTCCTTTAACTTGGTAAAATACCTCATCAAAAGCACAGATGGCTACCATATCGAATTAGACCAGCTAGCAGAAGATATTCCCGTAGTAGTGCGAGCAATGGACAATGTAATCGACTTAGCTCGATATCCCCTAAGAGAACAAGAAATAGAAGCTAAAGCAAAGAGGCGGATGGGACTGGGAATTACTGGCCTAGCCAACGCTGTTGAAGCATGCGGCTATCCTTACGGTACACCTGCTTTTACACAGATGCAGGAAAAAATACTATATAAATTAGCATCCGAAGCATATAGAGCATCTGTACTTTTAGCCTACGAAAAAGGTGCTTTTCCTGTATTCAACAAAGAATTGTATGGGCAAAACGGATTTGTCCATAAACTTATGGAAAGTGACACCAATCTCATAGTTAGAGACGGAATACGAAACTCTCATCTGACAAGTATTGCTCCTACTGGAACCATCAGCTTAACTGCTAATAATGTTTCCTCTGGCATTGAACCAGTATTTTCATACTCTATGGATAGAACTACCATTACTTTTGATGGCCCGCGTATAGATCAGATCACTGATTATGGTATGCGAGAGCTGGGTGTAAAAGGTAAGCGCACGTCCGATGTATCCTTAGACGAGCACCTAAATGTACTAATCACTGCCCAAAAATACGTAGACTCAGCAGTGTCAAAAACTTTAAATGTTCCTGAGACAACATCTTGGGAGGACTTTAAAAACATCTACTTACGTGCCTGGAAAGGGGGTTGCAAAGGGTGTACTACATATCGAATTAATTCTGAACGAGGAGCAGTATTAACTAGCTCTGACGAGCCAAACGCTGCTTGTACCTATGACCCAGAAACCGGAGAAAGAAGTTGTGAGTAAGTCAAAGGAGTACCACAAAGATAAACACGCTAAGAGGAAGTACACATTTAAGACCCGTAAGGTTAAAAAGAGAAGTGTCTTATCACCCAAGAGGGGTCAAAAACGAGACATGCTTTTTAAGGAGTTTGATGAATGAACAAAATCAAGGTTTTAGACCATGGATTTATAAAAATCCGAAACATCAGTGGCCCAACTAGAAGGGTATCTGCTACGTTCGATGCAGATGACACTGATCCAGCCAACTCAGCAAGGATGTCCTTCCACCAAATGGATTCTGGCCGCACCCGAGAAGAAGATATAAAACTAGCAGAATACCTAATAAAGAATGGTCACACTACTCCAATCGAAATGATTGAAGTATGGATAGAGATGAAGATGCCGATTTTTGTGGCACGACAGTTTGTTCGTCATCGTACAGCAAGCATTAATGAGGTTAGTGCTCGATATACTATGCTAACCGAAGAGTGGTATATACCTAAACTAACCGATGTAACTACTAAGAGTTCCTCGAATAAACAAGGGCGGTCTACAACTCAGCATCTAGAGTCCAACTGGTTCTGTGCAGAGCTAAATAGAAAATGCGCGGAAGGGTATACATTATATGAATCAGCGATTAAAAGAGGTATCGCCCCAGAATTAGCTCGCTTATTTCTACATGTAAACCACTACACCCACTGGCTTTGGAAGCAAGATTTGCATAATCTAATGCACTTCCTCTCCCTACGTCAACATTCTCATGCTCAATGGGAAGCACAACAGTATGCTAATGCTATTCATGCGGAGCTAAGCAAAACTCTGCCAGAGTTAATGGGGTTGTATAACAAATACCAGAGGAAAAAGTGATTACAAAACAATTAAAAGAGCGTAACCTACCGCGTTCAACCTATTATTGGAGACTATCCCACGGGTGGGACAAAGAAAGGGCATTGACAACACCACCTGATCGGCAGAAATCGGGGCACAAACAGATTAAACTACCCTAGACAAAAATCGGCCCGGTATTATCCGGGCCGAAACTTCCCACTTCCCACTTCCAACTCATTTGCTAGCCTATCTCATCTAAAGAGATCCCTTTAGGAGATTGTAAATCACTTACAATCTCCTACTCAAGCACTGGTCAGTTGCCAACCCGCCGTGCATAACTTTGGTTGAATCTCTGTTGTAGTTGCAAGATACGATCCTGCAACCTCTTTTCAGTTCTTGAGTCGCCTCGTGATTCAGCAAGTCTAAGGCTCTTACGAAGATCCTTGATTTGCCTTTCAACATCCTTAGCATTAGGAACCATACGAAGTAGAGATGCACGGTCAGATTGGACCTTACGAAGCTCTACTAAATTCTTATCCGGTCCGCTAGAAAGGGTTTTCACTAACTTATCGGCGACAAGTATCTTAGAAACCCTGTCATTGTACAACGATACCGCCAATGCACTAGTAGGAGTAGCAGTAAAAGGCTTCAGGACAGGGATATCAGTTACCTTAAAAGGATCTTTTCCGAAAGTCCCAGTCCACCCAGAGTTCACTGCATCCTCAACAAATCTCCCTAAGCTACCTAGCATAGTATTTGCTAGTACCTCATAAGTAGATGGTCGGAGATCTATTGCTCCGCTCTCTACCGCATTCCCACCAGTAACCTCATTCATGAACTTCGCTAAGGATTTATATCCTTCTGGTGTTTTCCTCCATGCCAAATAAGCATCTGGCCGCTTAGACGCTCCAGGATATCCTTCAGGCCCAAGAGGATTCCCAACGAAATTCTTGTTTTCAATGATTTGCATGATTGGGTCAAATGCGGTAGGAGACACAGCTTGTGCTGCCGAGCCACTCTGGATAGGATTCATTGTATTAAACATTAACCCAATACTATCTAAGGCAGCGTCTTGAGGCTTAGTGATTCCACTAAAAACTTCACTTAAAAGGCTACCTAATCTCCAAAAAGCATTATATCCCCAAGGTGCGGGGATACTAGGATATGTATCCCCAATTTTGAAAGGAATACTGATTACTTTCTCTTTCTGATAAGATGATCGTGAATTCCAATCTGAAATCCCGTCTTCGTCACTATCATCGCTCAAGGCTTGTCCTAATTGATCTATCAAGAACGAAAACGCAATCGTACCCCCAATAGCTGCCTGTAGTTTCTTTTTCCCTACTCCTTGCATAATATTCTGCACTACTTGCCAGTTGCCTTGCACAGTAGCATTAAAAAACAGCCACCATGTATTAATTGCATTAGTGTGATACCCTCTACGAGTGAAGTTAGTCGTCAAATCTCTTGATATCTGTGCCGCCCGTTGATCTGAGATACCATTTTTAACTAGTGTATCAAATGTAGCTAACCGCATTACATTTTCAACAGCAATGTTTAGGTTCTCAATTGCATCTAAATTCTTCGTGCCCCACTCAACTACTGCACCTAACTTACCACGCCGACGGCCTACTTGGGCTTCGAAGCTCTTCCAAGAGCCATCCATAGACCTAAGTGACTCAACAAATGATGCTGACCCTCCGGCTTTCTCAAATCGCTCTACCATTTCTATCTGAGCAACCTGTTTAGGGGTAGCATTGGCCTTATCTCGTACTCCCTTAATAACCACAGTTCCTAATGCTTTGGCAGCATTCTTATAATTACCAAAAACTTCTTTCCAATGATCCTTAGCCTCAGTAGCCTGAAGATTATACAACGCTGTTCCGGCATCTCTAGGAATGTTAGTCAGCATAAAATATGGAGATGCAGCCACATTAACCCACCGGATCCAGCTGTTTACCGCTCGCATGAGCTTAGTAGGACCTACTAACTCATGGGCATCTAATTTTTTAATCGCCCTAGCAATACCTGCTGCTCGAAGATTACCGGCCTGGGGCACTACATATAATGACTTTCCTTTTCTAACAAACCCCATAGAGCCGTTATTTAAAGATTTGTCGTTGATTTTGAACCAATCTCCCCAAAGCTTTTTATCGCTATCTTCATACAACTCATCTGCAAACTGGTTCATCATCTGATTTCGAGCCGCAGTAGCACTAGCTGTATATGCTTGGGCGAGAACATTTTGTATTACGTGTACTGCATTAGGTAGTTCTGCACTACCCTCCCTTCCATACAACTTCCCGATGCTCTTATTGGGAGTATCAAAGATTTTCCTCACTTCTTCATCATAATCATATAACTCCCTACGAAGAGGCACATAATGGGAATATGCTGATTCAAGTTTGGCTATCGCGGTATCAGTAAGTAATCCACCTTCCCTTAATGTTTGAAGAGTATACCGCCCTAGCGTATCCACTAATTCTTCTATTTGTTCAAACTCAGGATTATTAATAACACGTTGATTATATAACTCCATGGCATTCATAAATCCATCAGCTTTATCCTGAAGATATTCCTCAGAACCAATTACTGCAGTAGAATACCCGCTAGCCCGACGCTTAAATATAGCCCACTTAGAACCAATTGGATGACTAGGATCAGACTCAGATGGCAAAAACCTCTTTAATAATATTGCAGCATCTAAATCAGTTAATTTGCTAATAAATTTCGACCCACCAGTTACACCTTCAATAGCCTTATCCAATAATGCAATTGTGTTTGGATCTAAATCACCTCTTAAAGTCTTCAGGAACTCAGGAGCAGCTCGTAGAGCAAGTTGGCCATTCACATCATCCAACACCACATGCCTTGCTGCTAACTGGTGCCCTACAACATCTGCTGCCCTAGGTTCAGCAACTCGCGTAGCAAGTTGGTCACCCAACAACATATGCTGTGCTGCCTGTTGATCCTTTATAAGCTGAGCATCCGCTGGATCAATCTTGATCTTTGACACCAAATGGCGAAGCGGCTCCATATACTCTCTTTTAACTACACTCTGTGCTGCTCCTTGCTTAGCCGCCCATTCATCAAAAGCAGTATAAAGCCTAGGACTCTTCCCTTTAACATAGTGAAACTGGTCGACTACTCCAGCAAACCACTTATTAAACAGTCCAGGTTGAGAATACTTTTCTACATATTCCGACACGGGAGATGTATAAAATTTACTTTTAATCTGCTGCACTTGATCGGCAAATTGGTCTGAGTAGAGAAGTTCATTAGCTAAACCTCTTTGTTGCTCTATCGTAAGAGGCTTATCTCCAATCCCTAGATTTTCCAATGTCAGCGGCTCTGCCTCTACTCTAGGGGCGATAGTGTCAAATGAAAATTCCTTTTTTAGTCCTTCTAGACTTACAGGCATCTCGTCAATGACTTCCCTAATCTGACCAGGCTCAACTACCTGCCCACTAACTGGGACAATATTATACAATCCTGTATCAATCCCCATTTCCAATGCGACATCCTTATGGAGTAAATTCGCATCAGCAGGCCAAGCATAAATAGTCCCATCTCTAGGGTCTTTTAAAATCCGTACTCCTTCAAAGAAAGGTTGCCCTTCTCTTGTAGCTTTAGCTCTCTCTCTATTAAGAAGGCCCTCAATCTGACGCGGTGTTGCTCCAATAGTAATATCAGCAGATTGACCAGTCCGAGTAGCCATCGCATATCGTGAATCTAATACTGCAACTCGTGCCGCCGACGGAACATCCTCGATAATTCTTGTTTCTCTCTGAACAGCCTGCCCAACTCTCTCTGCTTGCTCCGTAGCTCTCTTAATAGAAGCCTTTGCAAACTCCAATGCCATTGAATCAGACAAAGTAGGTCTAATTCCAGCTCGGGCAAAGGCTTGCCCGACTTGAGTCTGTGCCCACCAAGTCTTAATGGCATTAATTAATTGTCTAAAAAACCCTGCTTCTGGAATTCTCTTATTCGCAGCTGCTTGAATAAAATGTGCAAGGTCTTCTTCAGCCAGAAGTGTAGAATCTATTTTAGAAACCTCTTCACGTACCCTAGTATACTCCTGTTGCCACTCTGCAGGGGATAATTCTGTATCCATAATTTTACTCTCAATCCCTAAAGAGTTAGCTAAGGCTTGAGTAGAATTCCTTAATCCCTGAAGTGCAGTTTGGCTCCCATTATTAGCTAGGTTTATTAAATCTTGATGAAAAGATGGTAGAGTATCCCCTAAGACTAAGTGAAGTCCAGCATGTCGGCCCTCATGAAGGAGCACACTTTCAGGAGATTGTCCTTTTGGAATCCTATCCAGGTTAATCTCCATTACTCCAGTAGCCTTATTAAAAAATCCTGCTGGGGATCCTTCAGCAGATACTTGATTAACTCTTAAAGCCCCTGCATCAATAGCCCGTTGAGTAATACCTTGTCCTATTAATTTATCTGAAGCTGAAATAAAATCGATTAGACTAACTGGCTTTGCAGATTCGCCAACAGCTGGACTATCCAATAGATGCCCACGTCCTCTATTCTTAGGCCTATCTCTAGGAGACAAAGGTGCTATATCAGCATATTCTATATCATATCCCCCCTTAGAACCAAATTTTGCATCGCTAACTAAATTAGCAGGAGGAATAATATCAGCCTTTCCATAAAATAAATTTCCCCTAGAGTCTCGCAATTCCCTTGCATATCCCATATCAATTAAGTCTCGAAGATACCTATCCCCTCTTGAAACCCCTTTATTGCCAGTAAGTTTAGCCTTAGACGTCCACCCTTCAGCTAATTTATTAACAATAGGTAGCACTTCGTGTTTGATAAAGTCTCTGGCCGATCCTATTGATTTAGCGGATGAAGTAGCAGGTGTCATATTTTGGCGACGCCAAAGATCAGCTACTAGTTTAGGGTCTAAAGCTAATATATTGGGAGGCGTGCTATCTTCGCGTGTAAGAACTCCTTGGCCACTCTCATCGGTGGGCACTTGGAATTGGCTTTCTTGCGACCTTTCTTGGTTGAGCACATTCCCATAAATTTGCGTTGCTTCTCTGTTTTGGCTGGCATTTATAACCTCACTGGTAGACGGTACTACTGGCGTCTGAGCTGCTTTCTCTCTCGTAGCTTCTGGAGTAATTGCTCCTTGTATTTCTGGTATTCCTTCTTTAACTTCTCCCGGCGCTCTTTGCATTTGCAAGACATTAATTTGTTCTCCAGTTGGGGTTGTTTCTTGTAAACCAGCATCAGGATTTGGTATGATATTAGAAATCGCCGCATCCTGCATTGTTTTGTCGATTTGCTGCTGACGTGCCTGTGGGGAAGTTAGCCCTACTACACTGGACTCAGAGGGGCTTTCAATAGGAGATGCCGTAGGAGGGGTAGATGTACTTGGAGCGTTAGGTTTAATTGGAGATGCCGTAGGAGGGGTAGATGTACTTGGAG
>Ga0210099_1000322_pt1 | contig 16723 bp, 13 predicted proteins | sample Joice_ThreeSqA_D_4_FD_184872 | JGI IMG/M metagenome (GOLD analysis project Ga0210099, IMG submission 184872) | Wetland microbial communities from San Francisco Bay, California, USA, that impact long-term carbon sequestration - Joice_ThreeSqA_D2... | ecosystem: Environmental > Aquatic > Marine >...
CTCCCGCAGAAAGCGTGGGAGCCATGATTCCTCCGGGTATCCCGCTGATGTAGGAAACGATGGTAGCGACCATTTTCAGCAACCCGTAGCTTTCGGGTAATACCGCATTGCCATCGAGCAGTGATTTTGCTTCGCTGTATCCGCTACCGTATGTATTATTGCCAGACGCTAGTCCAACCAGTGCAAGGATCAATCCACAGACGGCTGCGAACGCTACCGGCTTCTCGCGTATCCACACACCTAAGCTCCCTACAAGGCCTTTGTTGACTTCGATCAGTACCCGGCTGAATATTCCTCCCAGCAACCCACCGAAGATGCCGCAGATAAGGACCACGTTCCATTCCCTGCCCCACTCGAGCGTTTCGGCAGTATGGCCAAAATAGGAATAATTGCCGAGCAGGGCAAGTGAAACTATACCGGCGATGATCACCGTCATCAGGATGGTCGTGCTGTTATGCTCTTCGAAAGAACGGCTCATCTCCTCGATGGCAAACACGATCCCTGCGAGAGGTGTATTGAACGCGGCGGCAACGCCTGCAGCGCCCCCTGCCAGGATCAACCCTTTTTCAATGTCGTGTCTTGGAAAACGCGCCAGGTTTCCGAGGCTATGCATGATGGACGCCCCGATCTGTACGGTGGGACCTTCGCGACCCACGGAGGCACCAAAGAAAAGGCCGACGATGGTGAGCGCGATCTTTCCAAATGCCACCCGAAGTGACAGCACCCGTTCGCGGATCTCGTAGGTCTCCTTTGGTTCAAGCGATGCTATGGTCTGGGGAATGCCACTACCCTGTGAACCTGGAAAAAATCTCCGCGTGGCGATTATGACCAATACAAATCCGAGAGGTGTGATCACCAATGGAAGATAAGGGGAGAATGCAAGCAGTTTGTGGAACTGGATGTTAGCCCGTTCACTGGCAATGGCAAACAAGATCGCCACAAGGCCTACGCATACCGCACCGCTCAAGAACACGAGCCGGCGCTTCCAATCCAAAATAAGATCCTCTTCCGGCAGGGGGAATTTCATTGTTGCTAAAGACCTTCGCTCTTTGATAGCGGATTCACTGACACGACATTATACAGAAGGGTATCAGGAGGTAATCCATAATTTCAGGGGTTAGCTTCAATTGAATAGTTCATCGGAAGTAATTCATAAACCATACCACGCTGAATGATCCGGAACACAGCCGTGTTGACAACCAAGCCCGGCCACGCGAACAAATGGTCCAGGCTACAGTGGGCGCCAGGATTAGCAACACATGAATGAGTACCGCAAACATGATGGGTTGTTTGATGTTCGATAGAATGCTCAGAATCATATCTACCCCCTTCGGCTCATCGTAATGTCCAATTCTTTTACCGCTGTACTGGTGTCATATCGCGCAACGAGTACAGCAGGACAACAGCGTTGAAACTGAGATAAGCCAGATAGCTGGCCAGATAAAGCAAAGCAGCCTTTTCGAGTGTCATACTGTCGGCAAACAGCCACAGCAGAAGCGCCAACAGGGGGAGTGACAACACTTCCCCTGCTATGATCAGCCTTGTTCTGTGTGCGGAGAACAATCCAAACAGGAACAGCCAGGATGCGATGCGTATCCAGCTGCCCAGTATGAACAGTGCTGCTGTTGCATCGCTGATCGCAAAGCGATTGTCATATAGAGTTGCCAATATGGTGCGCTGATTGTGATAGATAATAAACAGAAGGATAGCTGCCGGAATCAGCACGACCGATCCAGCGTGCATCATCTCTTGCTTGAATCGCGACGAGCCATATGTCGCGCTGAAACGCGGCAGGTACACCAGCGACATTGTGCCGGCAGCAGTTGCAGTAACCCAATCGGTGGAACGCCAAAGTGCCTGCAGATATCCCACATCGCTCCAAGAAAGCGAGTCTGCCAGGATAGCGCGGATCAGCAACATCGACACCGGACTCATAATGCCGATTGCCAAACCGACCGGAACAAAATTCCACAGAGCATGCACATACTTCGCTTCATCTGATCTTTGGCCACTTGACAGTGATAGCTTGTGCCCGGTCAATTTATACAAGTAGTGCCAGATCACACTACCGATGGCAACCAACAACATACACTGCATCAACATCAAGCCGCGAAGGGACATCCCGATCCATGCACACACTGCCAACATCAGCAAGACCGCGCTGGACAGCAGCGCCAATCCCAACATGCGCTGTTGCTGATGCTTGCCCAGCCAATAGGCGTTGAGCGTAGCGGGTATGACCGCGATGCATCCCGTCAAGGCAGCCATCATGAACAAGTCCGGTCCGATCTCTCCCCGGTATATGCCTGTTACCAGCACCACAACCAGCGCCACGGCTATTGAAGATCCCAATCCGAGCCTTAGTGCAGCGCTGAGCAGCCTGCGTGTGTCGTTCGAATCTGGCATCTTGGTAATCAATACCGTTAATCCTTGCAACACGCCCGCAAGCGCCACCGTGCTGACCAATTCCACTACCGATTGCACTTGTGCCCACTGCGCGACGATGGTCGGGTCGCCGGAAATTGCCAGTACCTTGTCCAACCCCGCCCGCCCGGAAAGGTCGATCAGTATGATGCCAAACGCAGCCAATACGCTTTGAATTGATGTCAATTCAGCCTCGTCACATTGTCCCATCACCCGCGTGGAATACGCAGACAGGCAACTTTCCCCGACCGGAATGAAAAGGCCAGCTTAACGCTGGCCTGATTGTTTTATTTGTGGTGCGACTACAGTGTTTGAACTTTTCCGCTGGAATCGATCTGCTTGCCACGATGCAGCAAAGGCATGGCATCGAAGTATTCCTGGCGTGTCACTTTGCCGTCATGGTTTGAGTCCACCTGATCGAAGTAGACAGTCAGCATCGGCATCCCATTGGCTTCGGTTTTGTCCAGTCCGCCATCATGGTTAGCATCGGCTGCATAGAAGCGCTTATCCAGATGCGCAGTTCCTGCGCTATGCTCCAGCTGGGGCCCGGTCGCGGCCTGCATTTCTTCTGGTGTGATCTTGCCGTCCTTGTTGGAGTCCATTTGATTGAAATGTTTTGCATTATGCTTGGCATAATAGGCATCGAATTCGGCTTTGGAGATCGTGCCATCTCCGTTGGTATCCACGGTTTTGAACATGATCCCCTGTTGTTGTGAAACGGCCGACTGGTTATGCATGGGCGAATCGCATTTCTCGCCATCGGCATAAGCCAATCCAATGCTCAACGTGAATCCGGAAACTGCAACGATATATCTGGTGGTCTTATTCATGATTATTCCTTTACGTATATTTGAATACCTGGATAGTGCAACTATTCAAATCTAACTCTAGCATGCAATTTGATTTCAAGCGAAAAGAAGCTATAAGTTGAAAATGGGTAATCGGTATGACTTGCATGTCCGGAGCCCCTTTACCAACCATCTTGTCTTGGCCTATAGAAGACAGGTAACCCGTCGGGAAGTTCAAGCATTTCACGGCAATTCGAAAAGGAATCTCTTCCCGATTCTCATGCCTCGACTGGTGCATGTTCCCTGAGCATGACGGCACGCGTCTCGGGAGTTTCCAGACTGATGCGGCCAAGTTTGCCGGCGCGGAAATCGGTCAGCAATATCATCGCCGCTTTTTCCAGGTCTGGCTCGTTACCTTGCCCTTTCAGCAAACAGCCGCGCTTCCTGGCGACGCCTTCGATCACACCCACGCCATCCAATCCATTCAACTCAAGTCCATAACGCCCGGCAATCTGCCCTGGATAGCGCGACAGTATTGTATCGGCCAGAAAAGTTCCGACTTCCTCGTTGATGACGGCATTGCGTCCAATGGCGTGTATCGCGGCCAGCATCAGACCATCGCTGTGATATTCGATCTTTGGCCACATCAGGCCGGGTGAATCGGTCAGCGTCATGCGCTCGTTAAGCTGGTGACATTGCTGTGATTTGGTCACTGCCGGTTCGTCGCCGACATTTGCAATCCGGCGCTTGAGCAGCATGTTCATCAGCGTCGATTTGCCGGTATTCGGGATACCCATGATCATCATGCGCAGCGGTTTATGCGTGCTGTCACGATGCGGGGCAAGCGGCTGGCATAGCTTGGGCACTCTGGCTGCTTCGCTGGCACTCTTGCAGTTCAGCGCCACCGCATTGATCCCTGACTGCCGGTTGTAATAATCGAGCCAAAGTTGTGTAACCGCCGTATCGGCAAGATCTGCCTTGTTAAGTATTTTCAGACAAGGCCGCTGGCGATGCTCGCGCAGCTCCCTGATCATGGGATTGCTGCTCGCCCCGGGTGCGCGCGCATCAACAACTTCGATGACGATATCGATGAACTCCATCGTTTCGGCCGCTTTTTTGCGTGCCGAATTCATGTGACCTGGAAACCATTGCAAGGACATTTTCTGGAGGACCGGGATTAAAGTTGAATTTTACACTGCAGTGTTTGCCATAAGACGTCTGCAGGAAAATAATTCAAGGCTAACTAATTCTCAAATGCCGAGGCCGGTTTTATACATAATCATGAATCGTATAAGCCGACCTGATTTACGGCGTTCAAATCAGAATATTCATGCCAGTAACGTCAACCCAATCGATATTCCGACGTTGCTTAATATATCTACCCAACGAAGATTCATAATCACAAAATATTTTTTCCAGGCTGAACAAATCAGGAGATATCAATGCTACCTTTGACCAGAATTGCCGCCGCAATTATTGCTTTGCAATTAGTATTCAGCCTGCCAGCTTTCGCACAGGAGGACGTATTTAATGGATCAAGTCCTCTGCGTCTGAGCTATGCAGAAGGAGATGTGTCATTCTGGCGAGCCGGCACGCCAGACTGGGTGGCCGCACAGCTGAACACTCCCCTGACCGTCGGTGATGCGCTTTATGTCGGCAGTGACGGCGATCTTGAACTCCAGGTGGGAAACCGTGCCTTCGTCCGTGCTGACGATGAAACCCAGTTCAGCCTGATCAATCAGACACAGGATTTCATCCAGGTCAAAGTCACTTCCGGACGCGTTTCCTTTGACCTGCGAATGCTTCCAACGGGTTTCACCGTTGAGGTGGATACGCCCAATGCGGTGTTCACGATCGATCATGTCGGTTATTACCGGGTGGATGTTGATGGGGATGTACGTTTCATAACCCGACGCGGAGGCATGGCCATGGTGGTTCCTGCCGGCGGACATGCCATGAGTATCCATCCCTCCGAGGAAATCGTGGTGACGGGTACCGCCGTGCCCAAGGCGGAAACTTATGTGGTGCCGGGTCTCGATGAATGGGACAGATGGAACTACGACCGCACCGAAAGTTTGATCGATACGGTCAGCGAACGTTATCTTCCTTACGGCGTCGCCGGCGCTTCTGATTTGGACCACTACGGCAACTGGCGCGTGGTTCCTGAATATGGGCCGGTATGGATGCCCGGCTCTATCCCGCCCGGATGGGTACCCTACAGCACAGGTGGCTGGATATGGGACCCTTATTACCAGTGGACATGGGTCGATGAAGCACCCTGGGGGTGGACTCCGTTCCATTACGGACGCTGGATTTATCTGAGTGGTTATTGGGCGTGGGCTCCGGGTCCGGTAATCAGACAGCCCGTGTATGCTCCCGCTCTGGTTACATTTTTCAATATCGGTCCAAATGTATCTGCAAGTTTCAGCAGTTCGGGAATGGGATGGGTGGCACTAAGCTGGGGCGAACCGCTGAATCCATGGTGGGGACGACCGGGTTTTGTCGGCAAGCCCTGGTGGGGAGGTTGGGGAGGCCCACGGACGGCAAAAAATGAATATCGCAACACCCGCGTGAACAACTCCATCGTTGTCACGTCAAACGACCGTTTTGGACAAGCCCGCATACATGATGCAACTGGGCATATGATCCAGCCTGAAGAGTTGAAACATATACGTGGCACCCTGCCTGTAAAACCCGGGCCTGTAAGCCTGGTGGGTGGAGCTCGCAAGGGTATACGCCCACCCGAAAAGATGCTGACGCGACAAGTGGTGAGTACGCGCCCTCCGCGCGAAACAACACTGCCTTGGCATACCGAGATTTCCAGACGGGAACAAAAGCCGGTTCCGGGACAAAGCTACGTGCGGACACCCAAACGCGCGTCCAACGAACTGCCGCGACCCGACTTCGGGACCCAAACCGGAGCAGAACGTCTACCCTCTCCTCTTCCTCCGCGTTTCGATGAACGTCGGCGTATTGCACAACCCGCCACATTGGGTAACGCTACGCGAGAACGTACCCAGGCCGCGACAAGAGAACCCGAAAAATCAACTTCCATACCGCCACGAGATGCCCGAGAACAAGAGCATGTCAAGACTACACAACGCAACAGCGAAGCTGTGCAGGTTTCTCCGCGAGCCGCGTCTGCGGAATCCCGGAAGCAAGACCGTACAGAATTGCCCGGCAAAGCTGCAAACCGTGTATACAGGACCAGAGACCGGAAAGAAGATAATTACAACAGACGGGGATCGGAACAAGGATCTGATAATTATGACGACCCCAGGCAAGGACGAAAGCGTCAATGAATTGACATAAGAGAGCCAACTACCGATACGGAGGGCGAATGCATTATAGGTTTGACTCGTTGCCACCCATGATTCTGCCTATGGTTACAACCGGGCAGGACAATCGTCAATCGGAGGGGTGAAAGCGTCGCCAATCGATTTGCTTCCAGATAATGTATTTCGCCCTTGGTCACCCCTGCATTACTCTCGTCGCAAGTGAAAATCATCGCATTGCACCATATGCGGTTGCCGAAGACCCGCGAACGCACAACGCGGCCCACGGTCACTCGCTTGCTCATGGCCGGAATCCACCAGATGCCGCGCAAGTCGAAAGTCTTGAAGTTACACGGGTACGACATTTGCACTTCAATGTTTAGCCGCATAAGATGTAATCATGAGTCACTTGCTACCTCTCTCCCGAGTCTCCAAATTGATCGGCATATCCCGGTATGCGTTGCAGGAAATGGTGCGCAGCGGAACTTTGGACACCTTCGACGGGATGATCGAACTGGAGGAAATGCTGCGCGCATTTCCAGACACGAAGTGGGAAAATGATGCGGAATTCCGCCGCGTCACCGAGATCAAAGAGAAGGCTTTTGGCAAACGCGTATTTGAACGTGCCTTGCCGGACAAGGAAGTGCTGGCGGCACGACTTGCAGAACTGGGCAATGAGTATGCCTCCAGCCAGGCCATGCTGCTGCATTATAGTCAGGTGCTGTCATGGCTGGATGAGAAAATCGACGAGATAGCCGAAGACAAAAGCAAGGAAACCGTACATGCGCTGCATACCCTGCGTTCTTTTCTGTTGCGCCAATTAAACGAGTTGCCACCGGAAGCTGCAAAAGCCCGAGCGGCGATTGCCCAAGAGAGGATAATGAAAATCATGTCAGCGCACGTCACCATCCGGCCCAGCGGTCATGAATTTTTTGTCGAAGGCAGCGATACACTTCTTGAAGCCGCCCTGCGTGCGGGTGTATCACTCGAATACGGATGCAGCAACGGGAATTGCGGCGAGTGCAGCGCAAGATTGATATCCGGAAAAGTCATGAAGATCCGCGCGCATGATTACGTACTGCGGCAAGATGAAAAAGATGCCGGCATGATCCTGTTATGCTCATGTGCCGCGGTGAATGATGTTGTGATCGAGGCGAACGTAGCGGGCGCTCATGACATTCAAGAACAACATCTGGAGGCCAAGGTCAAATCGGTGGAAGTATTCAATCCGGATGTCGCCTCACTGCATCTGCTGACGCCGCGCAGCCAGCGGTTGCGTTTTCTCGCCGGCCAATCGATGCTGCTGTCAGCGAATGGCGTCAACGGGCACTATGCCATTGCCAGCTGCCCGTGCGAAGACAGGCATATCGAATTCCAGGTTCTGCGTTCCACGAACGATACTTTTTCCGATACTCTGTTCAACAACCTGAAGGCGAACGACCTGATCGAGCTGCACGGACCATATGGAGAATTCGTGCTGGAAGACAGCTCTTCGCGGCCGGTTGTCTTTGTTGCTTTTGGTGTTGGCTTCGCGCCGATCAAGAGTCTGATCCAGCATTCCATGTCTCTTGATCTGGCCGAGGCAATGGATCTGCACTGGTTCGCGGATAAGGCGGGACACTATCAGAACAATCTTTGCCGGTCATGGGCCGATGCAATGGATAATTTCCGTTACTTTCCGCATATTCTCGGTAGCAGATTGGAAACATCCCTGGCAGACATCGTAGCTGAATATCCCGATATTGATCGTTATGATGTCTACGCAGCTGGCACGGAAGAACAACTGCAAACCGCCAAGCGCGTGTTCGTTGAACGGGGATTGCCGGAACAACAATGGCGATCTGGCGTATTGGAACTGTGAGCAATCCCCGGAGAACGCCGAATATCGGTGCCAGCGAAGAAATACAAACGTCTCAATTTGCCGGCTTCACGGAAACGAACAATTTTACTGTGTGAAAATCTTCATGATTTGCGCTGGTCAGGGCTACCTATCCGCTCCCCAGATTCATCATCGGAACTGCAGATCACCTGGAAGATATCTAGCTGCGGCAGCCTGCTTGTTAACTCGGCACGGTTGATCTGCCGCATCCTGGTCCGCAATGCTTGAGGCAGTACATCGAACACCGCTTGGGTCACCATGATCTGGTTTGCCCTGGTTATTGCAGCTATCCGCGCTGCGATATTGACTGTATCGCCGAACACATCGCCGGATTCCCGGACTACCGTACCGTAATGAAAACCGATTCGAGAGAGCAAAGGTATGCTGTCCTGACTCTTGTAATTCTCGACTGCACTGCTCATTGCGCAGGCGGCATGAAAAGCTTGTTCCGCGGTTGGGAAAGTGCTCATTATTTCGTCGCTGATAGTTTTGATCACCATGCCCTGGAAGACGCCAAGTTCCCTGGTCATGATGCCAACGCATTGCGATATAGCCTTTTGCGCCTGTTCGCTGCCCAGCCTATCGAATAGTTCTGCACTACCGGAAATATCTGCAAACAAGACGGCCAGCGTTTCTTGGTTTCCTGTCATCGTGCACCCCAGCATGTTGCTATGCGGGGATTGTAATCCATTAACCCAGTATTGTGTTCAAGTGTTCTACACCGTACCATGATGGCGTTACGAACATCCGCCAGCCCGACGAAGACTCCCTTGCAATATCTGCGGTTCGATCTCTATCATTCCGGCATCGCTCGTGATCATGATGTGGCCTTCCTGTATAGTGCACTGCAACTGCATTGAGCGGTTGACCAGCGCCGCAAGAGCCTGCGTGGTTTCGCATGGCAATTTGAGCACGGTCAGGTTGAGCTGTCGTTGCAGCTTGCCGCAATTCTCGTTCCACCAGATTTCTGCCGTCCGCCCGTAACTCAGCACCACTACCCGTTCAGCTCGTCCACCGGCCTTGCGTATGACACGCTCGTCAGGCAATCCCACCTCTATCCAGAGCTTGATCTCGCCCGTCAGATCCTTATTCCACAGATCGGGTTCCTCATTGCTGCTGATGCCCTTGCCGAAAATCAAGCCTTCGTCTGCGAACATTGCAAAGGCCAGCAGTCTAACCATCATACGTTCATCAGTCTCGGAAGGGTGCCGCGCCAACGTCAGTACATGGTCGGAGTAATAATGCCGGTCCATATCGGCAATTTGTATGTTGGCTTTGAAAATGGTTGATTTAATCGCCATCAGGGTGATTTAAAGAGGGCATATTAAGCCGTTCATTCTATGCGACTTCTCCGAATTGCGCCGGATGGCGTTACGACGCCGTTCCGACTATAATCCGCCTCCATACGGGTTTACATCTGGAATATCAGAATGCAGTTATTTACCTTTGGTATCAACCATCAAACCGCGCCCTTGGCAGTGCGCGAACAGGTCGCGTTCAATGCGGACGGAATGGATAACGCCCTGCGCGATCTGGTCGATAACGGAGCGGCCAAGGAAGCTGCGATCCTGTCCACCTGCAATCGCATGGAATTGTATTGCAACGCCGAACAGCCCGACCATGCCATCGATTGGCTGGCGAGGTATCATAATCTACCACGCAAAGACATCGACCCATATCTCTACACACTGCCGCGCGAGCAGGCGGTCAAACATTCTTTCCGCGTTGCTAGCGGGCTGGATTCGATGGTGTTGGGCGAACCCCAGATACTCGGGCAGATGAAACAGGCGGTGCGTCAGGCTGAACAGGCTGGCACGCTGGGTTTCCTGCTGCACAAATTATTCCAGCGCACTTTTTCCGTTGCCAAGGATGTGCGCACTCAAACCGAGATCGGCGCGAATCTGGTTTCGATGGCCGCAGCGGCAGTACGCCTTGCCGAGCGGATCTTCCCCAGCATCTCAGAACAGCGGGTGTTGTTCATCGGCGCTGGAGAAATGATAGAACTTAACGCGGTGCACTTCGCGGCTCGCTCGCCCAAACACATCACCGTCGCCAACCGCACCATCGAACGCGCACAAGTACTGGCCCGACGTATCAATGGTCACGCGATCACACTCACCGATCTGCCGGATCAACTGGCGAAACACGACATCATCGTCACATGTACTGCCAGCCCGCTGCCCATCCTTGGCAAAGGCATGGTGGAACGCGCACTGAAAGCCCGCAAACATCGTCCACTGTTCATTGTCGACCTGGCCGTTCCTCGTGACGTGGAACTGGAAGTTTCAGAGCTCGATGATGTGTTCCTGTACAGCGTGGATGATATCGCCGAAGTGGTCAAGGATGGATTGGATGCACGCCAGGGGGCAGTCAAGGAAGCAGAAGTCATCATCGAATCCTGCGTGTCGGAATTCATACACTGGATGGAGTCTCGCGAAGTTGTTCCGGTGATTCGCGCTCTGCGCGACCATGCCGAGCGCAACCGACGCCATGAACTTGAAAAGGCATTGCGTCTGCTCGCTAAAGGCGACAATCCCGAAAAGGTGCTTGAAGCCATGAGCAGCAGCTTGACCAACAAGTTCCTGCACGCACCTACCCACGCATTGAACCAGGTGCATAGCGGCGACCGCGAGGCTTTTCTGGAAGTGATCCATCGTCTTTATCACATTCAATCAGACGAATAAGCTGTTGGCAGTCCGAAAATATTTTGGCCGGGCATCCTAATGAATCCCAGTATCGCCGCCAAACTCGCTCAACTGAGCGAACGCCTGCTAGAAGTCAACCAGCTGCTGAGTGCTGAAGAAGCCACCCGCGATATGGATGCGTTCCGCAAACTGAATCGCGAGCGGGCCGAAATCGAGCCGGTGGTGGAGTTATATCACGCCTACCAGGCCTGTCAGGCCGACATCGTCACCGCACAGGACATGCTCAGTGATCCCGATACGCGAGAATTTGCTGAAACAGAAATTGATCACGGACAAAAGAAGCTGGCCCAGCTCAGCAGCGAATTACAAGTTCAGTTATTGCCCAAAGATCCCAACGACGAACGCAGTGTGTTCCTGGAGATTCGTGCCGGAACCGGTGGAGACGAAGCCGCATTATTTGCCGGCGATCTGTTCCGGATGTATACACGCTTTGCGGAGCGCAAGCGCTGGCAGGTCGAGGTGATTTCTGAAAGTCCGGGTGAGATGGGCGGTTACAAGGAAATCATCGCACGCATCGTGGGAAAGGGCGCATATTCAGTGCTTAAATTCGAATCCGGTGCACACCGTGTGCAGCGGGTACCCGTCACGGAAACACAGGGCCGTGTACATACCTCGGCGTGCACTGTAGCGGTGATGCCGGAAGTGGATGAAGTCAACGATGTGGTGCTCAATCCAGCCGATCTGCGCATCGACACGTTCCGCGCATCCGGAGCAGGCGGCCAACATATCAACAAGACTGATTCCGCAGTGCGTATCACCCACCTGTCTACCGGCGTGGTGGTGGAATGCCAGGACGGCCGTTCACAACATCAGAACAAGGCACAGGCAATGCGCGTGTTGGCAGCACGCATCAAGGATGCGCAGGTCCAGGAACAAAATTCCAGGACTGCTGCAACACGCAAAAGCCTGGTGGGAAGCGGTGACCGTTCCGAACGTATCCGCACCTACAATTTTCCCCAAGGTCGGGTCACTGACCACCGCATCAATCTGACACTTTACAAGATGGATGCGATCATGGACGGAGACATCGGAGAACTCACTGGCGCGTTGATGGCCGAACATCAGGCCGAACTGCTCGCCGCAATGGCGGAAGATGTCCTCCAGTAGTATCCAGGAAATACTGATGCAGCATGGCCAGCAGCTGCAAAATACGCTGAACCTTGATGCCGATAGTGCTCGCATCGAGGTTCAATGCCTGTTGCAAGCTGTGCTGCAAGTGGATCGCTCCTACCTTCTCGCCCACCCGGAGCGATCACTGGACGAAGACCAACAATCACGATATACAGCTTTGCTTGAGCGACGCTTGCATGGTGAGCCGATCTCTTATCTGCTTGGCTCCCGCGAGTTTTACGGCCTGACTTTCAAGGTAACTCCCGCGACCCTGATCCCGCGGCCAGAAACCGAATTGCTCGTCGAACTGGCGTTGCAGCATATCCCGCCAAGCGGCCCATACCGAGTACTGGACCTCGGCACCGGCAGCGGCGCAGTTGCATTAAGTATCGCTAATAACCGCTCGGATGCTAGCGTGTTGGCGATTGATAAGTCGCGAGCTGCGCTGGAAGTCGCACGAGAGAATATGCAGAGCTTGAATATCCCCAACGTAAGGATGATGCATAGCGATTGGTTTACGGCATTGGGCAGCCAATGCTTCGACCTTATCGTCGCCAATCCACCCTACATCGCAGTTTGCGATACACATCTAGAGCAGGGAGATCTTCGATTTGAACCGCTCGATGCATTGGTTTCAGGTGCTGGAGGTCTTGAAGATATTCGTCTCATCTGCACCCAAGCGAAAGCGCATTTGAATCCTGGTGGATGGCTGTTGTTTGAACATGGCTATGACCAGGCTGAGCGGGCAAGCGCTATATTGCAGCAATTTGGATATTCCGGGGTGTTCTCAGCAAGGGATCTGTCGGGTATAGAACGGGTGAGCGGTGCAACATTGCCCTGACGGACTATTCATATTCAGTGTGAACTTGAGGATCTAAAAGGCTTACATAAAAAGTGGTAGCCGAAGAGAGAATACCTGACACTGGAAATCAACGGTATCTTTCCCTCGCTTTTTTAGTGTTCGCAATCGACCCAGAAAATCATTTAATTTGTGGCATCAGGGATTACCCGATTACCGACTATCCGACAAATCGACCTTTAATCAGAAGCTTATTGATTCATTCCGGACCATTCAATATAGTAATTTCTTGAAAAATCTGCCTAAAGGTTGTGTTGGCTAATGTTCGTTATAAGGCAGAAATTGTAGCTGACTTTACTATGTTTTGAGCTAATGAGGTAGGACCTGCTTTCTGATTATCCGCTCTGATTTTCAGAGATAGATACCATGCGAGGTGTAATCATGAATGAAAATAATATTTTTACCTGTTTGGGTATTTCCCTAGTTTTCATGATTATGATGAGTCAGGGGGCCTACGCTGGGGTTGCTGGTCACGCGCAGTTCGTTAGTGGCAGTGTTGAGATTGTAAATTTATCTGGACAGACACGCGCCCTGCAAAAGGGCGACCCGGTCAATGAAGGCGATACTCTGATCTCCGCGCAATCCGCCTCTGCACAAATCAGGATGGAAGATGGCGGCATCGTCGCCATGCGCCCTAACACCAAACTAAAAATCGATCTTTTCAAATTTAATGGGCAACAAGATGGAACTGAAAGGAGCTTCTTTTCACTATTCAGTGGCGGTTTTCGTGCCATTACCGGCTTGATCGGAAAGGTGAACAAGCTAAATTATCGCATTACCACTGATACAGCTATCATCGGGGTTCGCGGCACAGACCATGAAACATTTGTGGTGGCACCGGACAGTATGTTGGCGAAGACTGTCCCGATTGGCATTTACAATAAAGTGAATATCGGCGAAACCACCATAACCACCAAAAAAGGTACCATTTCCATACTGCCCAACCAGATGGGTTTTGCCGGTTCGGCTGATCAAATGCCGGAATTAAGACCTCTTAACACCAACATTTTCACTGTAATAGACAAACCCATCAAAGAAGCCAAGAGTAAGAAAGAAGACAAAGTAATTCGTGAACATGCGGCAGTAGACAATAATGTGACTGTCACTGTGACTCGGAATGAAAATGGCGTCGCAAACGGGGTCGGGAATGGCGTAACAAACGGGGTCGGGAATGGCGTAACAAACGGGGTCGGGAATGGCGTAACAAACGGGGTCGGGAATGGCATCACAAACGGGGTCGGGAATGGCGTCACGAACGGGGTCGGGAATGGCATCACAAACGGGGTCGGGAATGGCGTCGCGAACGGGGTCGGGAATGGCGTCGCGAACGGGGTTGGGAATGGCGTCGCGAACGGGGTTGGAAAGGCAAAGGGATTGTAGCGTCAATTAATAAACGCATAGACTACCCGATACAAATTGCGTCATTGGACATCATTTCAACTACATATTTACACCGCAATCAGCACTAATGAGTACGACACTATGTACGCAAAGGCTAATTTGGAATTGCGGTGGAAGTATTGAAATCTGCAGAAACCGTAGGCTGGGTGTTTGCCGGATTGATTCTTGTGGCAGGTGGGGTTTATGCTCAAGATATCGATCTGAAACTGCCCCACGCAACCGAACAAAAATCTCACAAACCGATCGAGAATGAGGCTCGCGAAAAACCGTTGCGCGATGCCGAGGCACTGATGAATGCAGGCAGACCTGCCGATGCCTATAATCTACTGGAACCGCTCGAGTACGATCGTTCCGGTGAGCCGCGCTTTGATTATCTGATCGGTATCGCCGCGTTGGATAGCGGCAAGCCGGATAAAGCGACGCTCGCTTTGGAGCGAGTGCTGGCGGTGGATCCAAACTACACTGGTGCACGATTGGATATGGCGCGAGCCTACTATCAACTCGGTGATCTGCCGCGTGCCAAGACTGAGTTTGAAACCGTGCTGAGTCAAGACCCATCCGAAGCGGTACGCGCTACTATCCTGATATATCTTTATGCAATAGCTATCCGGCAAGATTCCAATCAATCCCGATTCATTTCGTCCAGTCAGATCCGCTTCAGCGCTTATGTGGAAGGGGGGCTGGGTTATGACACCAACGTCAATAACTCCACCAGCCAGTCGCAGATCAGCGTGCCGTATTTAAATAATGCTGTGCTCACACTCAGTCCAACAAACCTGAAATCAGCTGATAATTATTACCGCATTGCGGCGGGTGGCGAAGTCAGCAGCAATTTGAATACCAAATGGGGCATATACGCTGGTGCAGATGTACACCAACGCGGCAATAATTCCCAAACCGGTTTTGACACGCTGAGTTTGGATGGCAGGGCGGGCGTGACTTATTCGGACAGGGTAACAAATACATTTCATGCTGGCGGAATGAAAGGGAGATATAACGTAGCGCGACAACATGACCACAATTTTTCCGGCTTCAATTTGGACTGGCAGCATGTGTTCAGTCCAATAAATCAAATGGGTATATTCGCTCAGTATGGGCGCTATCGATACGTGGATCCAGCAATCTCGATAAACGATTTCGACCAGACCACACTCGGCACTAGCTGGTTGCATGTGTCAAAAGATGGGCAAACCGTATGGTTCGGCAGCTTATTTATGGTTAATGAAAATGATGTGGCGCCCATTACGCTTACCAACCCCAGCGGTGGCCGTGCCGATGGCGACAAGCTCGGGCTGGGTTTGCGCGCGGGCGGACAAACTTCGATAGGAGGGAACACCGAGTTGTTCGTTAATCTTGGACTGCAATCGGATGCATATGACAAGACTAATGTATCGTTTTTACTCGAACGCAATGATCATCTATTTGACATGTATATGGGTGCGAACTGGCATTGGGATAATTTCTGGACACTGCGTCCGAAGCTAAGCTATTTGAGAAACAATTCCAATATCGTGATTTATAGCTATAACCGGATGGATGTTTCTCTAACTATCCGCCGTGATTTTTTGTAATCGAAACTGGGTAATGAGCAATCGTGAATAAAAAAATATCTCTGTGTAGAAGCCGTGATTCGACTATTGATGTACTGATCGGTCCTGCAATCATAACGAATTTAGGCAAGTGCCCAGAATACTGGTCTGCTCAGACGTAATTTTCATGGGCCCATTTTGAACGCTTGGCGGATTGGGTCGGCGATTAGGCGTAGTGTCGATGCTATTTTTTTGGTGTGTAGCCAAACTTTTGACCGCCGATGCTGGCCTCATACATCAATCCGCCTTTCGCGACCGTGAATGTCGCCATGCCCCGATAGTAGCTGCCCCTGGTATTTGCGTCATGCTGGCCGCCACTCGCGCCGGCTGAAGAACCGGTGGTCGTCGCTTTCGCGGAGGCACCGGCGGTAATCGCTACCGCCGAAGCCTCAGCACCGAACTCGAAATTTCCACCAGTGAACTCGTCGAACGCGCGCTTGTCTTCAAAAAATATGACCTGACTGAATGCCTGGCCGCCCAGTTGAAATCCCACGGTGACTTGTGCCATCGATGTGTCGCCTACATACTTGTCCCTGGCGTACACCCGCCCGGAACCATACGCTCCGCCAATTCCGATGCCGCCTTTGCCGATGGTCGGAAACACGGCATAGCCGTAGCTGGTATTGAAAAACTTTCCGCTTTCGCCGGCCGACTGGAACACTTTGATCGTATCCGCATATTCGTCGGCGATCG
>Ga0210099_1000324_pt1 | contig 16694 bp, 12 predicted proteins | sample Joice_ThreeSqA_D_4_FD_184872 | JGI IMG/M metagenome (GOLD analysis project Ga0210099, IMG submission 184872) | Wetland microbial communities from San Francisco Bay, California, USA, that impact long-term carbon sequestration - Joice_ThreeSqA_D2... | ecosystem: Environmental > Aquatic > Marine >...
GAACTTAATAAGCTTAAGAAAACTCCTCCAATGTCCCCCGAATCAACCGTCATAAGAAATTATCTCGACTGGCTGGTTGACATCCCGTGGTCTAAAAAAACAAAAGATAACCTGAGCATAAAACATGTCCAGAAGATTCTTGATGAAGATCATTTCGGATTGGAAAAACCCAAAGAAAGAATAATAGAGCATATTGCTGTTCTGAATCTTGTAAAGCAAATGCGCGGACAGATACTCTGTTTTGTCGGACCTCCGGGAGTTGGAAAAACTTCTCTCGGAAAATCTATTGCGAGAGCACTTGGAAGAAGTTTTATAAGAATTAGTCTTGGAGGCATCAGGGACGAAGCAGAAATAAGAGGACACCGCAGAACTTACATCGGCTCAATGCCCGGTAAGATCATTCAGTCAATGAAAAAAGCTGGTTCAATAAATCCTGTTATGCTTCTCGATGAAATTGACAAAATGAGTATGGACTTCAGAGGCGACCCATCATCAGCTATGCTGGAAGTTTTGGATCCCGAACAAAACCATACTTTTAATGATCATTACATTGAAGTGGATTATGACCTTTCCCAGGTAATGTTTATTACAACTGCAAATGTGCGATATAACATTCCTCTTCCTTTGCAGGATAGAATGGAAATAATAGAGCTGCCGGGATATCTTGAACACGATAAACTGGAAATTGCTAAAAGGCATATCATCCCAAAACAACTTGAAGCTCATGGTCTTGGAAATAAAAATGTTAAAATAAGTGATTCGGCTATTTTGAGAATTATAACTGATTACACACGCGAAGCAGGAGTTAGAAACTTAGAAAGAGAACTTGCATCTGTTTGCAGAAAGCTTGCACGGGACATCGTGCTCAAGGAATCTTCAAACGGAAAAGAAAAGAATACCAAATTTATCGTTGATGATAATAAGATTGAAGAATACCTAAAAGTACCAAGGTACAGGCATCTTACACACAACACCGAAAAAAGAGTTGGAAGTGTAACAGGACTTGCGTGGACAAGTGTCGGCGGTGAGATTTTAACTGTTGATGTTACCTTAATGAACGGAACAGGGAAACTCACACTTACCGGACAACTTGGAAATGTTATGAAAGAGTCAGCGCAGGCTGCACTGAGTTATATAAGATCCAAAGCAAAGGAACTTGGAATAAACCCAAACTTTTTCAAAGGAAAAGAACTTCACATCCACTTACCGGAAGGTGCCATTCCAAAAGACGGACCTTCAGCAGGAATAACAATGGCAATGGCTTTGTATTCTGCTGTAAGCGGGAAGAAAGCCTCGAATGATGTTGCAATGACAGGTGAAATAACTTTAAGAGGAAATATTCTTCCAATCGGCGGCTTGATTGAAAAGCTGCTTGCTGCAAAAAGAAATGGAATTAAAACAGTTTTGATTCCCAAAAATAACGAGATTGATTTAACAGAAATTCCGAAAAAAGTACTGGAGGGATTAAAAATAATTACAATTGAACAGGTTGAAGATGCGATTCCTTATGTTTTTCCGGAAAGTACAAACGACAGTTCTGCCAAAAATAAAAAGAAGAAGAAAAAGAAAAGTTAATGTCTGAAACAATATTGGTAGATAAAAATCTTTCTCTGGAAAAAAAATATGCGGATCTTATTCCGCAAATTAAAAGCTTGTTAAGTCCGTCTGACAATCTCATTACGAATCTCGCAAACTGTACTGCGGCTCTTAAACAGGCATTTGAAAAAATAAACTGGGCAGGATTTTATTTATTTGACGGCAAAGAACTTTATCTAGGTCCCTTCCAGGGAAAAGTTGCCTGTAATACAATTCAAATCGGAAAAGGAGTTTGCGGAACTGCTGCGCAACAAAGGAATACTATTATTGTTCCTGATGTAAATAAATTCCCCAGTCACATTTTTTGTGACGGCGATTCAAAATCTGAAATTGTTGTCCCAATATTCAAAAAAGATAATTCTCTTTTCGGCGTTCTGGATTTAGATAGTTATGATTACAATTCTTTTAATGAAACCGATAAAAAATATTTGGAAGAGATTTGTAAATTTTTAACAGAAGAAATAATTAATTCTTAGATCGATTTATGGCTTACGTTGTAACAGCAAGAAAATGGCGCCCTAAAAAATTTGTTGAAGTTGTCGGACAGGAACATATAACGACAACTTTAAAAAACGCAATTAAAGACGGACGCATTGCTCATGCTTATTTATTTGCAGGACCGCGAGGTGTTGGCAAAACAACTACAGCAAGAATTCTTGCAAAAGCATTGAACTGTCTAAATCCCGTTGATAATGAGCCTTGCAATGAATGCGAAATGTGTAAATCTATCCAGGCAGGACAGCTTTTAGACATTATCGAAATTGATGGTGCATCAAATCGTGGAATTGATGAAGTAAGAACTTTGAGAGAATCTGTAAAGTACGCTCCAACGCGAGGTAAATATAAAGTTTACATCATCGATGAAGTTCACATGCTTACAAAGGAATCTTTCAACGCATTCCTTAAAACATTGGAAGAGCCTCCTGCACAAACTATTTTCATTTTCGCGACAACTGATGTGCATAAAGTCCCTTTAACTATTATATCGAGATGCCAAAGATTCGATTTCCGCAGAATCGAGCTCGACACAATAAAATCTCTTTTAGAAAAAATAGCAAAAAGTGAAGAGATAGAAATCGATGATAAAACTCTTACACTTATTGCGCGCAAAGCCGATGGAGCATTAAGAGATGCGGAAAGTTATTTCGACCAGGTAATTGCCTTCTGCGGCAAGAAAGTCGATTCAACAACAGTTACTAAAATTCTTAATCTTATTGACGATGAAGTTTATTTTAAACTTTCCGACGCTGTACTTGCAAAGAATTTCAAATCCGTTTTTGAAATATCAGATGAAATATATAAGAACGGATGGAACTTCACGGATTTTATGGACGGACTGATAGAACACTTCAGAAATATTATGTCCGTTATAATAACAGGAAATTCAGATAGTATCGGGTCAGCGGAGATCTTTAAGAAAAGATATTTAGATTATGTAAATAAATTCTCAGAGAGCGATGTTTTAAGATTACTGAATTTTCTAAATAAGAGTGGACAGGAGTTACGTTTCTCTCAGAATCAAAAACTAAAAATTGAAATCGTTCTCTGCCATCTTATTGGATTAGAAAGAACCTCGACAATAACCGAAATAATCGAAGGTATAAATAAAGAAGATATCGAACTTCCTTCAAACCTGAACAGGGTGCAAGAAAAAAAAAATTATAACCCGGAACTGAGTTATAAAACAAACTACTCCACTAAATCAAATCTTACAAAAAAAGAAGTAAAAGAACCTGAACAAAAAAATAACGGCACCTCGGAATTTAATTTTGATGCTGTAGTAAATAAATGGCAAAGTTTTACAAATGCACTCTCGCAGGAAAAAGCTCTCACCCTTGGACATTTTATTTCTGATATTGAACCGGTAAGCTTATCGGGTAACAAACTCTATCTTCAATTCAATAAAGAAGAAGATGAAAAATCTTTTTTTTATGATCTCGATTTTATAACAAAAAAGGCTCATAATTTTTTTGGTAAGAAATTAGAATTTGTTGCTGATAAACAATCGGTTACACAAACTTCTAAGCAAAAAAGAAATATTAAGAAAGAAGAAACAGCAGAACATACGCAAGCGAATATTGGTGATGAATTTGTCGATTTGATAATAAATGAGCTTGGTGGAGAAGAAATTAGTTGATTTTATATTGTTTTTAGCTTTTTTAAAGCCCTTCATTTTTTGAAAAAATAAAGAATATTAGCTATTTTTAATGTCTATGCCTCAAAAGTTAATTGTGGCTATCGATGGCCCTGCAGGTTCCGGTAAAAGTACATCTGCTAAAATTGTTGCGCGAAAATTAGGTTACCTTTACATTGACACAGGAGCTATGTACAGGGCTATAACTTTGCTGTCTATTAAAAATAAAATCAGCAAAGATGAAGATGTAGTAAAGCTTGCTGATAAAATCGATATAAAACTTGATTTTGTCGATGGAGAAACAAAAGTTAAAGTAGATGATCAGGATGTAACCAGAGAAATAAGGACCCGTGAGGTTAATTCCCTGGTTAGTGAGATCAGCAAAATCGAAGGTGTTAGAAAAATTTTGGTAAAAAAGCAAAGAGAAATGAGCGACGGGAACCGTGGAATAGTGATGGAAGGAAGAGATATTGGAACTATCGTTTTCCCGGAAGCCGATGTAAAAATTTTTATGACTGCTTCAATCGAGGCACGCTCTGAAAGAAGAATGAAAGAATACATGGAAAAAGGAACCGATATATCCCTGGAAGATGTTAAAGAAAACTTATTGAGCAGGGATAAGATTGATTCGCAGCGGGATGTAAGCCCTCTTACAAAAGCTGATGGAGCAGTAGATGTGGATACATCAAAAGTATCTATTCCAGAACAGGTAAATATTATTTTAAAAGAAATAAAAAAAGCAGCGAACAGAAAAGGAATTGAATTTTCATTAGTAAGCTGAAAAGAATTTTTAAACCATATTAAATAATAATGTTAAACTAAATTACTCTGGTGCATTTCATTTTATGGTTTTTGATTTTGCAACAGAAATAAATATATAATTCAGGAGGCTTAATGTCCCAGGAAGAAAATAAAGAAACGATTAACAACCCCGTGACTTCGATTGATTATGAGAAGGCGAAGAACAAATTTCAAAACGAAGAATATTCACAGGAAGAATTCCTTACATTGGCGAAACTCTATTCCGAGTCTTTCAAAGATGTTAAAGAAGGCGAAATAATAAAAGGTAAAGTTGTTAGAATACAGGGAGACAATGTAATTCTCGATGTCGGTTTTAAATCTGAAGGCTCAGTTCCTATATCTGACTTTCCTGATCGTGAAGTAAAAATAGGACAGGAAGTTGATGTTGTACTTGAAAGTGTTGAAGACCAGGAAGGTAACCTTGTTTTAAGTAAATCGAGGGCTGACTTTTTAACGATCTGGGATAAAGTTCTTAACGCTCACGAAACGGGAGAGATTCTTCAAGGTAAAATTGTTAAGAGAATTAAAGGTGGAATGGTCGTTGACCTGATGGGAATGGAAGCCTTCCTTCCGGGTTCACAAATTGATATTCGCCCAATTCGTGATTTTGACGCTTTTGTTGGTCAAATAATGGATTTCAAAGTTGTAAAAGTAAATATCCCGACAGAAAATGTAGTTGTATCCCACAAAGTTCTGGTTGAAGAAGAAATTTCTGATCAAAGAAATGCAATTCTCGACAGCCTCGAGAAAGGACAAATTCTGGAGGGAACTGTTAAAGCAATTACAGACTTCGGAGTTTTTGTCGATCTCGGCGGAGTCGATGGTCTTATTCATATTACAGATTTAAGCTGGGGAAGAATAAATCATCCGAATGAAGTTGTAAAGCTCGACGAAACAATAAAAGTTGTTGTTACAGATTTCGATGAAGAGAAAAAGAGAATTTCTCTCAGCCTCAAAAAACTTCTTCCGCATCCGTGGGAAAGCATCGAAGAAAAAATTCATGTTGGAGATAAAGTTTCCGGCCGTGTCGTATCTCTAACTGATTACGGTGCATTTATCGAAATCGAAAAAGGAATCGAAGGACTTATACATAACTCAGAAATGAGCTGGACACAACACATTAAACATCCTTCACAGGTTGTTGCAATGGGACAGGTTGTAGAAGCGGTAATTCTTAGCCTAGATAAAGAAGAAAAGAAAATATCGCTTGGCATTAAGCAACTCGAACCGGATCCATGGGAGTCACTTATGCAGAAATACCCTGTTGGTTCAAGACACTCAGGTATTGCCAGAAACTTAACCAACTTTGGCGTATTCGTTGAACTCGAACCGGGAGTTGATGGCTTGGTTCATATTTCCGATCTCTCGTGGACAAAGAAAATAAGACATCCCGGCGAAGTTGTTAAGAAAGGCGAAAAGCTGGATGTTATTGTTCTGGGTGTTGATGTTGACCAGAGGAAAATATCTCTTGGGCACAAACAGGTTGAAGAAAATCCGTGGGACAAATTCGAAAAGAGTTATATTGTAGGAACTCTTGTAGATAGTAAAGTTGTGCGAATAATAGAAAAAGGCTTAATCGCTGAACTTCCTGAAGGTGTTGATGGCTTTGTACCTGCTACTCAACTTTCAACCGGAAAAATTAAAAATGTCGCAAACCACTTCCCTATCGATTCCGATTTACTGCTAAAGGTAATAGAATTCGATAAGGAAAATAAAAAGATAGTATTAAGTGCAACTGCTGCGCTTAAAGAGAAATCCGAAGATGAAATTCAAAAATATATTGAAACACATAAACTGGAAAAAGTAACTCCGCAGGATATAAAGGATACAGAAACCACTGCCATAGATACTTCTGAGTTTCCTATCTTCGAAGTTTCCGAAGAATCACACCAACAGCCCCCGGCTGATAAAAAGTAATTTTTCGGGAGATCGTTTAAATTAAGGGCGGGATTTTTCCCGCTCTTAAAATTTTAAATAGAATGAAACAAAGCGTAGCATTACATACTTTAGGATGCAAATTAAACTTTTCCGAAACCTCAACTATAGGAAATGAATTTCTCCGCAATGGATTTTCTGTCGTTGATTTTAAGAACAAAGCCGACGTTTATGTTCTCAACACTTGTTCTGTCACTCAAAATGCTGAGAAAGACTGCAGACAGCTTGTTAGAAAAGTGCTAAGGCAAAATCCCGAAGCCTATATTATCGTTACAGGTTGTTATGCTCAACTTCGTCCTGCAGAAATAGCTGACATAAAAGGAGTCGATGTTGTTCTCGGCAGCAACGAGAAATTCAGACTTTTTTCTTTAATCGATAATTTTCAGAAAAGAGATTTGGCCTGCATTTTTGTTTCTCCAACAGAAAAGCTGAATGAATTCGGCCGGGCTCACTCAACAGACGCAGACAGCAGAACAAGAGCTTACTTTAAAATCCAGGATGGCTGCGATTATAAATGTTCATTCTGCACAATTCCCCTCGCGAGAGGATTAAGCAGAAGTATGAATCCTGACGAGGTTGTCAATCAATTTAGACACCTTGTTGATTCCGGTTACAAAGAAATAATTTTAACTGGCGTAAATGTTGGAGATTATGGGAAGTCTTTTTCCACTGATCTTTATAATTTACTTTTAAGATTGGTTAATATCGAAGGAGATTTCAGAACAAGAATTAGTTCGATTGAACCAAACCTTCTTTCAGAAGAAATAATAAATCTCACTGCAGAAAATGAAAAGATGTGCAATCACTTTCACATTCCTCTGCAAAGCGGAAGTCCCTACATTTTAAAGATGATGAGAAGGAGATATAAAGTTGAGGATTATTCAAATTTAATTTATAAGTGTAAAGATAAAATTGAGAACCTGGGAATCGGTGTTGATGTAATCGTTGGCTTTCCCGGTGAAACTGAAGATGATTTTATGCAGACCTACAACTTCCTGAAAGAGCTTCCAGTTTCTTATTTACATGTTTTTACCTACTCTGAAAGGCCGAACACCGATGCTATTGAATTAAACAATTCTGTTGATGTTCACGAAAGACGCAGAAGAAGTAATATGTTAAGAATTTTAAGTGAAAAGAAACGATACGAATTCTACCGGCAAATGATTGGAAAAGAACTCGATGTATTGTTTGAATCGGAAAACATTTCAGGGAAGATCAAAGGATTTTCTTCAAACTATGTAAGAGTTGTCCTTGATTATAATCGTAATCTTGTAAACAAAGTGTATTCTGTTGCTATTGATAATATTGTCGATAACACCTGTTCCGGCAATATTAAAGGGACAAAAAAATCAGTTGAATTAATAGCAAGTTGATATAGATATTTATATTTAAATATGAAAAAATTATTATTCCTAATATTCGGCCTCGCCGCTTTAAGCTTTCCGCAAAATTCAAAGAACATGCTTGAACTAAAGCAGGAATTAAAATCTGCTCCTAAACAGAATTTAGAGGTGAGTAATGTAGTCGATGAAATGCCTAAAAGGAAAAGTCCCGGACTAGCAATTATTTATTCTTTGTTACTGCCGGGAATGGGAGAACTTTATGCTGGTTCCTATTCAAGCGGTAAGTATTTTACAATTGCCGAAGGAGGTTTGTGGATAACTTATATCGGTATGAAAGCTTATGGCAATTGGCAAAAGGACAGGTATAAATCGTTTGCGGCTTCTAAAGGCGGAGTAGATTTGGAAAGTAAAAATGATGATTATCTTGCAACGATAAGTGAATATTCAAACATAAGTGATTACAATAATGAGAAAGCTCTCGAAAGAAATTTCGATGAAATGTATGACCCTTCGACTTATTACTGGAACTGGCAGACTAATGATGACAGGAAAATATACAGAAGCATGTGGGTATCGAGCGAACAAACTTTTAATGATGTAAGGTTTGTTGTTGGAGCTTTAATTGTCAATAGAATTGTTAGTGCAATAAATGCAGTAAGATTAGTCTCTTCTTATAATAAAAGTTTGGATGAAGAAGTATCCTGGAATTTCTCTTTGGGAATTTCGAGACCTGTTAACCTTCCCGAATCGCTAACTTTCAATTTTCAAAAGAGTTTTTAACTTTACTTTTTTAAGAATATCCTTTTCCATTCTTCAACATCATTAATCTCTTCTGTTCTTGACTTCTCTTCATCCTCAGAATTTCCTTTTGTCAGCGTCATCCCAAAATCTTTACTTGAAGTTATTGTACAGCCACACGCTTTACCGAAATTTACTAATTCATTATCAGATGTAACTAAAATAATATTCTTCCTGTTCTTTACTCTTTCTATATTTTCTCTAATAAAAAAATCGGCTGGTTTGTTTTCAGAATAAATGATCTTCCCCTTTGTTAAAGACAACGGAGTATTTGCAAAGCCATCAAAATGCAAAGTCAAGTTTAGCTTTTTGTTGGCAAAATATTTCTGTAAAAGATAAACCAATTGTTCCCTTGATCTTTGTTTATCACTTTTTTGAAGTCTAAACAATTCCGGAATCTTTCCGATAACGTTATTTCCATCGATGATATAATGCAGCATACTTTTCTAATCTTCAAGGTTAAGGTAGTTAACTTTCGAGGTTAGCGGCTTTATTTTACTTCCCTAACCTCGAAGGTTCTCAGCTTAATACCCGCTGTAAAATCTATCTCTCTTTGTAATCTTCAAATCCTGGAGTTGTGGAGCTTTTACTCTTATTTCAAGAGTATAACCTCTGTAAGTTCCTATCGGGTTCCAGGTAAAATTCATAATCCAGCAATGTAAGTCGCGCGAGATCTTTATCTGCGGTGCGGCAAATTCCTTTCTGTCAAAATCATAACTTCCGCTGAAAGAGAATTTCCATTTGGGTGTTAGATTAAAATTAATAGAACTGCTTAAATTCGAACTTATAATTGCCTGCGCGGGATTCATTTTATTTAAACTGTAATTATAATTTAGAGTAACATCCCAGGGAATTGTGAAATCAGCATCTTTATTATCATAAATTCCTTTGTAAACCTGGTTTTGCTGTCCAAGCTGAAATTCATCTTCCTGGTTTAGATAAGTTTTGTTTTCCGGCTCAGAAGATTTTAATTTCTCTCCCGATAGACTTGTCGATACAGAGAAACTAAAACTAGTAAGTCTGAATAATCCTTTACCTTCATCTGCAAGAAACTTATTTATGCTATACCCGTTTTCGTTAACATCATAAAGAGTATAAGTTGAACCTCCGTTAAAACTAAACAAGTTCCCAACCTGTGTTCTGAAACCAAGACGTATAGGCGAAAACTTCACGCTATCTGCAGCAAAATTATAGTTTAAAGAAGCATCGAGATTTAAGAGTTGTATCTTCTGTTCTTTAGAAGTAGTATCCGAAGGATTAACCGCAGTTTTCATTTCAAAAATATTTGAAACACTGAAAGAAATATTCTGAGTCTCCCCTCTTCCCGGTCCACCAAATATTTCATTTGCAAACTTATTGTATTTAACAGTATTGCCGTCAGAGTTAACATAACTTCCATAATAACCCCAAAAAGGTTCTGAGAAATCGGGAGTATAAGAATAACTTATGCTAGGACTAACTGTATGCCTGATTGCACTTATTCCCAGAATGTGAGGTTGAACAATTCCATAAAACTTTGTACTGGCGCGTACACCTGTACTGAAAGTTCTTACCATATTAATTTCGTTGACATCTTTTGTTACTATAGAATCTCCCCCACTAGTTGTTAAACCTGCAAATTCTTGTTCAACTCTTTTGTTGTACCATCTTTCAGTATAGTTGATAGAAGGAGTCAGACTAAAATATCCTACCTTTGGTGAAGCATTTATGCTTACCTGGTGCTGTATTCCCCCCCTGATTTTAAGATCGTCTCCGGTTTTATTCCTGTTATTTTGAAACAATCCTGAATAAGTGTACCCGATGAGCTCATACCATTTATAATTTCCTGAACTTTCTTTTCTCCTGAAAGGATATTTTTGTGACATGTTAAAAGAAAACCTCGGAAGAATTTCAGATATAGTTCCCTTGACAAGATTTTGTGTCCTGCTGTAATTTAACGACATACTATTACCCGATTCTTCCCACGATTTACTCAGTGTAGCATTGGAAATGATATTCGTGGTAAGTACTTCGTTTAAATCATAAATAGTTCTCCTCGAGTAATTTGAACCTGAGACAAACTGAAGATTAGCATCTAACCGCAAACTAGGCGTGATGGTTTGATTATGACTTAATCTCATAAACCAGTCCTTGCTAACTGTTCTATCCGGATCGGAAGGCTCGCCCGTTTTAAAAACTTTGTAATTTCCTTCAAGGCTCCCAGAGAAATTATATCTTTTTGAATACCTGAAACGCGAATTAAAATTGAAACTCCCGCGTGTGTAATAATCCGACGTTAAAAGAAGATCCATATAATCACTTATAGCCCAGAAATAACCGAAACGCGAAAAGTATTTTCCGTAAGTTGCGTCATCTCCAAACACGGGAGGAACTATTCCGGAACGTCTTCCCGATTCAATTGGAAAAACAGCAAACGGCAGTGGGACAGGAAATGGAACGCCGCCGAAAAAAATCCATATCCATTTGGCGACGATTTCCTTTTTATTGATTACTTTCATCTCAGGGGAATAAAAATAATAATCTGGCGTGTCACTGTCACAGGTTGTATATATTCCGTCCTTAATAAAATATGTATCTCCATTAACTTTATTAATTTTTGCTCCTGAATAAATTGCTCCATCGGTTTCTGTCGCTGCAGCAGATATAAATCCCCTTTTAGTTTTAAAATTATATCTCATCTTAAAACCATTGTAACTGTCCGCACCTTCTTTTAAAACGGGTGTCCCATTATATTTGCCTGAAAGCGAATCGGACGGAACTCCCTCTGCATCTATATTGTTAGTTTGGAAATCAACAAAAATGTTTGCGCTCTTAAGATTGGTTTCTCTATACTGAATTGAAGCGTTTCCGTAAATATCCATCTTCTTTTTATTCACATAAAAGATTAAGGAATCGGAAGATTCTGTATAAATAGTAGTATCAACATCATAAGTTTTCTTATTTAAAGTGTCAGGAATAGAAAGGCTGTCCTGAAGAAATGGAGTTTGTAAAGAATCTGCCATAGTTAATGTATCAGTTTCCTGGGAGAAAATCTGAAGAGTGAAACTCAGAAAAAATATTATGAAAATAAATCGCATAAACAAAGATAATCATAAAGGAATTTTATATAACGTTTACCCTGGGCACTGGCATCATTTTTAAGTTTTTTAAAGGAAATACTTATAAGTATGCCAGTTTCGATTTTTCAGTCATGAATATAAGACGAATGATCTTTAATAATTGTTATTACTTTGTATACTGAAAATCTACTATTTTTATTTCATCAGGATAAGAAATATTGCCAATTGAAGTTGAAACAACAGGCCTGGCATAAAGTGATAAATTTGATGAACTTCCCGAATAACCGCCAATGTTTAATGCGAGATTAATAATAGAGTCATAACTTTTGTCTTTGAAGAATTGCATAAAGTCCATTCCGATAGTTAAAGGAATTATCGTTTCTTGTCCGGCCCCCGGAACTGATATTGGTGAAGCGATGTTTCCCGAAATAGTTTCTTTATTATCAATTAACAATCTCCATGGAAACTCTTTAAGGGTAGCATTAGTTTTAGGATAACCACCAGTTCCATCATTCGGATTATTTGCTTTAACATTAAGTACAAAAGAAACAGGAAGTTTTCCCGAAGCAAAGGAAGAAGAAATCTTAAGTAGTTCTACTGCTGTAAAATCACTCAATTTCTTTTTATTTGTAAGATCGACTCCGCTTAGACTGAAACCGCTAACATTACCAAGTTGAAATTTTAACCTGGATATATTTGTAAGAGTTTGATAAACACTACAGCTTAAATTGTTGAGTAAAAAAATTATTAGAAATACCTGGAACGACTTCAAAAGAAATTTTTTGAGATTTTTATTCTTCATTTGAAGCTTTCTCATTTTAATCTTGATTCTTCAATCTTTTTAATTATTTCATTTGCAACAGTCAGTGCACGTAACCCATCTTCCCCCGATACAACAGGACGTGTTCTGTTAATTACCGCGTTTATAAACAATTCAAGCTCATAACTGAGAGCATTTATTTCTTTAGTTTCAGGCTGTTCATAAAATAATCTTTTTTTCTTTTCTCCAAGACCGATTTCACCGAACGGGACTCCTGTAGAGGAGGTTTCATCAAGTGGCAGCAACCTGTACATTTCTGAAGCCCCTGTTACAAAATCGAGTGCTGTATAATTATCTCTCTGCCAAATTCTCATCTTCCGCATTTTCTTTTGTGATATTCTACTTGCAGTAACGTTTGCTACTGCACCGTTTTCAAATTGCAACCTCGCATTTGCTATATCGACATTTTCAGAAACAACAGCCACGCCATTCGCATCGATTCTTTTTACATCGCTTTTAATTAAACTTAATATTACATCGATATCGTGAATCATTAAATCCAGTACAACTGCAACATCGGTTCCGCGGGGATTAAATTGCGAAAGCCTGTCGCTTTGAATGAACAATGGATTTACAATATATTTCTCAAGTGATATTAAAGCCGGGTTAAATCTTTCTATGTGACCTACCTGCAAAGTCAATTTCTTTTCAGAGGCGAGTTTCACTAACTTTTTTGCTTCATCTATTGTTGATGTTATCGGCTTCTCAAGAAAAACATGCACGCCGCTCTCAAAACATCTTTTAGCAACTTCATAATGTGCAGTAGTTGTAACAGCAACAGATACAGCATCAATCTCTTCCAGTAAAGATTTTTCATTCTCAAAGACTTTTAATCCAAATTCATCACCTGCCGCCCTTGAATTTTCCGGAACAATATCAAAAATCCCAACAAGTTCACAACTTTCTATTCCTGAAAACATCCTGGCATGCAGTTTACCAAGATGACCGACTCCAATAATTCCAATTTTTAATTTTTCCATTTTTTTACCGGCTTATAATTTTTGCATAACCAATTATCCTATCGTAGCCTCCGTAATTCGGATCTTTATAATATAAAAATACATGATAAACATTAGAAGTTTCCCAGGTATTACCTTCAAGATAAATCCAGTCATAATTTTTAATTACATCATTGATGACATCAGCAACGACATACTGATAATCGTAAATACCTCGTTTGAGTATAATAGTTTTTGAATAAAGTCCATAATTATTTGTTAGCTGATATTCAGGCAGAACCTGCCAATTGTTAAAAGCTCCTACAAGAAAAATAGCACCTGCATTTTCATCGGGAGGTCTTATTGAAAAAGTAACATCCAGATAAGTAGCAAAATCATTTTTATAATTTGTTAAGATTGAACCTCCGTTCATATCCCGCTTTGCTGCTTTATAAAACCTGGAATACTCGATGCCGTCGAATTGCGCTTTAACATCTTTGCTGCTGAATTTATTTGTATTTCTTAAATCGGTCTGACGGTATTCTTTAACAGGATAAATATCTCTTGCCGTAAAAGAAAATTTTCTGTTCCCATCCCAATAAAAATGTCTCGCGTTTGTGTTGAAATCGCGATTAACAATATAAGGCTGATAAATTTTTTGATTCTCAATTATTTCCAGATGATCTACAAACTGCGGAAACATTTCATCGGGAATATTAAATTCGGCGGTTACATTAAATACTCTTGCCAGGTCTGCAGGCGAATAAACTTTATCTTCCAGTTGTTCCTTCTTTAAGATAACGTTCATTTTAATATCATTTTGAATTACATAAAACTTTCCCGAACCATATACGATCGAAGTATCATTTGAATCGGTAATATAAAACATCCATTTCCCTGAAAATGGAAATTCAAGATCAGGATAATTTCCCGGGAATTCACCTTTAAAATGATACTTTGCATCTTTAACAGAAACGGGAAGTGTTTCCAGGTCAAGAAAATGGGCGATATTTTTTCCAACATTCGCGAGAAAAATATTATCGGTAGGATTCCAATCCTTATCACAAAACCTGAAAACTACATTTAGGTTCGGCTCAAATTCAGATTCCACATCAAATTCGATTACCATTCCACCTGTTTCAGGAATGATTGGAATTAAAGTTTCATCCTGCGATGAATAAGCTCTAAGCGTTTTTATTTTAATATCCTGTGATGAGAGAAAAGAAAGGGGGAGTAAAAATAAAATCAAAGAAATAATTTTGTAATTCATTAGAAAGCCATGTCATTGATTTTCTTTTTGAAAGATGGAATTTAATTCCTCCCTGAATCCCGGTGCATCTTCACAAGGGTAATATGTGCTTATTAAATTAGAAGCGACTGCATTTTCTCCTGCATTAAGATAATTTATATATGCAGATGCAACCAGTGATTTTACATTTGATATTGAGTCGCAATCACTTCTGTCTTCAGAAGGGATGTTTTCTAAAGCTGAAAGTATATTATTATTTTCATTCATAAAGAGATCGTAAACCTCATTATTGATAGAATAGATTTCACCTTCCTCAAATTTCCAACAATTTAAAGGCAACGAAACATATTCACTATTTTCATTCAGGTAGGCAAAATCAGGATTCCCGGTGACAATTATAAGTCCCTCAATCTCCCCTGAGTCTGATTCATAAGGTAGTGTAGTTCCTGAATTTATTTTGCTTGCCAGGTAAAAAGTATCCAGTGCATTATAAATGTATAGTTCATATAAAACCTGGTCATTCAGAGTGATAGAAGAATCTCTCACTAAGAATTCATCATTACCATCCGCATCAAGATCAGCCAGATAGCCGAAAGGATTGAGAAATTTTTCTGAATAAATTTGTTGTCCGCTGGTATCCTGTACTGTTAGAGAATCTCCAACAAAGGTAAAAGTGAAGAGGTCCGTTTCAAGCTCAGTTTGAGCCTGAGAAAAAGTTTTAGGCGAAAATACAAGTATCAAAAAAAATAATGATGAAAAACTTAGTTTGTTCACCCAAAAACTCTTTAAATAAATTTTTAGCAAATGGAATCTTGAAATTCAAAACTCATAATTCATAATCTTATAGGTTCTTTATTTCGTTCGTCAACTTTGTCATTGCATCTTTAGCGTCGCCAAAATACATAAGTGCATTCGGGTAGAAGAATAATTCATTATCGATTCCTGCATAACCAACATTAAGTGAACGCTTATTTATCACAACTGTTTTTGCATAATCTACATTCAAAATAGGCATCCCAAAAATCGGGCTGCTTTGGTCGTGACGTGCGGCAGGATTAACAACATCGTTTGCACCGATTACAATTACAACATCGGTATTTGAGAAATCATCATTTATATCTTCCATTGCAAAAAGCTTATCATAAGGAACCTGCGCTTCTGCGAGCAAAACGTTCATATGACCGGGCATTCTTCCTGCAACAGGGTGAATTGCAAATCTTACATTAATACCTTTCTTTTCAAGTACATTCATTAAATCACGAACTGCATGCTGAGCCTGTGCGACAGCCATTCCATAACCGGGAACAATTATTACACTGCTTACCGAATCGAGAAGCATTGCAAGTTCTTCGGCATCTATAGATTTTGCATCGCCTTTGGGAGAAGTTGTCCCTGTAGCAGGACCAGCAGAACCTGCAGAAGCCCATCCGCCAAGCAATACGTTCATCAAAGATCTATTCATTCCGCGGCACATAATAAGAGTAAGTATTATTCCCGAAGCACCGACAAGCGCGCCTGCAATAATCAATTCATTATTTCCAAGAACAAATCCGGTTGTAGAACCTGCAATTCCTGAATATGAATTTAAAAGTGATATTGCTACCGGCATATCTGCGCCGCCAATCGGCAGAACCAGGAGAACACCGAGAAGAAGTGAAACAAAAACAATAATTAATACTAAAGTAATTGAGCCGGGATTGATAACTATATAAATTCCACAGGCAACTACAGCAAGTACCAGAATAAGATTTATCGGGTGCTGTAAAGGATACTTAACAACCTTTCCTGTAACAATTCCCTGCAACTTTCCAAAAGCAATCATCGAACCGGTGAATGTAACTCCGCCAATTAACAAGCTAAGTATTATTGCAATTCCCTGGTCAATCGGAAGACTAAAAGGCAAACCCATATCAACAGGATAGTTAGGATTAATTTTATAATATTCAGCAAGCGCAACAAGTGTAGAAGCGCCGCCGCCGAAACCATTTAACATTCCAACCATCTGCGGCATTCCCGTCATA
>Ga0210099_1000325_pt1 | contig 16675 bp, 14 predicted proteins | sample Joice_ThreeSqA_D_4_FD_184872 | JGI IMG/M metagenome (GOLD analysis project Ga0210099, IMG submission 184872) | Wetland microbial communities from San Francisco Bay, California, USA, that impact long-term carbon sequestration - Joice_ThreeSqA_D2... | ecosystem: Environmental > Aquatic > Marine >...
ATAAATAATATATTTCATATAATCCGCTTTATACTTAACTTACACTACAAAAAATAATAAATTAAAGTTTATGCCCTCATCACCCGACAGTTCTGAATGGAAAAAGCTAGTAGCTAAATATCACTCATCTAACTCTTTAAAAAGCAGCTGGCAGTTAATCAATTCGTTTGTTTCATATATTTCATTCTGTGCATTAATGTACTTCAGCCTTGAATGGAATTATTTGCTTACACTTCTTCTCTCGCTCCCCGCAGCAGGATTCCTGGCAAGAATTTTTGTCATCCAGCATGATTGTGGTCATGGATCATTCTTCAATTCAAAAAAAGTAAATGATTTTTGGGGAATGTTCTGCAGTATTTTTACTTTTACCCCTTACCACTATTGGAGAAAGGGCCATGCAATTCATCATGCAAACGTGGGCAAACTGGAACAACGCGGCATTGGCGATGTTTACACAATGACTGTGAATGAATATCTAGAGAGAACCAAATGGGGCAGGTTAAAATATCGTCTTTACCGCAACCCGTTGTTTTTATTCGTAATTATTCCAACATTACTTTTTTTAGTCGTTTACAGGTTCCCGAACTTTAAACAAAAAGAACTTAAAAATGTGTACCCCAGTGCTTACTATACAACCCTCGTAATTGCTTTATTAATTGGAGGAATGATCTGGTTGTTTGGATTAAAAGTTTACCTGATGATTCAGTTACCAATTATTATCGTGACTTCAACATTAGGTGCGTGGCTGTTTTATGTACAACATCAATTTGAAGATACATACTGGAATTATGAAAAAGAATGGGATTATACAACAGCTGCCCTGTACGGAAGTTCATATTATAAACTTCCAAAAGTTTTGCAATGGTTTACGGGTAATATCGGTTTCCATCATATACATCATCTTAGCCCGAGAATTCCAAACTACAAGCTTGAAAAATGTCATAATGAAAACCCGGTTCTGCAGACAGATTCTGTATTGACTCTCCGTAAAAGCTTTAAAAGTATTTTCTTAAGCCTCTGGGATGAAAAAAAGAAAAAGCTTGTAAGCTTCAGATACCTAAAGAACCAGAACCTCCAGGTTGAATAATCCTTGTCTTTTCACTTCTTAAGGAATATTTACAAACTTGATATTAGCTATTAATTAAACTAACTTTATTACGTCTAAAGAAAATTAAGATTTTGTAACCTTCTACTTCCTCTCTATTTAATCCTAACTTTCCAAATAATGACGATTAAGCCGGGTGTTTTAAAATGCCATTTAAGGTTTAATATTTTTTAATTTTTATATAAGGAGATCGAATGAATATCTTTGTTGGCAACTTAGCCTCTACTGTAAAAGAAGATGAGCTTAAAGCACTTTTTTCACAGCATGGAAAAGTTGATAGTGTTAAAATTATACGTGACATGTTCACACAAACATCAAAGGGATTTGGATTTATCGAAATGCCCGGTAAAGCAGAAGCTCAAAAAGCTCTTGATGAACTGAATACATACGAGCTTAACGGGAAAAAGCTTACTGTAAACGAAGCAAGGCCTCAAAGAGAAAGAAGAGGCGGCGGTGGCGGCGGAAGAAGATATTAAAATAACTTCTTTCCTATCCATTTTAAGCTGCGGACCAAACCGCAGCTTCTATTTTATTCTTAACTTGCTTCTATAACCTCTTTCACTACTCTTAAAAAATTAAATGTTTAATTACCCTTCCGCTAAGCTAATTAATCGTATATTCTTTTATTAAAATATCTATTTATTCAAAATCAATTATATGTTTGGGTTTTAACATCTAAACGCATATAATTTTTAAGGCAGCTACTTATTTGAAAATTATAAAACAAATAACAAACCGGGAAAGTAAATCTCTCGATCAATATTTTCTGGATATCGGTAAAGTCGATCTTTTAACACCTAAAGAAGAAGTCGATCTTGCAGTAAAGATCCGGAATGGAGATTTAAATGCACAACATAAATTAGTGAAAGCTAATTTAAGATTTGTAGTTTCTGTCGCAAAGATGTATCAAAACCAGGGACTTTCACTCGGCGACTTGATAAATGAAGGAAATGTGGGATTGATAAAAGCCGCCAAACGGTTTGATGAAACACGTGGATTCAAATTCATTTCCTATGCCGTCTGGTGGATAAGACAAGGAATTACAAGTGCTATTGCAGAGCAAACAAGAGTTGTCCGTCTCCCGATTAACAGGATTGGAAACTTATCAAAATTAAACAAGGCTTATAAAAGCCTTGAACAGGAAAATGAGGCGAAACCTTCCCTGGAGGAACTGGCAAAAGTTCTAAATGTCAGTACTGATGATGTTGCATTCACATTACAAACATCTGCAAGGCATTTGTCCCTGGACGCTCCTTTATCCAACAATGATGAAAATAAAAACAGCTTAAAGGATGTTATTGAAAATGGTCAGGATTTACCTGATAAGGATCTTATGCAGGAATCGCTTAAACAGGAAATCGCAAATTTTCTTTCCAGCCTCAATCAAAGAGAAGCTGAAATAATTAAACTTTCATTTGGAATTGGGAGTTATCACAAAGCTACTTTAGAGGAGATTGGGGAAAAATTTAATTTAACAAGGGAAAGAATAAGACAAATAAAAGAAATGGGTTTAAAAAAATTAAGAAACAAAAAAGAATGTAACAGGCTTAAGGATTATTTGGGTTGATATTATTATTAAAATATATATCCTAAAAAAATAATAGCTTTACCTTCTTTATCTTATCCTTCCTGTTTAGAAGCTTGTTCCTTCAACTGGCTTAAAGATTCTCTTCCTGTTATAAAATGTGCAATTGTAACGAACAAAACTGGTACTATAAAAATAGCCAGTAGAGTTGCGGCTAACATTCCGCCTAATACCGTCCAGCCAATTGTAGATCTGGCATAAGCTCCCGCTCCGCTTGCAAAAATCAAAGGTGAAACGCCAAATATAAATGCTAAGGACGTCATTAATATAGGACGCAAACGAAGCCTGACAGCCTGCAAAGTTGCTTTAACCAATGGAATTCCGCTATCAAAACGGCTTCTCGCATATTCAACGATAAGTATCGCATTCTTTGCCGCAAGACCAATTAGTGCAACCAAACCGATCTGGGCATAAACATTATTACTTAAACTCGGAAGAAAAGTCAAAGCCAGTATTGCACCAAAAGCTCCTATAGGAACGGCAAACAAAACTGAAAAAGGAATTGTCCAGCTTTCATATAAAGCCGCAAGAAATAAAAAGACAAATATTATCGATAAACCAAAGATTGCAATAGTGCTGCTGCCGGCATTTATTTCTTCTCTTGTAAGTCCGGAAAATTCATATCCATACCCTGACGGAAGAACATTTGCCGCAACTTCTCTTAATGCCTGTATTGCTTCACCGCTGCTGTAACCTTCTGCTGTACCTCCGTTTATCTCAACCGATCGGAAAAGATTGAAATGAGATATTAATGGTGCATTCTGAATAACCTTATAGCTTATCAAAGTACTTAAAGGAATCATCTCTCCCCTGTTGTTTCTTACATAGTATTTTTTCAAGCTTTGAATAGTTGAACGGTAACTCGTATCAGCCTGAACAACAACACGGAAATTTCTTCCATAAGTAGTGAAATCATTAATATATGCGCTGCCGAGAAAAGTTTGAATTGTACTAAATACACTGGCAATTGGAACTCCAAGCTTCGCACATTTTTCTCTCTCTACATCTAACAGGTAGCCTGGTGTTTTTGCAGTGAAGAATGAATACACCCGGCTCAACTCAGGACGCTGGTTAGCCGCTATGACAAATGAATTAACAACATTTTCAAATTGTTGTATATCATCGGTGCTTTCCTGCTGCTCAAGTTCAAAAGTAAATCCGCCTGTCTGCCCAAGACCGGGAATCGCAGGAGGAGAGATCACAAAAACATTCGCACTTTTTATTACAGAAAATTTTCTTTGCAGTGTAGCCATCAGAGATTTTAAATGGAGTTCATCACTTGATCTTTCATCCCATGGAATTAATTGAATAAATATAGTTCCGCTATTTGATTTTGAAGCAAAGTTTACAACGTTAATACCGCTTATAGCCGCAAAATGGGATACTCCCGGAGTTTGCTTTAATATTTCCATCATCCTGTTTAAAACGTCAACAGTTCTTGAAGACGACGCTGCTTCAGGGAGTTCGAAAGAAACATAAATCCGCCCTTCATCTTCATTAGGAATAAATCCTGTCGGTTTGTTCATAAATAATAAAACCGTACCGGCATAAACAACAACCAGCATTATCAAAAAGTAGGGAGTAATTTTAATACATCTTCTCACACCTTCCGAATAAGAAGCGGTTGTCCTCTGAAACCAGTTATTGAATTTGAAAAATAATTTGTTAAGTCCTTTAGAAGAACTTTTAAATTCTGTCGGTTTCAATATCAAAGTACACAATGCAGGAGTAAGTGAAAGTGCAACAAATGCCGAAATCAAAACAGAAACCGCAATTGTTATTGCAAACTGCTGATAGAGTTTTCCAACTATACCGGGAATAAAACCAACAGGAATAAAAACTGCCGCCAGAATTAAAGCTATTGCAACAACGGGGCCCGAAATATCTTTCATCGCCATTATTGTAGCTTCTTTCGGAGTCTTCTTTTCATTATCAATATGATGCTGAACTGCTTCAACAACAATAATTGCATCATCCACAACTATTCCTATCGCAAGAACAAACCCGAACATTGTTAGAGTATTTATCGTAAAACCAAGCAGGTTAAAGAAAGCAAATGTTCCGATTATAGAAACAGGAATTGCAAGAATAGGAATTAAAGTGGCACGCCAGTTCTGAAGGAATAAAAATACCACGAGTACAACCAAACCCAAGGCTTCAAGTAAGGTTACAACAACTTCATCTATCGATTCCTGAACAACAGAGACTGCTTCAAAAGGGATATTATAATCAACATCTTTAGGAAATGCTCTTTTTAAACGAGTCATTTCATCATATACACCCTGGGCTACATCAAGAGCATTACTTCCGGGGGATTGAAAAATCAGAAGTATTGAAGAGGGTTTTCCATCTACATAAGAATTATTAGCATAGCTAACTTTCCCGAGTTCTACTCTCGCAACATCTTTTAGATGAACCTCCGAACCTGTTTGGGGATTTACATTAACAATTATATTTCCAAATTCTTCTACTGTACTTAACCGGCTGTTTGTAAAAACAGTGTATTCAAAAGCCTGGCTGCTGCTTTGCGGCGAAGATCCTATTGTTCCTGCAGAAACCTGCAGGTTTTGAGATGCTAAAGCACCTGTAACATCTGCTGCAGTAAGACCAAGCTGAGCAAGTTTATCGGGTTTTAACCAGATGCGCATACTAAAATTATCAGCACGAACGAAAATATCGCCAACTCCTTTAACACGGAGAAGAGCATCCCTGATAAAAATATTTGAATAGTTATCAAGAAAACTAATGTTGTGAGTTCCTTTCGGGGAGAAAAGAGCTACAATCAAAAGAATGCTTGATGTTCTTTTCCTAACTACAACACCAAGCTGCTTAACAGAAGCAGGTAAAGTAGGAGTTGCCATATTAACACGGTTCTGAATATCCAACGCAGCAATATCTGGATCAGTTCCTTCGCTAAGAACCGCACTTATTGACGATTGCCCGTTATTTGTACTATTACTCGTTATATAAGCCATACCCGGTGTTCCGTTTACCTGGGTTTCAATTGGAGTTGTTACTGTTTGCTCAACGGTAAGTGCATCGGCACCCGTAAAGTTTGCAGATATCTGAACTGTCGGAGGTGTAATATCAGGATACTGGCTTACTGGTAAATTTAATATAGAAAGAGTCCCTATTAATACAATTATTATTGAGATTACAATTGCCGTTACCGGTCTTTTTATAAAAAGATTAGCAATCATTTCTTATTCCGATCAAATGCATGATAAGAAGAATTATCCATATCTTAATTACTCTTTGAAGATTGATTAGAGGAAGAACCAAGCATAACCGGCGAACCATCGCGCAACTTTTGAACACCTTCTGTAACAATTTGTTCTCCCGCCTTTAAACCATCATTTACAATAGTTTCATTACCAATCGTTCTGCCAACTTCAATTCTTCTTTGTGAGACTTTATTACTATCAATTACATAAACAAAATATTCTCCCATCTGAACTGTAACTGCCTCGGCAGGAATTAGGATAGTATTATTTTCATAATTTAAAACTCTCACGTTGCAAGTGAGTCCGGGTTTTAATAAATCTTTATTATTAAGAAATTCTAATCTTGCGGTTAATGTGCCCGTCGCAGGATCAACAGCACGATCCATTAACAGTAAATGACCGGGATAAGGATAAATAGTATGATCCGGCAAGAGAAGTGTAAACGTAGAGTCTTTACTATTAGTTTTCTTATTAAGTAAATCAGTAAAGTGACCAATTTCTTTTTCATCAATAGCAAAATCTACAACAACAGGATTATTGGATGAGATCGTATTCATTAATGTTTGTCCGACTATTACTGCAGAACCTAATTTTACCTGTGAAATACCTATCGTTCCATCGAACGGAGCATAAATAACCGAATTACGATAATTAGTCTCCGCCATACTTAAATTACTTTCAGCCGATTTCAGATCGGCTAAAGAATGTTCTACAACTTGTGTAGCGATGGCGTTGTTCTTCGCAAGGTCCTGGTATCTGGCATAATCCTGCTTTGCCCTTTCAAGATTTGCTTTTGCGGCATCATAAGCAGCTTTATATTGCTGCTGATCAATTGCATATAATTTCATCCCTTTGGTTACATGCTGACCATCTTTAAAATAGATATCGGTAAGATAACCCGATACCAAAGGTCTCAAGTCGACCTGGTTCAGGGCGATTACTGTTGCAGGATATTCATCATAGTAAGCAGCATTTCCTGATTTAACAGTATAAGCAGTAACCTGGGTAGGCGGCATCTGCGGAAAACCTCCCTGGCTTTTACCACAGCCGCTAATTAAAAAACCGCTCACAATAAGTAAACTGAATAAATAAATTTTGTTTTTCATATAAGTATACTTTGATATAAATATTTTCATAAACTTCCTTTTGTCAGCTAAAATCAAATTAATATTTTAGAAGACCTAAAGCTTTTTCAAGATCGAGTTTGCTGCTGAGTACCTGGTAAAGAGCACTCACATAATTTACTTCAGTTGTTCTTAAGCCGGTCTCTGCAGTAATAACATCTAAATAAGTTTTGATTCCATTTTTATATTGAAGTTCAATTGTGTTATAAACTTTCTTTGCGAGATCAAGATTATCTTTCTGAATTTTATAGTTATTCAGATTACTCTTATAAGTCGCTAAAGCCTGAACATATTCTGTATTAGCAGAGTTCTTAAAGGATTGTATATCATATTCTGACCTTTTTAATTCCAATGAAGCCTGCTGAATTTCCTGGAACCTTTTGCCGCCTTCAAAAATGGGGAATGACAACTGTAAACCTATATAAGCCGTTGGATAATTCTGGTCATAGAGCTTAGAAAATTTGTCATTAAAAAAATTAAAATTATAATTTCCAAAAGCTTTCAAAGACGGGATAAAGCTCCATTTGTTATAACTAAGGTTTGCCTCCTGTAAACTATGTGCTGTTTGCAAAATCTGGTACTCAATCCTGTTTTCATAATTAATTACTTCAGTAGTATCCACAAAAATATCATTCTCCATCTCGTTATGATCATAAACTAATTTTAACTCGGAATTTGCCGGATAACCCATAAGCTGCTTTAGATAAGCGTAACTCGTTTTTAATGCCTCTTCTACTCCTCGCTGTTCTGCCTTAGCATTATTAAAAGCGATAGTAGCTCTCATATAGTCTGTTTCGTCAACCAAACCACTGTTAAATTGATAATAAGTATCCTTCTTACTTTGTTCTAATCTTGTAACATCATCACCTATTATTTCTAATTGGTCTTGTGATAAGAGTGCTGCATAAAAAGCTTTACTTACGTTTACAGCGAGACCTATCTTGTTACTTTCAGTAAGTTGTCCTGCCTGTTTTGAAACTTCAGCGGCAGTACTGCTTGCAAGCAAAACATCCCTGTTAAAAATAGTCTGGTTCACAGAGAATAGTGCGCTCGATGTATTGATAACTCCAAATCTTACTGTGTTCCCCTGGATTACAGAAGTCTGTAATTTATAATTATGTTGAAGGTTATAAGTAAAATCGATCTGTGGAAACCAGTCAGCCAGTTTACTATTTATTTCTTTACTTGCAATTTCTTCGTCCAGTAACGATTGTTGAATCGACGGCTGATGTATAAGAGCATACTGAACGCAGTTCTCTAACGTCGCATTATCCAGTAAGGAATCCTGTGAAACATCTGTCTGGGCAAAAGAAGGAATTGCACTTATCAAAGTAAAAATGAAAAGTAAAAATATTATCTTTTCAAAATTGTTCTTATTCATAGTATTTTTTAAGAAAACTCTAACACCTTTATTCAAAAGATAAAAATAAATAACCTTGGAAGGAAAGCAAATATTAATACTTCTTTTTAAATAAAGTATTTTTATAAATTCTTTTCACACTTTCTATAAAATCTTGTGAAAATATATCAAGGAATAACAATATTGGCAAACATGTAACTTTTCAATAATTTTACCTGTTTTTTATTAATCACTATCTTGTGATTTGACTAACATTGGGCTGCTCGTGGGTTAAGCAATGAATAGTTCCCAATCCCCAAACAAGATCTACAGAATGAATTCCAATTACAGATCGATCAGTAATTAGATAAGATAAAATCCCCAGGGCTGTTTTGTCGTTAGGATCGTTGAACGTTGGAACAAGAACCGCATAATTTGAAAAATAAAAATTAGCATAACTTGCAGGAAGTCTTTCTCCTTTAAAAACAACTGGTGAAGGCATCGGTAATTCAACAACATTTAATGATGAACCATCCTCGAGTTTTGCATCCTGTAATCTTTCCTTGTTTTCTCTTAAAATTTTATAATTAGAATCATTTTTATTTTGTTCCTGTACGAGCACAACAGTATTTTTGTTTACAAACCTGCAAAGGTCGTCAACGTGGCCGTGTGTATCATCTCCGGCAATCCCTTTTCCCAACCAGATAGTGTTTGTAATTCCGAGATATTTATTAAAAACTTCTTCATAATCTTTTTTTGTGAAGCCGGGATTCCTTACCTGGACTTTATCATCCATTAAACATTCTTCGGTGGTTAACAAAGTTCCATTCCCATTCGAATCGATGCTGCCTCCCTCGAGGATAACTTGTTTTCCTTTATGTTCCGCTATAATTCTTTTTAAATTAAATTTTTCAGAAATGAATTTCGGAAGCTTTTCATCTTTTTTATAATTATCATACTTAGCCCAACCGTTAAACTTAAAATTGACACAAGAAATATTTCCTTTTTCGTCTTTTACAAAAGCGGGACCTGAATCTCTCATCCATCCGCGGTTGGTTTTCATTTTAAAGAATTCAATATTTTCAAAATTCGCGTCGACCGATTTTAAAATTCGTTCAGCTTTTTTCTGATGTTCTTTATCTTCAACCAATATTCTAACTTTTTCTGCACGTGAAATATATCTTGCTATTTCTCCATAAACCCATGGAATAGGAGAAAATTTTCCAGGCCAGTCTTCTTTATTATGTGGCCAGCCAAGCCAGGTTGCTTCGTGAGGAAACCATTCTGGCGGCGGGCAAAAAAAATTGTTTTGTTGTTGTTCCATAAATTAATTGGTGAAAACCACTAAGGCACTAAGAACACAAAGAAACACTTATTGGCTCTGAGTGATCTAAGTGTCTTAGTGGTAAGCTATTTCAAAAATCTTTCAGTAATAGGATTGTACGAATCAATTCTTCTATCTCTAAGAAATGGCCAATTCCTTCGAATGTACTCGATTCTATTTAAATCAACGTCGGCAATAATAACTTCTTCTTTATCAACAGAAGCCTGTGCAATGACTATTCCCTGCGGATCTGCAATAAAGGAGGAACCCCAGAATTGAATTCCTGCAGATTTTGAATTTTCTTTTTCTAACCCAATTCTGTTAACCGCTGCGACATATACTCCATTTGCAATTGCATGACTTCTTTGAATTGTCTGCCATGATTCGAATTGTGATTTGCCATGTTCTTTCTTTTCGTGAGGATGCCACCCAATGGCAGTCGGATAAAAAAGAATTGCCGCACCTTGCAAAGCCGTTAATCTTGCTCCCTCAGGATACCATTGATCCCAGCAAATTAGAGTTCCTATATCACCATATTCAGTTTTAAAAGATTTGTAACCGAGATCTCCGGGAGTGAAATAGAATTTTTCATAATAAGAAGGATCATCCGGGATGTGCATCTTACGATAGATGCCTGCGATTTTTCCCTTTGTATTAATTACAGCAAGTGAATTATGATAAACTCCAAGTGCTCTTTTTTCAAAGACGGGAACAATGACAACATTTTTTTTCTTCTTTGCAATTTCTGAAATGGCTTCAGTCGATGGACCGGGAATCGTTTCTGCAAGATTAAAGTAATCTATGTTTTCACTTTGACAAAAATATTGTGAGCGGAAAAGTTCCGGCAGGCAAATTACCTGTGCACCTTTCTTTGCAGCTTTGGAAATCCAATCGATTGCTTTCTCTAGATTTTTATCTGTGTTTTTGCTTAAGGCAATCTGGATTAATCCAATTTTAAACTTCTTATTTTTCTTTTTCATAATGTTTAATTATAACCATAAGTTGAAATAAGCATCCCGGTTGAATCGTATTCTTTTGATCTTTGAATTTTTCCATCTTTATAAAATTCTTCTTTATTAAGCTTGCCATTTTTAAAATATGATCTTGCCCAGCCTTCCAATTCACCATATATATAATTTTGATCTTCTTTAACGACACCATTAATATAATATTCTTTTCGTTTACCATTAAGCTTGCCCCCATCATAGTTCTCTTCAGACTTGAGTAAACCTATATCATAATATGTTTTAGATGGTCCCTGAATAGTATCATTCAAATAATAACATGAAGATTTAACAATTCCACTATTGTAATAAAAATATGCAATGCCGTTTTTCTTATTGTTTTCATAGTCTATCTCTGAGGCAATTTTTCCATTCTCATCATAATTTCTTGTCATTCCATATTGTACACCGTTAATAAAATCCATCGAGGATTTCACAACTCCGCTTTCGTAATAAGTATAAGATCTTCCCTGCAAAGTATCGTTTGTATAGAACCATTCTTCCTGAAGGTAGCCGCTGGGATAATATATTTTTGTCGAGTTTTCCCTTATACCATTCTTAACAAAAATCTCATCTTTGAGAGAACCATTATTATAATAATCTTTATCGGTTCTTTCCTCAGATTCAAGTTTTCCGGTTACATCATATCTTTCGCGATGAACTAATTCACCACCGACATAATTATCTTTTACTCTTATGGTTCCACCGGTGTCAAATACCTTTACTTCGCCTTCAAGTTTGTCATCAAGATAATAAGCCTCAAGAGCTACTCCGCCGCTTTCATTAAAAACACGTGTTACTCCCTGCATTTTTCCATTAAAAAATCTTCTTTCAACCTCTACTGCTCCCGATTTGTAATAAGTTTTTGATATCCCCTGGAGGACACCGTTATCAAAAAGCCATTCTCCCTGGAGTTCACCTGTTTTATAGTAAGTATAAGTTATACCGTCGAGTACACCGTGGTAATAATTTTGCTCGGACCAAAGTTCACCCGTTTCATAATACCATTTAGAAGTTCCTTCTTTTTCTCCTTTCCTGTAATTCCATTCGATACTTTTTATCCCGTCTTCAAAATACCAGGTAGAAATCCCATCTTCTTTCCCCATAAAAAATCTCCACTCTTTCCATAAGTTTCCGTTGGGATAATATTCTTTATATAAACCATGCAAAACTCCATTCCAGTAATCCCCTTCGGTTTTCAAAGCACCGTTTGGATAATATGTTTTCTTAGTCTCAACCCCTGAATTCGAATCCTGTGAGTAAGAAATAAAGGAAATAAAAACTATGATGAGTAAAATGAATGTTGTTTTAGAAAGTTTGAGCATTAATATTTTTTATCTCTACTAAAATTATTTAACTACAAATTTAAGACTAAATAAAAAGAAGAAAAAAGTATTTATGATTACATAGTAAGATTTGTAACTATGCAAGCCTGAATCCTGATTTAACCAAAAGCTCTTTAGCTTTTTCAGCATTCGAATTTGTTTCGAAAGAAATTCTGAAGGTTCCGCCCGTACCTTCCCTAATTTTTAGGAGTTCAATATCTTTTATGTTGATTGAGTTTCTGAAAAGGAGTTCTGTCATTATGTACAGGCTCCCGGGTTTATCTTCTGTATAGATAAAAACATCATAGATCGGATTAAGAAAACCTTTAATGTTTGATGGAACAGTTTCCCTTTTCTTTTTTGATGATTTAAATTCCTTTTTCAGAAAATCAATATCACCTTTATTCACAGAATCCTTAATTGATTCAAGCCTTAAAATTAAATCATCGATTGATGAAATTATTTCATTTTTGTTGTGGCGGAATATCGGTTCCCAAATTTCAAATCCACTCGAAGCAACTCTTGTCATATCCCTGAAACCGCCGGCTGCAAAATCAAGATAATTTATCGTTTCATTTTCTTTTAAAGAATTAACAAGACTTACAGCAAGCACCTGCGGAAGATGACTAACATAAGCAATCACTTTGTCGTGAAGATAAGGATCGATAAATCTTATCCTGCAGCCAAGAAGTTTTATTAAATCCGTGAACTGATCAATATTAGGAAAGTTGTTTCCTTTTTCAGATAATAGATACAAAGAATTTTCAAATAGCAGAGGATCAGAATTCTCGATGCCACCTTTTTCTTTTCCTGTCATCGGGTGACCACCGACATAAAATCCTTCGCTTTTTATTTTTTTCCATTCATCTTCAAAGATTCCCTTAACTCCGCAAACATCTGATATTATGCTTCCCTTTTTAAGTTTAGGAGATAGCTTTTTGAAATGCTCAAGTGATAAATCTGTAGGAAGGCAAAGAAAGATGACATCAGAATCGAGGCTTTCTTCGGGAGAGTTAATTTTAGCATCTATTATTTTTTGTTTAAAAGCTTCTTCAAGAACTGGCTCTTTATCGAATCCTATTATTTCAAATTCTTTCACTGAATTTTTCAAAGCTTTGGCAAGAGAACCACCAATTAATCCAAGACCGAGAATTAGAATTTTGTGCATATTGAAATTTATTGGGACAATTTATTCCAAATGTGGAAAATTACTATTATTTTGTTATGGGAATTTAAATAGACAATCCAATAGTTACTAATGGAGGGAAAATCTTTTCAGGTTTAAATAATCTCGTAAATAGTAAATAAGCTCCCCAGAAATATGCGGGACGTAGAACAATGCTTGCTATGCTAAGATGAATTAGTGTTATCAGATAAAGTACAATTTCCCATTCCCTTCTTAATTGAACTATTTAATATTTATTCCAATAAAATTGTGATTGACTGACCGAAGGACTACTCGGAGGTAAAGAATGAAAAGTGAGTTTATAGCACACGTAAAACAAACTCCAGGAGGTAAATGGATTAAGCAAACCCTCGAAAATCATCTAACTTCTGTCGCTAAATTAGCAGGTGAATTTACATCGGAATTTGGCAACAAAGATTGGGGAGAACTTCTTGGCTATTGGCATGATCTTGGAAAATTCTTACCCGCCTGGCAAGCATATCTTTTACGCAATTCTGGTTGTGATCCAGATGCACATATTGAGGGTGATAATAATAGACCAAATCACAGTACAGCCGGTGCAGTATTAGCAATTGATAAATTAAGCAAAGTCCTTGATAAGGCATCAAAACTTCTTGCTTATGGAATCGCTGGACACCATGCCGGATTACCTGATTGGTATGCACCATTCCCCTCAATTGTTGTCGCACCCCGTGTGGGTGCGTGGATTGAAACATCCGTGAGGTCATCCTTCTCCTGCTCTGTCATCGTCGCACCCCGTGTGGGTGCGTGGATTGAAACAAATCTAATGGCAGAAGGAAACCAGATGGTAACGTCGCACCCCGTGTGGGTGCGTGGATTGAAACATTAAACTCAGGGAATGTTAAACTATCGACTTCTTGTCGCACCCCGTGTGGGTGCGTGGATTGAAACTTATGGTTTAGACTTTGGTTATCATCACCCGGCAGGTCGCACCCCGTGTGGGTGCGTGGATTGAAACTTTAAGAGGTTTGAGAATCCGGGTTGTAATGAAGTCGCACCCCGTGTGGGTGCGTGGATTGAAACTATAAGTGAGATGTCTGATTTATTAGAGATAATGTCGCACCCCGTGTGGGTGCGTGGATTGAAACATATAGAACTCCTATTATTTGTTAAAACGGTAATGGTCGCACCCCGTGTGGGTGCGTGGATTGAAACAAAATAGCGCCAATACTAATAATGATTTTACTCTGTCGCACCCCGTGTGGGTGCGTGGATTGAAACTTTTAGAAAGCTATTTCGGCGGAGGAGTTGTGTTACCACCATCTAAAGCAACTTTCCAGGTTCCCTCATTTTGTAATTTCCAAACCGTAAAATAATTACCATAGTAAGTAGTATCCTTTAATTCAAACTTCCAGTTTCCCCAAGTATATCCTAGTTCTCCAGATTTTGCCACTTCTGCCTTAACTGGTTCCCAGGTTAAAGTCTTTGGGCCCGGCTTATCTTTATATAATTCTTCAAAAGCTTTTTTCCCGATAACCGGATAATTGCCATCATTGAATTTTACAAGGTTACTGTCGGCGTAATGCAAAATAGCCCGCATAAATCCTTCCTGTACTGCCAGATCAGACATTGCTTTGTCAGTGCTAATTATTTCTTCCTCTAAATGTTTAGTATCAGGATTTTGATTACAGGAAATAAACGCAAAAATGATCACTGAACAAATCCCTGAAAGAAATTTTATCATAAAAGAACTCTTTTATTTAAAAATAAATTCAAGCTAAACGATACTTCGTCCAATAACTTCTGCTATTGCTTTTATCTGTTTCATCAAATCAACAAACTGTTCAGGAAGAAGTGCTTGCGGTCCATCAGACAAAGCCCTGTCCGGATCGTGATGAACTTCCACCATAATTCCATCTGCACCGGCAGCAACCGCAGCTCTTGCCATTGGTAAAACTTTATCGCGTAGTCCCGTAGCATGTGAAGGATCCGCAATAACTGGAAGATGACTCCTTTTATGAACCACCGGAATTGCTGAAATATCAAAAGTGTTTCGTGTGTATGTTTCAAATGTTCTTATCCCGCGTTCACAAAGCATCACATTCATGTTTCCGTTTGCCAAAATATACTCTGCAGACATAAGTAAATCATCGATTGTGGCTGAGAGACCTCTTTTCAGCATTATCGGTTTGGTTGTTTTTCCAAGATCACGAAGCAAAGAAAAGTTCTGCATATTCCTGGCCCCGACCTGGAATATGTCTGTATATTTTTCAATCAGATCGATCTGGCTGCTTTCCATAACTTCAGTTATAACTACAAGTCCAAATTCATCTCCGGCTTTACGGAGAAGCTTTAATCCTTCTTCTCCAAGTCCCTGGAAAGAATAAGGAGAAGTACGTGGTTTAAATGCACCCCCTCTTAAGATTTTAGCACCTGCTTTGGCAACTACTTCGGCAATAGTGAAAATTTGTTCTTCACTTTCAACTGAACATGGGCCCGCCATAATTGCAATATCATTTCCCCCAATCTCAACATTACCGACTTTTATTTTTGTATCTTCTTTCTTGAAAGTCCTGCTGGCAAGCTTAAAAGGTTCGGTAATCCTGTAAACTTCCGCAACACCTTCAAGAACCTGCACTTTACGAATATCAAAATCCGGCTTAACGCCAATAGCTCCCAGTACTATCTGCTCTACCCCCGTTGATTTGTGAACTGCAAACCCGAATTCTTCAAGATGTTTTATAACTCCTTCAAGTTGTTTTTCTTTAATATTTTTTTCCAGAACTACTACCACTTTTTTCTCCGTAAGAATAATTAATGAAAACTTTTTTCGCCTGCTTCAATGGCAAGGCTGATATGATCTTCCTTTGAAGGAACAGCACAAGAATAATCTGGACTGTAAGCGCAATAAGGATTATATGCAAGATTAAAATCAATCGTATAAACAAAATTCTTGTCCGGGTTCAAATCAAAATCAATATATCTTCCGACGCCGTAAGTTTCTTTACCAGTAGTTTCATCTGTAAACCAGATGCTGAAATAATTTTCTCCGTTCCTTGTAATTCCTTCATAAACATTTACAAGATATTCTTTTCCCCTAAAATTGAATTTTACATAACCATATTTTACAGCATTTCTTTTTTCGCCCTTCGTTCCATAAATAATTATCGTATCCTTTTTTTCATATTCATATAATTTGCTTTTGAAAACAAATTCCGGATCAGGCTCATAATATTTCAAATCAGAGAATTTAATTTTAGTCCTTGAATTGAATGGAGAGTTCGGATCTTTCTTCATAAAATCGTCTTTTTGCTGCCTGAATTTATTAATCTCTGCTATATATTTTTTATTCTCTGGAGAATATTTCTTTCCACACGAAACGAATATAAATGTGGCTGCAAAAACAGCAAATATTAATAATAGATTTATTTTCTTCATATAAAAAAACTAAATAAATATTTGGTTAAAAACTACAGAGGTAAAATTAAATTGTTGCTT